>ERZ795053.1455-NODE-1455-length-29998-cov-7.151922_pt1 | contig 29998 bp, 25 predicted proteins | sample MGYA00375137_ERZ795053 | MGnify/ENA primary metagenome ERZ795053 (study PRJEB30182, sample SAMN05720284) | activated sludge metagenome | isolation source: Anaerobic digester | place: Hong Kong | collected 2014-12-17 ...
TGATGTCAGCGACGTGGCCCCGCCCATACGACGGCCCCGGGCGACATCGAGATTCCCTGGTGTTTATTCAACGCGCGTTCGTAGACGCTATGCGATCACGCGCCGTGATATGCGGGCCTTCAGGACCCGCGCTCGATTTGGAGGATCGATTCGATGGCTAAGACGCAAGGCAGTGCGCGACCCCGCAAGAAAGTCGCTCGCCGGCCGGCCGGTTCAGATTCGCGAAAGCCGGGGAAACCCGTCGCCCGGCCCGCGCCTGCCGTGAATGAAGATGACGCGCCGATGATGGATGAGAGTGTTGCGACGGCCACGGCCGACGCCGCCGATACGCCGAAGGGCGCCGGCGAGCCCGCAATGCACGAGAAGTACGAGCGCGTCAAACAGGGCGATCTCCACATCACGACGCTCCAGCGCATGAGCATCCCTGAACTCCACGAAGTCGCCAAGGCCGAGGGGATCACGGACTACACGCTGCTGAAGAAGCAGGACCTGATCTTCAAGATCCTCAAGGATCGCATCAACCGACACGGCCAGGGCCTGATGTACGGTGAAGGCGTCCTCGAGATTCTGCCCGACGGTTTCGGCTTCCTGCGCAGCCCGGAATACAACTACATCCCCTGCCCCGATGACATCTACATCAGCCCGTCGCAGATCCGTCGATTCGGACTGCGCAGCGGCCATGTCATCCACGGTCAGATCCGACCGCCCAAGGAGTCGGAAAAGTACTTCGCGCTGCTGCGCGTCGAGGCGATCTGCTTCGAGGAGCCGGACCGCGTCACTGAGAAGACCGCCTTCGAAGACCTGACGCCGCATCATCCGACGAAGCGCATCATCATGGAGACGGATCAGACGGAAGTGAACATGCGCGTCATCGACCTCGTGACGCCGATCGGCTTCGGCCAGCGCATGCTCATCGTTGCTCCGCCGCGCACGGGTAAGACGGTTCTCCTCCAGAAGATCGCCAACGCGATCACGAGGAATCATCCCGACGCCTACGTGATCATTCTCCTGATCGACGAACGCCCCGAAGAAGTGACGGAAATGCAGCGGCACACGAAGGCCGAAGTCGTTTCGTCCACGTTCGACGAACCCTCGAGCCGACACGTGCAGGTCGCCGAAATGGTCATCGAGAAGGCGAAGCGCCTCGTCGAATACGGCCGCGATGTCGTCATCCTGCTCGACTCGATCACGCGACTGGCCCGCGCCTACAACACGGAAGTGCCGCACTCCGGCAAGATCCTGACCGGTGGTGTCGACGCCAACGCCCTCCAGAAGCCGAAGCGATTCTTCGGCGCCGCCCGAAACATGGAGGAAGGCGGCAGCCTGACGATCATCGGAACGGCACTCGTCGATACGGGCTCGAAGATGGACGAAGTCATCTTCGAGGAGTTCAAGGGCACGGGTAACAGCGAACTGCACCTCGATCGCCGCCTGGTCGACAAGCGCGTCTGGCCGGCCATCGACATCTCGGCGTCGGGCACGCGAAAGGAAGAGCTCCTGCTCGATCCGAACGAGCTGCAGCTCACCTACAAGCTGCGCCGCGTCCTCGTCGATATGAACCCGGTCGAAGCGATGAGCCTGCTGACGACACGACTCAGCAAGGTCAAGTCCAACGCCGAGTTCCTGATGACGATGAACCTGGCGTAAGCCACTGGAGCAAGATCCCCGCTGGCCACTGGCCGCTGGAGCGAGAATCCCTTCTCGCTCCCTTCACGGGGTTTGCTGGAGCGTGAATCCCTTCTCGCTCCACTACTGGCGGGTTTCCCATCCCGCACAACATGAGTCAACCTCAACGCCGCGACGACGCCCAACGTCATCGCGGCGTTTTTCTTCTGTCGATTCACGCGATGGCGAGACTTCCAACAACCCGACTGAATTCGTCGCCCCGAGGACGGGGCGGCTCTGATTGTGCGGCGCTATGATAGGATTCGCCACGAGACCGGGAGACACCTATGTGGGATGAACGCTACAGCGGCGACGACTACGTCTACGGTACGCAGCCCAATGACTTTCTCGCACAGCGACACTCCGCCCTGCCCAAAGGTCGCATTCTTTCGCTCGCCGAGGGCGAAGGGCGCAACGCCGTCTTTCTTGCCAAACAGGGCTACGACGTCACGGCCCTCGACGGCTCTGAGGTCGGCCTCGCCAAGGCCGTCCGACTCGCCGAACAGAACGGCGTGCGCATCCACACGATCCACGCCGACCTGACAGACTTCGATCCCGGCGTCGCCGAGTGGGACGGGATCGTCTCCATTTTCGCCCACATCCCGGAGGACGCCCGGCGACGCCTTTACAGCCGCGTCGCCACGAGCCTCCGCCAGGGCGGCGCCTTCCTGCTGGAGGCCTATACACCCGCGCAGATCGGCCGAGGGACCGGCGGTCCGCAGACTCCCGATCTGCTTCCCACCTGCGACAAGCTGAGGTCCGAATTGACGGGCATGACGTTTACGCGCCTCGAAGAACTGGAGCGCGACGTGATCGAAGGCGTCTTCCATACGGGCCGCGCCGCTGTCGTTCAGGCCATTGCCGAGCGCCGCTGAAGCGAAGGCGCAGCCGCAACATCATCTCCTGTCCACCTGGTTCAGCGCCCAGTCTTCGACGCGCTGCCGCCGGTACTGGCGACCGCCCTCCGAGCGGTACAGGCGGGCTGTCAGCCAACACTCAATGTGATTCCACGCGAAGAACAAGGTGGTTGCCGATTTGCGATTTTCCCAGTTCCCCGCCTCGATCTCGCTCAGTGCGACAAGCTGGCTCGGCACAGACGGACAAATACCCCAGACGCCCATGGATTCGACATACACCATTGACTGGTATTCCTTCCGCTCTCTTTCCTGCATATGGATTTCCATGAGACGACGCAGTTCATAGAGGTTTGCGGGGGGGCTCGTGTCGTCCATCATGTATGACGCGACGGCTGATATTCTCATGCCGTTCAATATTGAGGTGTATTCAGACCGGATGAGCGCTTCCCCGACGACACGCGGCCCGACGACGGACGCCGCCGCGGCATTCGCCTGAATTGCCCGCCATGTGCGATCGGTTCGGAGCGGTTGCGTTATCATTTTTCCAAGTTGCCGGATGCTCAGAAGTATGAATACCGGCACGGAGGCCCTGCCCTCTTCCGCCAGGCGCATCAGGTACCGGAAGTACACCTGGCGGAACATAAAGACGATGCGCCCCGACGACAATTTCGCGCTTCGACGGTTGCCCTGAAGATGCGCCATCTCGCGACAGATGAGCGCCGCCAACTGATTCACCTGGAGATCGCAGACGAGTTCCGCCCCGACCTCGAGTCGAGGCCCGCCCGATGCGCCGCCGCGCGCGACGATTGACATCGCGTGGTAGGGCGACAGCACACAAGACGTCGGCGCCGGAACCCCCATGCGCTGGCTCAACTGATGAACTAACTTGTAGAACCGCGGATGCCGCATCGGGTCGAGTTCCATCAAACATGGAGCGGCTCCGTCTGCGCCTTCACGCAGAATTCGCCATTGCCGATACAGGAACCAGCCCCCGTACAGCAGCGGCAGGTGCGCCAGGACAAGGCCAACGTAACTCATCGCGCCGCCGGTTCCATTCCGGAGACTGCCTATAAGCCGCAGGTCAATCGCGCCGATACCGATGAAGCAGACGGCGGCGACCACCAGAGTCACGGTCGCATACAGGGACAGTATCGCCGTGGCCCTCAGCCTTGCCATGATGACCTTCGCGGGTTTCCTCACCGCCAGCCCTCATCGAAATGGGGGCTGGAGCGGCCGGCGCGTCGTCTGGTGTACGCCGCGGAAGCCCTCCGACCGCCCGTGATCCGATCTGCGAATTCGAGTATATTACGCTCTGCAATAACACGCGTATCGCACCAGTAATTGCAGGACCAGACCCAGGAGACCGCCGAACCATGTCCGCTCACGCCTCTGTGACCGCCGCCGAACCCGACGCCCTCGATTTCTACAACGTTCGCTCGATGCTGACGGAAGACGAGCGACAGATCCAGGACGCCGTCGCGCGATTCGTCGACGAGAAAGTCATCCCCGTCATCGCCGACGCCTTCGATCATCATCGCTTCCCGAAGGAACTCGTTCCCGAGATCGCGGCGCTGGGCCTGCTCGGCTGCAACATCGACGGCTATGACTGCGCCGGCCTGAACAATGTCTGCTACGGTCTCGTCTGCCAGGAACTCGAGCGCGGCGACAGCGGCATCCGCAGTTTCGTCTCCGTGCAGGGCTCGCTCTGCATGCATCCGATCTTCGACTACGGCAGCGAGGAGCAGCGGCAGAAGTACCTGCCGGGCATGTCGCGCGGCGAGATCATCGGCTGCTTCGGCCTGACGGAGCCGGACGGCGGCAGCGATCCCGGCACGATGAAGACGAACGCCGTGAAAAAGGGCGGCGACTGGGTCATTAACGGCGCCAAGATGTGGATCACGAACGGCTCCATCGCCGACATCGCGATCGTCTGGGCGATGACGGACGACGGCGTTCGCGGATTCATCGTTGAGAAGGACATGGAGGGCTTCACGACGCGCGACATCCTCAAGAAGTACTCGCTGCGGGCGTCGATCACGAGCGAACTGTACTTCGACGACGTACGCGTGCCCGAGTCGAACATGCTGCCGAATGTGAAGGGGCTCAAGGGCCCCCTGGGCTGCCTGACACAGGCGCGCTACGGCATTACCTGGGGCGCGATCGGCGCCGCCATCGCCTGTTTCAGGGAGGCGCTGGAATACGCCAAGGTTCGCAACCTGTTCGGCCGGCCCATCTCGCACACGCAGACGATTCAGCGGCGCCTGGCCGACATGTCCCGCCGCATCACGATGGCGCAGCTGCTCTCACTCCAGCTCGGTCGCATGAAGGACGAGGGGACGATGCATCACTCGCAGGTGTCGATGGCCAAGTGGAATAACGTCCGCATGGCGATCGATATCGCCCGCGACGCCCGCGACATCCTTGGCGCCGGCGGTATCAGCGTCGAGTTCTGCCCGATCCGCCACGCGATGAACCTCGAGAGTGTGATCACCTACGAAGGCACAGAGACAATCCACGAGCTGATCGTCGGCAGCCAGCTCTGCGGCAAGCACGCCTTCTAGGCGCCACTCGCAAAAAAATGCGCCTGCAGGAAGGGATTCCTGCGGAGATTGCGTGCGAGAGGGGATTCTCGCACGAGCGTGGCCCCGTAAGGTGGGCCCCTCCCGCAAGGCCGACGACAGCGCTCGACGGTCCAGTTGATCTTGAGATAACTGGAGAACCGACCGACGACGAGGGCAAGCGGGAAGCGCCCACTTTGCAGGACCTCGCGTCAAACCGGATGGCGTCGACCTTGCTGGCATGCCACGCTACGTGCACCGATGAAGCGCCCGTCAGACAAATCCAGGACGAGCGGCACACACGTCTATCCGCGCTTTGGCCAACCGAAGATCGGCCGCCTGTTCCTGTTGAACGTCGCCGTGGGTCTGTTTGCCGTCACCGGTCTCCTGACCAGCATGGTCTCACTCACGTCCGCCGTTCTCGCTGCGCTTGCGACCGGTTTGTCAGTCGCCGTCACGCTTTGCTGGCCGATCTGGATGATGCGACGATACTATGTCGCGATCCTGACCACACGACGCGCAGCCTGGTTGGGTCTTGGCTACAGTCTCGGCCTCTTCGGTGTTCTGCTTGCGATCGCATTGGTCATGCTCGTGCTCAAACCACTCGACACGACGAACTGGCTGAGGCTTGGCGCCAATCTCCTCGCAGACTCGATCATCGCCATTCTCTTTGCGATCGGATGGAACCTGCTCCAGCGATGGATGCCGGATTTGGTGCGTCAGAACGGGACCCTCTGTCCGACATGCGCATACTGTCTCGTCGGTGTACAATCCATGCGCTGCCCGGAATGTGGCGCCGCATTCAGTTTCGCCGACCTTGAAACCACGGAATACGAATTTCAGTCGCGAACGGAGCGGGCAACCTCGGAATAGATGCCGAACTCTGCGTGTGTTCCAATATCAACGGGTCCATCAGGCGCTTTGGACTGCCTTGCGCGCGGCTATCGCCTCGCAGGACGACGCAATCGCCGGACCGAACCGCGACCGCAAGGGAGTGGGCCATGAGCGTGAAAAACCCGCAGTTTGGGCGTTTCACGTTTGCATTGTCGACATGACAGCGCCGCGAGAATCCCCATGAACCCGTCCGACGTCCCAGGCTCGCCGCGGATATTCGTCATCCCCCGAAGTGAAATGCCGTCGCTCGGGACACTCTTCCTGACCGCATTTGGTCAGGGGCTGCTCATGCTCGTCATATTGGGGTCGCTGCTCACCATCTGTGGATTGCCGCGGACGCTCTACCAAATCGCGGGCTGCGCCGTCGCGCTCGTCGCCCTCCCTGTCTGGCGCATGCGCGCCAACTATCGTCGCATCGTCACGTGGCCCCGCGCCGCATGGCTCGGGCTCGGGTATGGGTTCGGTCTCTTCGCCCTGATCGCCGGGCTTCAACTGGGATTGGGATTGGGTGAAAGTATCGGGAGCGCGCGAACGAGGTTTCTCGCGGACGGCGGCTGGTTCTCCCTGCTCATCCTCTCCCCCGTCCCTGTCTTTGCGATCGCGTGGCGAGTGGTCCGCCTCACGCTTCCGGACTTTGTCGCTCAGAATGGCACACTCTGTCCGAAGTGCGCCTATTGCCTCATCGGCGTCGAATCCATGCGCTGCCCCGAATGCGGAAGCGCCTTCAGTTATGAGGATCTCGAAACTACAGAAGAAGCGTTCATCGCGCTGGCGGACAACCCATAGGAGCGCCCGCAGGAAGGAATCCCGCGGCACAGGCGTGCGAAAAGGGATTCTCGCACGAGCGTGAGGGCCAATGGCGTCGATCGATCCGAATTCATCCTCTCGTCGCGTCGTCGTGATCTCATCCTGCGCAGGACCACTCTCCGTACGCGAGCAGGGCGCGGCGTTTGGCATGGGGGCGCTCGGTGGGCTCTTCGCGATCGTCCTGCTGTTCCTGAATAACCTGGTGGGCCCCATGCCCCGCATCGTCATGGCGACCGGGCTGCTCTCGCTGTTCCTGGCCTGGCCAACCTGGAAGCTCCGCCGGGACTGCCGGCGCTTCGCCCGCGAGGATCGTGTCCTGATGTTTGGTTGGCGATACGGACTCGGCGTGGCCGTTGCTCTTTACGTTCCACTCCCCTTCGTGATCGTGGCGGCCGACGAAGTCGATGGCATGGCCCTCATTGGCTTCATGGGCTTCGCCATCCTGCTGCTGATCGCGCTCGCCGTCGTCGCCACGATCGCCCTGCAGGCCTATTGGCGCCTCCTCCGCCTGACGCTCCCGACGTTCGTCAAACAGGATGGTTCGCTCTGCCCGCAGTGCGCGTATCGATTGATCGGTATCGAGTCTATGCGATGCCCCGAATGCGGAACCGCCTTCACGTATGAAGATCTTGAAACCACGGAGGCGGCGTTCAGGGCGCTGGCGGACGGCCCGTAGAAGGCGCCTGCAGAAAGGGATTCCTGCCGAGTTTGCGTGCCAGAAGGGATTCTCGCAGGAGTGTGATCTCGTCGGGCGGCGCCCACCTTACACGAGCACACTCACCGACTGGTCCGCCTTGCCGCGGGTCGCATCCAGCAGTTGCTCGTGCAGTGACTCCGCCTCATCGATGAGCGCTGAGGGTGTTCCTGATCGATCGATCTCTCGGGCGCGGACCGGCCGGATGTTTCGGGCGTTCTCCATCAGCTTACCCGCGTCACGACAGTCAATGATGCTCGCCAGCGCGTGCAGTTCCCGCATCGGCTCGGCGCACAGTGACTCGTAGGACACAAACACGGCGCCATGTGGTTCGGCCATCAGCGATCGATACGCGGCGTTCCAGTAGCTCAGCCAGAAGGCGAGCGTTGTCGGTTCGTGATCGCACGCGTCCAGCCAGCCGCCGAAGTCAACGGGCTTCAGATTGGCGCCGAAGTCGAAGTGACCGATCGCGCGCATGTACTCCACGGCGAATCGATCCTTGGCGTGAATCTCCAGAAAATTGCGATGCTGATGCAGCAGCGACGCCGCATGTTCCAGGGGCCGTCGGAACGGAACGACCAGCGTCGCGTCAGGGAACATCTGTCGAAGCAGCGCCAGCCTGGCGATGTTCAGGTTGTTTTTCGAAACGTATCGCACGCCCCCCGGACAGAGTGGCCGACGCAGCGCGATGACCTTCCGCATATGGCTCGTGAAGAAGTCGGCGAATTCCTCGTCAACCGCATCGCTCCACAGAGAAATCCGTTTTGCGGCGTACCGCTTTCGCCAGAACGCCATCCATGCGACTTCCTCCAGGGCCTCGGGGCTGTCGAAGTCTATCCGCATTCCGTCGCCGTGGGCGCGCTCACGCAGTTCACCACCTTTGCGGAAGGACTCGCAGAATCGCCCCCACAGCATCGGCGTGAGCACAAACGGCATGTCACGATAGCAGTGCGCCGCGAATTCCGGCATCCTGGCGAGACACTCGAGCAGAAGCGTCGTCCCCGCGCGGGGCAGCGCCGTCACAAAAACAGGCCGGGCGATCGAGCATTCCGCCAGCGTCTTCGCAAAGAGACGGTCCTCGACATCGGCGACACCGAGCTGCGCCGTCGTCGTGTGAAAGGCGAGTCGATGCAGCAGGCGATCGAGACGCGTGTAGCCTTCCGTCGCCTCCGTTCCGCGCCGCCAGGGTCTCCAGAACATCGCGACGCACGCGGCGAGGCCACTGACGGCGAGAAAGACCGGCGAGAATGAGACGTCGAGCACGGCGTCCAGTGAGATCCAGCCGAACGCATCGGCAATCCACACCACAAGCAACGGCGCGAACAGGGCCACCCCGCCACCCAGCGCCAGCGTGAAAAAGCTGCGAAAGAGCTTCTTCGCCGACTGCTGCAGCGCCTTCTCCTTCTCGTCGTCGCTAAGCGCCGGATTGCGAACGACGCTGACGCTCTGGCGCGCCTCGGCGACGGACTGGCGTCCCGTCTCCGCGAGCCCGAGCGCGCGAAAGACGGCGACGAAGCCCGCAACGAGGAAAGCAGCGCCGAGAAGCGGTATCACGTGATGTTTCCTTCATGGCGCGGCGCCGATGACTTGTCCCTGCGACGCAGCATCCGCTTGATCGGATACCAGAGGAAGCCGAACACGGCGGCGAAGAGCCCCGCAACGACGGCGAGCAAGGCGCCGATCGCGGCCAGACCACCCCCCGGCCCCACGTAGGCCAGTTGTTCCAGCGGCGCCCCCATCGCCCACATGCAACTCGAAATAACGTCGTGATCGATCATGATGTCGTCACCCTTTGTCCAACCCGATCGGCGAAGCGCCCCGCGCCACACCGGTCGGTCTCTCGAACAATCGCTTCATATCCGCCGGCAGTCGCGTGACTTCCTGAACAATGCCGACGACGTGAGGCTTCACGAAATTGACGTACTGCCAGACGATCCGGCCGGCGCCGTCGATTTCGAAACCTCGACCGCCATCGGTCTCCGTCACGAGGACATTCCCGTTCGGCAGCCATTGCTGCTTGCCCATGATCTTCGTGTAGAAGGGATGCTCGGGCGCGCCCGTGAATCGGATCTCAGGTTCACTTTCGCCGGGCGTGAATACCAGCAATCGACTGGCCGGCGCGTCTCCCGCCAGCACACCGCCGCCCTTGTTGTCGAAGACGGCGATGCGGTTTCCATCGATGAAGTCGGGATCGTGCTGCCAGACCATCTGGCCCGTCGTGAGATACTTGATCTTCCCTGTGTCACGTTCGAACACGAAGATCGTGCTGATGTTCCGCAGTGAAACGAGGATGTCGCCCTTCTTGAAGAAACCCTCGGCCATGGACGCCGGAAAGGTCTCCACATCATTCAGGTGCAGGATGTCCTGTCTGGCGTAGCCGTTGGTGAACCCATGGCTGAGGCCAAGCAGCCCGGCGTAGCCATTCTTTCGCAGCAGGCCCTCGACGGACCATTTGGTCAGGATTTCGCCGTTCGGAGAAATCTCGAGAATCGTCGATGCGTCGTACGGCGCCGTTCGCCAGGGATGCGCCTTTTCATCCTCGAACATCCGCTCCTGGCCACAGACCCAGAGACGGCCATCATCGCTCAGGTGGACGGAGTGATGCGTCTGATAGGGCAGACGCCATTTCGTGGCGCCGTCTCTCCCGAGCCGCATCAGACCGAGGTAGTCGTAGTTGAACACCAGATCGCCATTGGGCGCCACCACGGCGCCATGAATCTGGCACCCGGGTCTCGATCGCGGCTTCACTTCTGAGGGTAAGTACTCCGCGTCCGGCCAGCGCTCGAACCAGTCGACGTTCCACGTCTGCAGCGGCCGACCCTCCATATCGAGGACCTCGGCGACGAGACGGTCATCGTCGCCAATCCGCGTGACGAGATTCAGCCCGTCACAGGCGTCGGCTGTGTTGAAGATCGGCTTCCAGTTCGGGTTTCGAACGGGATGGTAATAGACGATGAAGTTCCCACCGTTGAGCTGGCCGAGGCCCTGTAGCGCTGACCTGATGAAGGCGTATGGAAAAATGTGGAACATCCCGACCGCAACGCCGTAGCTGAACATCAGCAACAAACTGGATGCGATAAACGTACGATATCCGTCGCGTTGCGGCGCCGAGTCCATCATTCCCCATCCAACAGGCCTGCGATCGGGCGCGCCACGGCGCGCTCTCGTTAGGCCATGTCGGCGGATTTCGCCGGCGGCTTTCGGCAATCCCGGGCCCCCGCCTTCCCTGACGCTGCGCCGGCCCCCCTGGCGCGATAACTCATCGCCACGCTCGGATATCGGCCACACATGCGCGACGGCGGGGCAATCCGATTATTCGGACCGCCCCGCCGTCACAACCTTCCATGCGCGGCGTGAGCCGCCACGGATTCCTACTTCGACGAACGCCGTCGACGACAGCGTTTCGTCGCGACGAGACCGACAGCCATCAGCGGTCCCAGCGGCAGAACGCCGAGTCCGCAGAAGGAATCGCACACGTCGCCCACACCGTCGCCGTCGTAGTCATCCTGCGCCGGGTTGAACTCCACGACACAGTTGTCGATCGCGTCGGGAATGCCATCACCATCCTGGTCGGGTCCGATGCCGCCCTCACAGGCGTCGCCAATCCCGTCGAAGTCGGCGTCCGCCTGGAGCGGATTGGCCACGGACGGGCAGTTATCGACGCTGTTGCAGACACCGTCGCCGTCCATGTCCGGGCAGCTCGGCGACTCACCTTCGACGAGGATCACGATGCGATATTCCGTATCCGGCGCGCCGCCACCGTTGCTGATGCGCACGAAAAACGTACCCGTCGAAGGCGCGGACAGCGCTCCCAGCGCGTTGGCGTTATTGGCGGCGCCATTGTCGCCGGCGGCGAGAATCGTCATCCCGTCGGTATCGATCAGGTCGATGTGCGTATCTGTCAGCGAAGCGTCGTCATCGGGATCATCATCCACAATCACGACAATCGACTCTCCGAGCGTCGCCGGAAAGGAGAAGACGTCGAAGTCGGCGCCCGACACGCTCCCGGTCATCATCGGTCCGGCGTACACCTGCGCCATGGCGGCGGCGTCATTCGGCTCCGCTTCCGGATGCGCGTCCGCCGGATCGACGATCGAGACGTGGATCGTGTACGGCGTGATCTCGGCGTTGGCGCCGTCTTCGCTCACGCCCAGGAAGACATCGCCGTTCAGCGGAACGACGGCGCCCGCAATCGCCGACGCGGCGCCGGGCCCGTCGGCGTCATCCGACTCGATCAGCACGATCGAGTTGTCGAAGGCGAACAACATCGAATCCATGCCCTGCGATGAACTGGTCGTGTCGACATACGCAAACACGAGATCGCCCGCCAGGTTGCCCGGCAGATACCAGAAGTCGACATCCGTCATCGGGTCAATGTTGCCCCGCGCCATTTCACCCAGCGCCAGTTCTGTCGCAGTGAAGATGGAGTCGTTTGTCGGCTCGGCCTCGAAGACCATTGCCGCGCCATGGGCCGCCGATCGACCCGCGAGCGTCGCGACGCCAAGCGCCATGACACACGCAAGCCGTTGCATTCGCGTATTTCCCGAGTGATTCGTATTCGTTCTGAACATTGGTCGTCTCCCATTTGCGAGGAGCGTCCATACGCTGCACGCCGAAGAAGATCGTTTTCCGTCGAATCGCAGCGAGACACGTCGCTCCAGCGAGCCTGCGAATGGCGAATGTTCCGCAACAGGTTTCATGTCTCACTCCCTGCGACCAGACGATTTCGTGTCGTCCTTCGCGAATCTCCCCGGAGAGCAACCCCCGTGCCATGCGGCGCCCAATGACGGCGCACGGACCGGAAAAACGTATTCACGCCCCGCACAAAGACAGGCGTCTCAACGGAGTGGCCCCCACGTTGGGGAACTCGGATGGGGGAATCCAACCCAATCATTGGAAAAAACGGGGTGGTTCAGCGCGCGAGTGCTGCACGCAACGCGGCGCCGTCGTGATAGTTGCGTTTCTTTGTGTGGCCGAGGCGCCGTGATAACGCGTCTACTTCCTGTGAGCGACGATGACCTCGCCGGTTCGGCCGCTATTCCATGATGAAGACGAAACGTCGTTTGAAGTGCAGGTAATACAGACCGATCGTGCGCATGGCGACAATCGTGAAATAGACGCTGATCCAGGAGAGAACGATCCGCATCGCAAGGCCGGAAAGGAATCCGCCGGCGGACATCGAGACAAGCGACACGCCGATCAGCGTGCTGAGAACGGTCGCGCCGCCCTGCGCCAGCACGATCAGCACGGAGACGAGCAGGAGCATCCCCCAGATCGCCAGGTAGGGGAGAATTGTCTTGGCAATGGTCACGAGGACCAGATCGAGCCGGAAAATCGTCGACGCCGAACGAAACGCGAAGAGCATCATCGACATCGGAAGCAGGAACACGCCGCCGATGAACCAGATCGGTATCAGTGACGTCATGAATGACGGAAGCCGTCCGGCGCCCTCGGCGATCGTCAGGAAGATCGCCGGCGCCAGGACGACGGCAATGGCGCCCAGGTAGCGAAACGCCGGCGCGAAGATGCCGTCCCACCATCCGTCCTCCAGCGTCAGGCCGGGCATATCCTCCGAACCCGACGCCGTTTCCTGAATGACGGCGAAGTACATCGACGCGAACCAGCCGCCGATGATGACCCATACCAGGAACTTCACAAAGATCATGAAGCAGCCGTTCGGCATGACTGAGCAGAGATCGCCGGCGGCGGAGACAGCGAACACGATCGCCAGCGTCACGAGGTTATTCACACTCTTGCATGGATAGATGAAGCTCGTCCCCATGTCGGCGAAGAACCCGCGCTTCGGCCCGGAGATCGGATCGGCGACGCGGCGATCTCCCTGGATCCGCGCCGTCGGGTCCGCGGCGTAGGCCACTTCGTTTGGTCCGTCGAGGACCGTCAGCGCCGCGGGCGCCGCCTCGCTCTCTGCGCCGTCACCCTGCAGCTTCAGTTCACCAGGGAGATCGTCCTGCGACAGAGCGATCGCCCCGGATCCGGCCGCCGTGAGATCCTCGTCGAGGCTTGCGGGAAGCGCAACGTCCGACTTCGGCGCGACCGGCGTTCCCTCATCCGACCTGCGCCGCCGGACCGCCTCGAACTTCTCCGCCGGAATACGGAAAGGGCGCTCACACGCCGGGCATGAGAGCTTTCTGCCCGCCAGTCGCTCCTCAATCTTCAGGGACTTCCCACACTTGCATCGCACGCGAATCGTCATGGCCCGTTTCCTCCGGCGCGTACCGTTCACTGTCCGGCGGCCCGAATTGCCGGATCGCAGATGCCCCCATTCTAACAATCGCTCCCTCGAAAATCCTCGCCAACGACGCGGCACATTCGCCATCCGACTTGCAAACAAAACCGCGCCGCCTTACACAGAACGCTCAAAGACCGGCGCGCGTTCGCCGCCGGCGCGACAATCATGGATTCGCCTTCCGTATGACCACGAAGAACGAGATCACGAGCTTCAACCTGCCGCCGGGCCGCGTCATTGGCGGGAAATACGTCGTGGATTCCTTTATCGGCGGTGGATGGGAGGGCGAGGTCTACAAAGTCATCGAGCGCCGCACGGGCATTCAGCGCGCCGCCAAGCTCTTCTTTCCGCAGCGCAATCAGCGCGATCGCGCCGTGAAGTTCTACGCGCAGAAACTCAATCGCCTGCGGAACTGCACGATCGTCATTCAGTACCATCATTCAGAAGTCGTGCGGTTCAGGCGCGGCGCCGTGACGTGTCTCATCAGTGAGTTCGTCGAAGGTGAACTGCTCACGAAATTCCTCGCGCGACAGCCCAACCAGCGGCTCGATACCTTTCAGGCGCTGCACCTGCTGCACGCCCTCGCGCTCGGGCTCGAACAGATTCACAAGGTGCGCGAATACCACGGCGATATCCACGACGAGAACATCCTGATCGAGCGCAAGGGCATCGATTTCGACATCAAGCTCGTCGATTTCTATCACTGGGGCGCCGCCAGCGCCGCCGCAATTCGCGAAGACGTCATCCAGCTCGTGCGTGTGCTCTACGACGCCGTCGGCGGGAAGGAGCATTACAGGAACCAGCCGCCCGAGCTGAAAGCCGTCTGCTGTGGCCTGCGCCGCGACCTGATCTCCAAACGTTTCCCAAGCGCACGGCAACTGCGCGAGTATCTCGAAACGTTTACATGGACCTCGCAATGAGCGAAGACGACAACCTCATCATCGCGTGCGAACGCGACATGACGACGCCGGATCGACACGATCTGCCGCAGGGACGCGTCGTCGTCTTCACACGCGGCTGGCAGGATCCCAGTCCCGAGGTCGTCGATCTTCGCGTCAACCAGGACGCCTTCCTCATCGCTTCCGCCGGAGATGAACGCCTCATGCTCGCCGTCGCCGATGGTCTCGGCGGTCACGCCGGCGGCGAAAAGGCGTCGCGCGCCGCCCTGGAAACACTCGCCGGCCACGTGCAGGAAGCGATCACGACGGGCGCGGACCTGCGCGACGCCATTCTCAACGGATTTGAAGCGGCCAATACCGCCGTGAAAGAGCTGCGCATGGACGCCGGCACGACGCTGGCTGTCGTGGACATCGATGGCGACACGCTGCGCACCTATCACGCGGGAGACTCGGCGATTCTCGTCGTCGGCCAGCGCGGTCTCGTCAAGCTGCAGACCGTGGCGCATTCGCCCGTGGGGTACGCCGTCGAAGCCGGCATCCTCGACGAGAAGGAAGCGATGCATCACGAGGATCGGCACATCGTGTCCAACATCATCGGAACCGACACGATGCGCATCGAGATCGGACCGATCCTGAAACTCGGCGCGAAGGATACCGTGCTGCTGGCCACGGACGGTCTCTACGACAATCTGCATACGAAGGAGATCGTCGATACGGTTCGCAAGGGCCCGCTGCTCAAGGCCGCGGAGACGCTGCGAACCCGCATCGAAACGCGCATGATCGGCGAACAGGCGCCCACACGCCCCAGCAAGCCGGACGATCTGACCTATGTACTGTACCGACGAACGTAGGTCAGTCGCTGGTACGAGAATCCCTTCCCGTCGCTGGTACGAGAATCCCTTCTCGTACCCCTCTTGTCCCGGCATCCCTTCCGGACGCTGGTGCGAGTCCGTAGGTCGGGTCATCGACCCGACAATTCCCGACGGTCCCGTGTCACCTATATGGCGCCCGTAAGCTCCAGTCTCCTATGACGCCAAATGAGGACGGGCTACGCTCTGGCTGTGCCAAATTTCCGCCGCTCACACCAACCTGGGGGAACGTTTTTCTTCACGGTCGTGACTCACCGACGCCACCCCATTTTTGCCGACTCCCTGGCTCGTGAAGTTCTCCGGCATTCCATCGATCAAACCAGACGCCGCCGCCCATTTGAGATTAACGCAATTGTCCTGCTTCCGGATCATCTTCATTTGATTTGGACCCAGCCAGAGGGCGACGCTGACTTTTCCACCCGTTGGCGAAAAATCAAGGAATCGTTCAGTCGGAACTACCGGCGACAGGGAGGTCAACCCGGCGCCATCTCTCAGGGACAGCATCGCAAGGGACTGACGGGATTCTGGCAGCCTCGATTCTGGGAACATACGATTCGTGACGACGTGGACTTTCGGCGACACGTGGACTACATCCACTTCAATCCCGCAAAACACGGCCTCGCATCATGCCCACACGCTTGGGCGTGGTCGTCGTTTTCGAACTGGGTACGTTCAGGCGTCTACCCATTGGATTGGTGTTGCGCGTGCAACAACCGAACGGCAGCTACGCCGGATTTCTCAGGGACTTCCGAAGCAACCGGTGAGTGATGTCGGGTCGATGCCCCGACCTAAGGATCTAATTCGGCGTGTCGGCCCTTAATGACGCCCCAGGTAATCCATCAGCAACCGCACGCCAAATCCTGTCGCCCCGACGGGCGACGTCGGCAGCGCCTTGTCCGTCGTCGCCGTGCCGGCGATGTCCAGGTGCGCCCACGGCGTCTTTTCCGTCACAAACTCCTGCAGGAATGTCGCCGCTGTAATGGCGCCACCGGCGCGACTGCCGATGTTCTTCACGTCGCTGTCGGTTCCCGCGATCTGCTCGCGATAGATCGGCCACAGCGGCAGGCGCCACAATCGCTCGTCCGTCGCGTCGCCGCTGGCCAGCAGCGCGTCGGCGAGCTTGTCGTTGCGTGACATCAGGCCCGCGCACTCGTGGCCGAGCGCCACTTCGCAGGCGCCCGTCAGCGTCGCCAGATCGACCATCGCGCTCGGCTTGAACGTCTTCTCCGCATAGTGCAGGCAGTCGGCCAGGACGAGCCGTCCCTCGGCGTCCGTGTTCAGCACTTCGATCGTGCGGCCGTTGCTCGCGCGGATGATATCGCCCGGTCGATACGCCTCCCCTGAGATCATGTTCTCGGCGGCGCCGATGATCCCGATGACACGCTGCTTCACGCCCAGCATCGAACACGCCGCGAGCGCGCCGATGACGGCCATGCCGCCCTGCTTGTCATACTTCATGTCCGGGATGCTGGCGGCCGGCTTGATGGAATAGCCGCCCGTGTCCAGCGTGACGGCCTTACCGACGAAGGCGATAGGCTTCGACTTCGCGCCGCCCTTTCCGGCGTACTCCAGGATGATCATCCGCGGCTTGCTGGCCGAGCCCATGCCGACGGCCAGGAACGCGCCCATCTTCTCGCGCTCCATCCGCCTGTGATCGAAGACCGTGCACTTGAGCTTGTACTTCTTCGCGATCGCCTGGCACATCCGCGCCAGCGATTCCGGATGCACGAGATTCGGCGGCAGATGACCCAGATGGCGAGCGAGGTTCGTCGCCTCGCTGAGCTTCGCCGCGTTCGACGCCAGTTTCCGCGTCTTTGCCATTCGCTTCGCCGACGCAATCAGGGTCATCACCGGGGCGCCGACGCTGGCTTCCTTCGGCTTCTTCTCGCGCAGCTCCGTAAATCGGAATCCGCCGAGACAGAATCCCTCGACCCAGGCCGACAGCGCCGCGTCTGAATCCAGCGCGTCCGACCAGACGGCCACGCGCCGTGCCCGAATCGACCTGCACCAGCCCTGCGCCGAGCCCGCCGCGTTGCGCACGTGCCTGTCGCTTGCCTCGCCATCCTTCGTCACGCAGACGAGCGCCGCCCGACCAAAGGTCGAGCTCATCGGCAGCACCTGCGATTCAATCGCGCCGACGTTTTCGCCGCCGTGATAGCGCTGAACGAGTTCGTTGACCCGGGCGACGATTTTCGAATCCAGGCCCGTCAGTCTGACCGCCGACACCTTCCCCTTCGAGACACTCACGGGAATCAGCAGGACGTCGGCGCCGAGGCGCGGCGTCAGCGGTTTGCATTCAACAGTCGGCATGTCGATTTTCATGGATGTCTCACTTCCCTGTATGAACACTCACAAAGCGATCCATCGATCGCCGCGTCAATTCGAATCCGCCTTCGGGAATACGCCCAGATGCCCGCGCCAGGGTCCAACGGCCTCTTCATACTGAAACGCCATGGCCTTGGCGACCTGGTGAATGTGGTTCAGATCGTGGGCGACCCACGTTGCCAGCAGCTGGCGCATCGTGACGCGCCCCAGCGCCGGATGTTGACCATACAAGTCAAGCTGCGATTCACTCAGATTCAGCGCCGCCAGCTCCGCCAGGCGCCCCTCTCGGACAGACGCAAACTCCGCCAGGAGCCGCCTCATCGACTTGCCGCGACTCGCCTCGTACATCGCATATCGATCGAAGGGCTCGAAGGGCGCCGTTTCGCCATGCTCGAGAATCCAGCGAACACGGGGGATCCAGTCCGCCTGGTCCGCATGAATCAGATGGCCGACGACGTCGAAGGGATGGAATGTCCCCTCGCCGTAACGCCCCTCCACCCAGCAGGCGCCCAGCCCTTCAAGCATGGCCGTCAGCGCGCCGGGGGTCCTCCGGAGAACGTCCATCGCCTGATCAAGCTCAAACCGCATGGATTGCCAATACCCCTGCTCTGGCGCCCGCCGAAACCGCGTCTTTCGCGTGCGGAGCTTAGGTCAGCCGTCAGTGCAACGCAATCTCGGACCCACGACCGGCCGGCGCGACTTGGCGCCTCCGCACGGCTTATCGCCCCGCCGCGTGTTCCGGCCGTCCCAGATTAGTCCGCGGCGGCGGGCCCAATCAGCAGTCGCCTCGCATTCTCGGCGCCTCGATTTGAACGGGCGCTGACGCGACGCATACCATCGACGACGCGGTAGCGCATACCGACGTCGGAATACTGACACATTTCGAAGTGGCATGAAATCGGGGGGATTTTCGCCATGACGACCAGAAACCGAATCCGAACATTCTCACTCAGTCTTGTCTCCGCCATCGCCGTCGCCGCCAGCGCCAACGCCGGCGTGATCGACTTTGGCGGCTTTTCGCACGGTCAGATCATGACCAACCAGCTGCAGGGGTCCGACGGTGTCACGATCTCGGCGAACAACCCGAATCGGGCCTTCGACATCGCGGCGATCTTCAATACGGAGTTCGCCGGCTCGACGCCGGATCCGGACCTGATCGGCCCCAACTGGGACGCCGGCAACCTCGCGCCGAATACGTCGCTCGGCAACGCGCTGATCCTGTCGCAGACGAGCGCCCTGTCGTCGCCCGGCATCCTTGCGACGCCGAACGACGAAGGCAGCCGCCCCGCCGGCGAACTGATCCTCGACTTCGACACGCAGATCACGAGCGTCGGCTTCGACCTGATCGACGTCGAGAGCATCACGTCGGAAGACGGCATGATCCAGTTCTACCTCAACGGCGTGCTTCTGGACTCGATCGCGTTTGACGAGTTCGTCACGGCCGGCCAGTACTACGATCCGACAGTCGTGTACGGCAACAACTCCGCCAATCGCATCAACCCGATCGGCATCAACGACCTGGACCCGATGTCTCGGGGCACGGCGACGGGCTTTGACCGCGTCGTCTTCGTCCTCGGCGGGTCGGGCGCCATTGACACAATCCAGTATGTCCCCGAGCCGGCGACGCTCTCGCTGCTCGCCCTCGGCGGCGTCGCCCTGATTCGCCGACGCCGAACGGCCTGACATTCTGACGGTCGATCCACGCTCTCTCCTACGATGCGCCCGGGGCCCTTTCGCCCCGGGCATTTTTGTGCGCCAAGCCGGGGACCGTCCGCGTAACGAGGCCCGGCGCCCCGATCGACGCCGATTCAGATATAATCCCCCGATTCGCCGAATCGTCGCGTCCGGAGGCGCCCGCCCGCCCCGGTGCGAATCCCCGTTTGGAGCCCGAACCGTATGCCGATGCCGAGCGTGTCTTTCGTATCCCTGGGTTGCCCGAAGAACCTCGTCGACTCCGAAAAGATGCTCGGACTGCTCGCCGAGGCCGGATGCCCCATCGTCAGCGACGACTCCGGAATCGGCGACGTCGTCATCGTCAACACTTGCGGCTTCCTCAGCGCCTCCCGCGACGAGGCTGTCGACGTGCTTCGCGAGATCGCCGAACACAAACGCAGCGGCCGCGTCCAGCGGATCATTGCGGCGGGCTGCCTCGTCCAGCGCGACGGCCAGGGGCTCATGCGGGACGTTCCGGAAATCGACGCGCTCGTGGGCGTCAACAACCGACAGGACATCGTCCGCGCTGTGAAGGCCGCGGCCGAACAGTCGGCGGACAGCGACACGCCGGCGTCACCCGGCAGCGTGCTCTTCCTCGGAACCTACCACGAGTCCTCGTGGAAGGACGCCAACAAGTCCGATCGCGCCCGACTCCGCCTCACCCCCGCCCATTACGCCTACCTCCGCATGAGCGAGGGCTGCAACCAGAAGTGCACCTTCTGCACGATCCCGTCCATCCGCGGTCCCATGCACTGCAAGGGCGTCGACGAGATCATGGACGAGGCGAGGGAACTGATCGCCGACGGCGCCGTCGAAATCAACCTCATCGGACAGGACACGACGAGCTACGGCCAGGACATCGGCTATGCGCCAGGACTCTCAGGGCTGCTGAAGACGCTCAACACACTGGACGGCGCCCATTGGATTCGGCTGATGTACGCCTATCCGTCGGACTTCACCGACGAGATGATCGACGCAATCGCCGAGAATGAACGCATCGCGAAGTACATCGACATTCCGCTGCAGCACATCTCCGATCGCGTGCTCAGGTCGATGCATCGCCGCGTCACGCGAAAGGAAACGGAAGTTCTGCTGGAGAAACTGCGCGATCGCATTCCCGGCGTGAGCATTCGCACAACGTTCATCTCCGGCTTTCCGGGCGAAACACAGGAGGATCACGACGAACTCCACGACTTCATCCGGGATTTCGGCTTCGACATGCTCGGCGTCTTCCCCTATTCGAATGAGCCCGGCACGCCGGCCCACAACATGAAGACGCATCTTCCGCAGGAACTGATCGAGGAGCGCGTCGAGGAACTCATGCTCACGCAGCAGGACGTCGCGTTCGAACGAAACGAAGGCCGCATCGGCGCGAAATTCGACGTGCTCATCGACGACTACGGCGAGGATGGTATCTACCCGGCGCGACACGAGGGCCAGGCGCCCGAAGTCGACAGCATCGTATACGTTGAAGGTGGTGAATTTGACCCCGGCGACATCGTCAAGGTGCGCTGCACGGGAACACACGAGTATGATCTCGTCGCCCGCCCCGCCGACGGAAAGCTGCCGATCATTCAGTAGTCGCCGGCCCCACGACAACTCAGACCCCGGGAGAAGACGTAACCGACTGCGCCGCGGGTCACGCGAAAATCGCTCTTTTTTCAGGCAATTTCGAGGCCTGCCCACCTCCCGTTCCCCAGTTCTCGCCCATTCCCCAGTCTTCAGACATTCCCATCCCGCTCAGTGACGATCCAATCGCCGCTCGGCCGCAATCCACGGCGGTTCGCCGACTCTGGCACGCCCGTTGCATTACCCGAACTCGCCATGAAGACGCGATCGACTCGAGAACTTCGGGCGCGATTGCAGACGGGAGACGATAGTGATGTGCGGCAACGCCAACAAACAACGGAAGCTGATCAGGGCGATGGCGGCGGGACTGATGATGATGGTCGCGGGCGCCGGATGCGAAACACCGCCGACGCAGATCGACCCGATGGGCGATGTGGGACCCATCGACTGCAACGACCTCAAGCTCGGTCCACTGCTCATCGCCGAGATTCCATTCCCGCAGGAGGACTCACACATCGTCCACGCGGACACGATGTTCCACATCCGCTGGTTTGCGGAGTTCGAACGCGGCGCCAACATGAACTACTTCGGCGCCACGGGCGAATACCGGGTCCGCGTCACGATCGAGGAGGATGACGAGGAGATCATGTCGATCCTGCTCGACGCGACGCCCCTGAACGTCGCCAGCGGCGCCTACGACGAAGTGGTCCTCGAGGACGGTCTGCCGGCGGGAACCTACACGATCCGCGTGATTCTCGACGTGGACAACGAGGTGGACCAGTGTCATGACCTCGTGTCCGCGCTGAACAACGTTCGGCAGACGGAACTCGTCATCGAACCGCAGCCGCTCGACCTGGAATCGACGCCGACGGGTCAGTCCGGGGATGACGACGACGATGAAAGCTCGAGCCCGTTCAGAACGCCGACGCGTCGATAACGACGCCTGAAGGGCGACAAGACCAGAGACAGCGCCGACGCCGCATTGCGGGCACAAGCTCGCAATGCGGCGTCTTTGTGTCAGGTTCGCCGCCCTCGACGTCACTGACTCAGCAACGCGTTGATCATGGGCGGAATGTCCTCGACAGTCAGTTCGCTGTCTCGGTTCGTGTCGGCGGCCGCCTCCTGCCACAGCGTCCGCCCTGCGCCCTGGATCGCCTCGACAAACAATGCGATGTCGTCGCCATCGACAGTCCCGTCGCGATTGATATCGCCGTTGAGCGCCGGATAAGGTGTCAGCACGAATGACTGGAAGGACGGCATGAGAATCTCGTCGCCATCGAACCTGACGTTGATCAGGATCTGGCCGGCGTCATTCATCGACCTCAGAATCCAGTACGTCTTGTTGAAGAGCTCCACGCGATCGTCCGGATAGATGAGCGTTGTCATTTCATCGAGCCGACGCCACGCGGCCCCGTCATACAAGTACGGCCTCGGCAGGTAGTCGGCGGGATCCGTGGAGTTCGAAGGTGTCACATCCATCGCCAGGACCTCGCCCGCGGCGCCGAGCGCTGCGGGAACAATTCGACGGTCCGGCGGCAGCGTCGGCGTGAGGTCCGTCAGTCCGCCGTGGGGGCGCCACGTATACAAGCCCGCGTATTCGAGACGCTGATCCAATGGCGGCGGGCTCCCTGTCGGCGCGAGCCTCTCCGACCAGGCGAGAACCTCTCCATCATCCCGCAGGGCGACCGCCCGAGGCAGTTCCACGCTCGCCACATCGTTCGAGAGCCTCGGAAGAATGTGCGATACCGCGTCGGCGTCGATGTAGACGATCCGTTCGCCGTCCAGTGTCGTCGCCTGTGCGAGAAGCCCGCCCGCGTTGTTGACGCCGACCGCCTGTCGAACCGTGACGCCGGGACCGGCGGCGAACTCAAGATTCGTCAGCGTCTGCGTCGTGGTCGAATACAGGTAGCCGCGCCATTCACCGCTCAATGCGTCGGCGCCGTCATAGGATCCGCCGACGACATCGCCGAACGCGTTCGTGTCGCCGATGGAGGTCTGGATGTTCGGCAGACCGAGCTGCCCGCCGAGCCCCGGAATCAACTGCTCGACACCAAAGCCGTCGCGATTCCAGAGGACATTGCGTTGTTTTGAACCGAACGGGAGCGCCGGAATCTGAGCGCTGGAACAGGGCGTCGGGGCGCCCGCGTCGATGTAACCGCCGAAGATGCCGCCGTCGTCACTGATGTGCGTGGCGCTGACGCCGAAACCCAGGTCGTTCTGGGGATACAGAGGACGCATGCCGTCCGCATAGGTCCAGAGAAAGGGCCGATACCCCGTGACAAGGAAACACACCTGGCCATGGCCGACAACAGCGCCTTCGTTGTTCAGCGCGTTCGCCTGCGTGTATTCGCCCGTGCCAAAGGCGCCGACATTCTTCGCGTGGTACCGGTTCTGCGCGACAGCCACGCCACACGTCAGCGCGACGCCGATCGTTGCCGTGGCGATGGCGGTCGCCCGCCAGGGGCGACAGTTCGAGGGGTTGAGCATCGAGAACTTCCTTCAGAACAGGGGTTGGGTTCCGGGCCAACGAAAAGAACGCCCCGCCGACGCCATTGGCGCCCGACGTTGCGTCAGTTTTTCGTTTGGATCCCGAGGCTCGCAATCACGTAAACGCACGCGACGACGCCCTCTCACCCGATCGCTGAAGGAATTTTGCCGGCCTCGTCAGCGCCGCGACGCCGTGGACCGGCTCGCAATATCCAGCGCGACGATTTCCTTGTCATTTCGCACGAAGATTGTCCGATCGGCGTACGCGGGATAGCTCCAGACAACGTCGCGACCGAAGGCGCTGGTCGTTGGCTCAAGGACATGCATGTGGCCTCGCGCGTGGTAGCCGGCGCGATCGAGCGTCGCCATCGAGAGCTCGCCCGTTTCACCGAACAGAAAGTACCCGTCCGACGCGCCAAGTTGTGTCAGAAAGGCGGAACCCGCGCGGATGCGTCGCTTCTCATCGGGACGCACGGGCTCGAAAGTCTCCCAGAGCCGATTCCCATTGCTCGCGTCGATCGCCATCAGGCAGCCGTCGCCGTGATCGCAGCCGAAGATCACGCCGTCGCCCCACATGTTCGTCACGTTGCCTGGATAGAGCGATCGCGGTGTCGCGCCGCGCCAGAGCTCCTTCACGGCGGGCCGCCTGTCGTCGAGCTCCAGCATGACGCTGGTCCGCATCACGCCCGCGATGAACAGCTTGTTTCCCTTGCGCTGAGGTCGCCCAACGGACATGCCGAAGTCCGGCTTCAGCGGAAGCGTCCAATGGACATTTCCGTTCTTCGGATCGAGCGACGCGACCTCCTCCGGATGCCAGACAACGAGCTGTTTGGCGCCACCCGCCTCAATCATGACGGGCGGACAATAGCCCGCGTCACTGCAGCTGAGCGCCTTCCACTTCACGGCGCCCGTGTTCAGATCGAACGCGGCGACGGCCTGGTTCTCGCCGCCGACGACGACAAAGACGACGCCGGCCTCCACAAGCGGATGCCCCGCGAAGCCCCAGAGCGGTACAGGCGCGTTCATGTCCTTCGGCAGGCTCTTCGCCCAGATGACGCCGCCGTCTTTCGCCGACAGCACACGCAGATCTCCCTGGGCGCCAAGCGTCACGACCTTGTCATCGACGACTGTGGGCGTGCAGCGAGGCCCACCCGGATAGCTGATCTTGTAGGCGCAGGGATACTCGTGGGTCCAGATCGTCTTACCAGTCTTCGCATCCATGCAGAGGACGCGCTCCATGCCGTCGAGATCCACCTTCTGTTGCGGCTCGTTCACGACCTTGCCGGACTTCAGGACGTAGTCCATGACATAGACGCGCCCCTTCGCCACGGCGGGACCGCTGTATCCGCCCGCCAGTGGCGCCCGCCACTTCACGGGCAGCCCGCCATCCGGCATGCGATCGACGATGCCCGTCTCCCGGTAGACACCGTCGCGCGTGGGCCCCATCCACTGGGGCCAGTCATCGGCAAAGGCTGTCGTGGCGAGACCGGCCACGACAAGCGCAGTCAGAAGGTGGATCCGTCGGCGAAAAGCGAGATGGCGCATAGCGGAGGCTCCTGTCAGGTTCACGTGAACCGGCCCGGTTTTCCGCAATGATAGTCCGCTCGATGGGCGAATGCTTGCGGGGAAACAGCGTGGATGGACTCAGTGGGCCCCGGCGTCGCGTCCCGCCGCCGATCAGTCCCTCCGACCCAGCCTCAGCTTCGGGAATCGGAGCTCCTTGGGGTAAATCTCCGCGTAGCCCTTGCGCCGCGCGATCTCCAGGCTCGGACGCAGGACAACATCGACCTCCTGAATCGCAAACGAGGATTCCGCGTCGCGCATCCAGGTTCGATCCACCTTCCTGTCGCCCTTGCGACCCGAAATGGCGCCGATGTGGACCTCGCCATCCTTTGTCATCACGAAGATGTCGAAGGCGATCGTGACGGGCAGTTCGGGCCACACGAAAAAGAAGACCCTGTTCCGGTCGTGGCGACGCCTCCCGCGATTTGTTGTCGCATCAGGCTCACTTACATTCGGCCGAAGCGCCTCGCCCAGCGCCTTGTCGATCTCCTCCGATTCCTCGGCGAGTCGACTCCACGCGTGATCCTCGACAACGATGTCCACGACGTGTTCGAGCTTCCAGGACCTGATAACAACTTTTCCGCGACAGAGGTTCAGTTGTCCGGAGAACTCCACATGGCGCTTTCCCGTCGTCAGCGGATTGTCCACTGTAATGGACGCATTCTCGCGAGAAACGCCGACGTGGCTGCCCGGATTGATATCAATGGCTTCCTCATCGACCACATCGCCATCAATCAGGATCAGTGGTCTTGCGACTCTCAGATGAAGACCGCCGGCCGCCGTCGCGCCGTCGAAGGTGATATCGAAACTGAGCAACTGTGTCGACATCATTGTCTGAGGCGCGCCGACAACGAGGTTTCGGACGCATTGATCGTAATATTGCTCCCGCTCTTCCTTCGTCAGAAGGGCGCTGACATCCATCGTTTCCAGCAGCTCGATCCAATCGTAGCGAGCGTGCTTCTGCGCCGAATCATCCACCTGGATCCGCAGCGCCCGCTCAGCCAGTCGTCGATGATCGTCCGCGTCCAGCGCGCCACTGCGGATGCGCCCCGTGATCTCGGCCATGACGCCCAGATCCCCCTGGGCGGACATCCACGACAGGACGCGGAGCGGCAGGTAGCCGCTGATATGGCGACCAATGAGGGGGCGAATCACGGTGAACATGCCTGCGCTGACCAGAACCGCGCCAACAACCACCCATCGCCGCCGACGATGTCGCTGGCCGAGGACGACGGGCTGGCCTTCGAGATTCATCCCGCATTCGGAACAGCGAGCCGCCGCTTCACCCTCGACGAGGATGTACCCGCATTGGTTGCAGACGCGCATGTCGCCGATGCGCCGGCCCCGCAGGCCTTCCACAACAAACTGAAGGCCCACGATCACGGCGATGAGGATCAGGATGAAGCTGAGATTGATCACGGAACAAGTTCACTCCGCCGATTGACTTCCCCCGAGAATGGACAATATAACCAACACACGCCGCAGTTCACAAATCCGGATCCGCGGCGCGCCTGCAGCCGGGCCACGACACGATGCAAATCACTGGAATCGAACACATACGTCAGCTCCTCGAGACCGGCGAGGGCTTCGAGGCCAAATGCGTCTTCAATCGCAATGGCGCCATCTTCTTCCCGGCGCAACTGCAGCATCGCGACCAGAAGGCGCCCGGCGTCTCCTATGCCGACAACTACAAAGGCGGCGCCATGGCCGCCATGGTCACGCGGGAACGATTCGAGATTCGCTATCACGAACGATTCAGAGATGCGGATGTCGCGGAGATTGTCACGACGATGGCGGCCATCGATGGACTCGACTTCCTGCGATCATGCAGTGTGACGTATCAGGGGCGCGCGATTTCGCTTCGGTAGGCGCCTCCCAATTCCCAATACGCGAACGATCGGTTGCCGCGCCGCTCGCTCCGAAGGAGCGAAGCAACGTAGCCACGGGTAAAGCGCAGGCCACGAAGTGGTCGCAGCGCAACCCGTGGTCGCCGCGTCCCCATCCTGAATTCGCCCCGAATGGGGCGACGAAGGGCGCCAACGGTCGCTTGCCCGCAGGCGCACGCAGCACAAACTCGCTCGTCATGGCGACGCCGCGCGACCGACTCCCTCACGGTCGCGGCTCGGAACACTCGCGCGGCTTCTCATGCTTGTCTTCTGGGGGGTGAGCATGGCGCCCAGCATTTGTGCGACTTCCGCATGCTTGTCTTTTGGCGTAGGCCGGGCGCCCGACATCAGGGAAGGCGGGGGAAACCCGCCCTACAAATCCATGCCGACGGCGAGCATCAGCATGACACCCGCCGCGCGAATCTGATCAGGAACGCGATGCGTCGCGCAATGAAGCCCCTGGCGCACAGATGACCCAACAGTCGTCAGCACGCTGAAGGCGTGCAACAGCCAGAGCCCAGGGCAAGGGCGGCCCGCGAAGCGGGCGCCCGCAGCCCTGGGTATGCGATCGGTTAACGACCCGAGCACTGAAAGTGCGTTACAAGCCAGCGCGACGCTAGCGGGCGCCCGCGCAACAACCTCGCTCGTCATGGCGACGCCGCGCGACCGACTCCCTCACGGTCGCGGCTCGGAATGTTTGCGCGACTTCTCCATGTCGACGTTGGATGTCGGCGGCGACCACTTGTGTGAGTATCGGACGTGATGAGCGGGAGGTCGTTTCCAGCAGAATTGTCAAATCCAGGCAATCCAAAGTTTGTTGACTGTGCGTCCGGAGGTTGGATAGCATCAGTGGTATCGGGCGGAGGGGCCCCGGAGAAAGGCGCCCCCCATTGGGGCCGGACATGGTGATTCGCAATCCCCTGTTTATCGCGGTGATGATAACGGCGTTCGCGCCCCGACTCGCAACGGCCGGTCCCGGCGATATGGATGATCTGATCGTTGTGGATCAGCCGCCGCTCAACACCGGCGGCGCAGCGTCGGATACGGAATTCGAGAACATCTTCGGCCAGTCGGTATCGCAACGAGTGGCGGACGACTTTGTCCTGAGTTCAACCGCGCCCATCAGCCATGTGACGTGGTGGGGCTACTATGAGTTGGACAACCCGCCCGCGAACGAGACGTTTCGACTTCGATTCTACGAAGCCCGACCGGGGGATGGTCTGCCGGACGAGGACAACATCGTATTCGAACAGATCCTTGATACGCCGAATCGCACGGCGACCGGGCGACGAATTTTCGCGGGCGAAGACCCAAGGGAATTCCAGTATCTTGCCGAACTCAGCTCTCAAGTGTTGTTGAATGAGCAGACCACGTATTGGCTTGAGATCTTACAGATCGGTGATCTTTCCACCAGTTTCAGCTGGGAAGTGTCCCTGGCATCCGGAAACTCGAATTTCGCATTCAACAATGTCAACGCGCCAAATTGGGCAACAACAAGTATCAACGCGAACGTTGCGTTCCAGTTGTCGGTCGTACCGGAACCACGGGCATCCGTCCTGGTGATCCTTATCGTCGGGATCGCGACGCTACGTCGAAAGCGAGGCGGCCACATGAGATTACGCAACGCGATGATTACCTGTGTACTCGTGATGACGATTTCCCCGCCAATCGCATTGGCTGGTCCCGGCGATTTGGATGATCTGATCGTGTTCGATCGACAGCCGAGCCGAGTCGGAGGTGGGGCCTCCGACACTCTCTTTCGCGACATGTTCGGACAGTCAGTTTTTCAGCGGGTGGCCGATGACGTGCGTTTCGACAGCGCCGTCGCATTGGGACAACTCCGCTGGTGGGGTTTTTACGATCAGGACAACCCGCCGGCGCAGGAGACGTTTCGGATTCGGTTCTACGGCGCTCGATCCGGAGACGGTCTTCCCGACGAGTCGCAGATCGTGTTCGAGCAGACTGTGGATACGCCAGATCGGAGTGCGACAGGTGAAACTGTGTTTGTGGGCGTTGATCCGGATGAGTACGTCTACAAAGTCGATTTCACTTCCCCAATTACGCTGGCCGCCGACGCGCCGTACTGGCTGGAGATCATTCAGATTGGCGACATCGACACCTTCTTTCGCTGGGAATTCTCCGGAGGAGCGGCGCCAATCAGTCTGGCGGTGAATAACTCCGCCAGCAACGGATGGTTCGAATCGGTGCTGGATGCGGATAACGCCTTTCAGCTCATTGCCGTTCCTGAACCCGCGGCATCGAGTTTGCTCATGGCCATCATCGGACTCGCAGCCTTCCGCCGACGGCGATCCTGACAACGCTCGCTCCGAAGGAGCGAAGGAACGTAGCCACGGGTGAAGCGCAGACCACGAAGTGGTCGCAGCGCAACCCGTGGTCGCCGTGTCCCCATCCTGAATTCGCCCCGAATGGGGCGACGAAGGGCGCCACTGGTCGCTTGCCCGCAGGCGCACGCAGCACAAACTCGCTCGTCATGTCGACGCCGCGCGACCGACTCCCTCACGGTCGCGGCTCGGAACACTCGCGCGACTTCTCATGCTTGTCTTCTGGGGGGTGAGCATGGCGCCCAGCATTTGTGCGACTTCCGCATGCTTGTCTTTTGGCGTAGGCCGGGCGCCCGACATCAGGGAAGGCGGGGGAAACCCGCCCTACAAATCCATGCCGACGGCGAGCATCAGCATGACACCCGCCGCGCGAATCTGATCAGGAACGCGATGCGTCGCGCAATGAAGCCCCTGGCGCACAGATGACCCAACAGTCGTCAGCACGCTGAAGGCGTGCAACAGCCAGAGCCCAGGGCAAGGGCGGCCCGCGAAGCGGGCGCCCGCAGCCCTGGGTATGCAATCGGTTAACGACCCGAGCACTGAAAGTGCGTTACAAGCCAGCGCGACGCTAGGCTCCGTCTGAAAACCCATCAGGCCAGCGTTCTCAAGTAGCGTTGGATGAA
>ERZ795053.1456-NODE-1456-length-29973-cov-10.913330_pt1 | contig 29973 bp, 23 predicted proteins | sample MGYA00375137_ERZ795053 | MGnify/ENA primary metagenome ERZ795053 (study PRJEB30182, sample SAMN05720284) | activated sludge metagenome | isolation source: Anaerobic digester | place: Hong Kong | collected 2014-12-17 ...
AATTTTAAAGGAATACCCAATTTTTCGCCTGAGTTGTTTAGGTATATCGAAAATGCGGATCCTTTAAAGTATAAACAGCTGGCCAAAGGAATTGAGCAGTTAACCGACGAAGGGGTTGCCCAACTCTTTGTACAAAAATCGAATGGTCGTAAAATTATTGGAACTGTCGGAGCTTTGCAATTCGATGTAATACAGTACAGGTTAGAACACGAATATGGTGCAAAATGTAAGTACGAGCCAATAACTCTTCATAAAGCATGTTGGATTGAAACCAGTAACAAAGCCCAACTCGACGATTTCCGAATTCGGAAGTATAATAACTTGGCGTTGGATAAGCAAGGTAGAGAGGTATTTTTGGCAGATTCCCCTTATTCTCTTCAGATGGCTATCGAAAAATTTACCGATATAAAATTTCACTTCACTTCAGAATTCTAATTTTTGAGTTCACCTTCTCTTGCATAAAGAAAAAATTTAAAAAATTTTAAATTCTTTCGTAAACGATTGAAATGCCGTTTGCGTGTCCTGAAACCCTTAATTCATAAGGGTTTTAGCTTTGTGTTATTTTTTTTTTAAGATTTTTTTAACTTATTTTTGAACATTACGAAAAGAAAAATAACATGGCAAAAAAACCTAAATTAAGTTTTTGGCAAATATGGAACCTCAGTTTTGGATTTCTCGGAGTTCAAGCAGGCTTTGCTTTACAAAATGCCAATGTATCCCGAATACTATCTAATTATGGTGCAGATTTGCACCATTTGTCATTTTTTTGGTTGTTAGCACCGACTATGGGTTTAATTATTCAACCTTGGGTTGGCGCTGCGAGCGATAGAACATGGAATCGCATGGGACGGCGTAAGCCCTTTATTTTTGGCGGAGCAATTGCTGCAGCAATAGGAATGTTCTTTATGCCAAATTCGCAGTTAGCAATAGCAATACTTCCTCCTGTTATTTTTGGGGCATTTATGCTAGCGCTTATGGATGCTTCATTTAATGTTACGTTTCAACCCTTCCGTTCGTTGGTTGCCGATATGACTCCGGAAGAACAGACCAATACTGGGTATTCGATTCAAACATTGCTTATTAACATTGGTGCTCTTATTGGCTCGTTTTTACCATTTGTACTTACCAATTGGATGGGTATTTCCAATACGGCACCGAAAGGACAGGTTCCTGCTTCTGTAATTTGGTCGTTTTACATTGGTGGTGCAATGCTTCTTATTTCGGTATTGTGGACAGTTTTTTCAACAAAAGAATATCCTCCTAAGGAATTTGCTGAGTTTAACGGTAAAAATTACGAAGAGGAAGTAAAAAAGGAAAAGGTTTCTTTTTTCAAAACGTTGGTAACTATGCCCAAAATTATGGGAAAACTTGCAGTTGTTCAGTTTTTTTCATGGTTTGCATTATTTACAATGTGGGTTTATACTACACCTGCAGTAGCTCAGCATATTTGGGGAACAGCCATAGGCGATGCTGCTTCGGCCGATTACAACGCTGCGGCTAACTGGGTTGGTGTTCTTTTTGGTTTGTATAGCGTTTTTGCAGCAATTTTTGCCGTTTTTCTGGATAAAATTGCCAACAATTTTGGAAGGGTAAAAACCTATGCTATTTCGCTTCTTTTGGGAGGTCTTGGTTTCTTGTCGATTTATTTCTTTAAAGGTCAATATGCTTTAATTGCCTCGATGATAGGTGTGGGTATTGCTTGGGCAGCTATTTTGGCAATGCCTTATGCAATTTTGGCAAGGTCGCTTCCTTCGGACAAAATGGGTGTTTACATGGGAATATTCAATATTACGGTAGTTGTTCCCCAAATTATTAGCGGACTAATTCTTGGTCCGTTATTAAAAGCAGTTTTTCACGAAAGGGCTATTTTTATGATAGTTCTTGCCGGTATTTCAATGTTATTGGCTAGTGTATCCGCTTTGATTTTTGTAAGAGAAAACGATTAACATGGTTGAGATAAAAGCTTGCATATTCGATTTGGACGGGGTTGTTGTAGATACGGCAAAGTACCATTATTTGGCATGGCGAAAGTTAGCGCGGGAATTGGGGTTTGAATTTAGCGAACAGCATAACGAGCGGCTTAAAGGTGTTAGCCGTATGCGTTCGTTGGAAATTTTACTCGAAGTGGGAGGTTTATCATTTCCAAAAGATGAAATGGAAAAGATGGCTGCTAAAAAGAATGGCTGGTACCTCGAATATATTATGCAAATGACTCCAAAGGAGATACTTCCCGGAGCAAAGGAATTACTGGAAGAGTTAAGACGTAATGGGATAAAGTTGGCATTGGGCTCAGCTAGTAAAAATACGCCTGTAATTCTTGATAAAATAAAACTTACCAAACACTTCGATGCAATTGCTGATGGTAACTCGGTTACTGCGGCAAAACCGGCTCCAGATATTTTCTTAAAGGGTGCTGAGTTGCTTAATGTAAATCCGTCATTTTGCGTTGTATTCGAAGACGCAGAAGCCGGAATAGAAGCTGCTATAAATGCAGGAATGAGAACCGTAGGAATAGGAAGTAAAGATATTTTGAGTAAGGCCGATTTTGTAGTTCCAAACTTAAAAGGTTTTAGTTATAACACACTATTAAGCATTTTCAACAAGTAAAAAGTATAAACACTATGAATTCGTATTTAAAGCACGATGAGTGGTGCATCATTGAGGAAGAATTTGTACCTGAAAACACAAGGGCTTCGGAAAGCATTTTTAGTATAGGCAACGGGGCAATGGGGCAAAGGGCAAATTTCGAAGAAAAATACAGTGGCAGCACACTTCAGGGAAGTTACATTGGAGGCGTTTACTACCCCGATAAAACAAGAGTTGGCTGGTGGAAAAATGGTTATCCGGAATACTTCGCAAAGGTTATTAATTCGACTAACTGGATTGGCATAAATGTTTTTATTAATGGCGACGAGTTAGATTTATTTACCTGCAAGGTTGAAAATTTCCGCAGAGTACTCAACATGAAGGAAGGATATCTAGAACGCTCCTTTATTTGCGAAATGAAAAACGGCGTTAAGTTGGCTGTAAAGTCAGTTCGTTTTCTTAGCATGGTAGATACCGAAATAGGGGCAATTAGGTATTCGGTAAAACCCTTAAACAGCAATGCGAAGGTAGAGTTTAAACCTTACCTTGATGCAGATGTTCGGAATGAAGATTCAAACTATGGCGAAAAATTTTGGAGCGTAGTTGATGTTAAAGGGGGCAATGCTTTCAGTTACATTATTAGCCATACCAAAAAGTTGGACTTTTACGTAGGTCATGCAATGTGCAGCATTGTAACAAAAAATGGTAAGGTAGAGGAAATTAACCCGTTGGTAAGTAGCACTTCAATGTATGTGGACAACAGTTTCGCAAGCGAAGTTAAAGCAGGCGAGGAGATTGCCATTACAAAGTATGCTGCAGTTATATCGAATTTAAATCATGAAAAGGATACTTTCCCAGGCGTATTGCAGAAACTTATAGACGGTGCAGTTAAAAAAGGCTTCGATAAACTATTTGCAGAGCAAAAGGAAGCGTGGGCTGAGATTTGGAATCATAGCGATATAACTATAGATGGTGATGTTGCTGCTCAGCAAGGTATCAGGTTTAACATTTTCCAGTTGAGCCAAACATATACCGGGAAAGACGAAAGGTTGAATATTGGACCAAAAGGATTTACCGGAGAAAAGTATGGCGGTTCAACATATTGGGATACCGAAGCTTACTGCTTGCCATTTTATATGGTGACTCACGGACAAAAAGTTGCTCGGCAATTATTGCTATACCGATATAAACAGTTGGGCAAGGCAATAGAAAACGCTCAAAAGTTGGGATATAAGGATGGTGCTGCACTTTACCCTATGGTTACTATGAACGGAGAAGAGTGCCACAATGAGTGGGAAATAACGTTTGAGGAAATTCATAGAAACGGAGCCATTGCGTTTGCTATTTATAATTACGTGCGTTATACGGGTGATAAAAATTACTTGGTAAATTATGGATTAGAAGTGTTAATTGGCATTGCACGTTTTTGGGCTCAGCGGGTAAATTTTTCGGAGAAAAAGGGAAAATATGTTATGCTTGGCGTAACAGGACCAAACGAGTACGAGAATAACGTCAACAACAACTGGTACACCAGTAAAATTGCCTGTTGGTGCATGGAGTATGCCGAAGAAGCTGCATTGTATGTTAAGTCAACCGATGCTGCCCAGTTTGGACAGTTGGTAAAGAAGGTTAACTTTAAAGAACAGGACGAAATTAAACACTGGCGGGAAATCAGAAATAACATGTTTTTCCCTGTTGATGAAAAACAGAACATCTTTCTTCAGCAGGAAGGCTATCTGGATAAGGAACAAATTTTGGTAAAGGATCTTGCCTCTTCGGAAAGACCGCTCAACCAAAAATGGAGTTGGGATAGAATTCTGCGCTCATGCTTTATTAAGCAGGCCGATGTGTTACAAGGTCTCTATTTCTTAGAAGATAGATTCGATACCGAAACAATTCGCCGAAATTACGAGTTTTACGAAGCCCGTACGGTTCACGAATCATCGCTTTCGCCATGCGTGCATAGCGTGTTGGCTTCGCGCATCGGTAATGTCGATAAGGCATACGAACTTTATTTAAGAACCGCTCGTTTGGACCTTGATGACTATAATAATGAGGTTAAGGAAGGGCTTCACATAACCAGCATGGCCGGAACGTGGATTTCCATTGTTGAAGGATTCGGAGGTATGCGTATTCGTAATAATATGCTTAATTTCAATCCTTTAATTTCGAATAAATGGAAATCGTACAGTTTTAAAGTTTGGTTCCGCGAAAGTGTGCTCAAAGTAGTTGTTTCCAATGCAGATGTTATCATACATAACGAAAAAGGGGAAAAGATTTCTATAAGGGTATATGGAAATGAGCATAGTATAGATGCCGGAAAAACGCTGAAAATTTCCGTTCAAAACCAGCAATTTTCTTAAAAAGGGTCTTGGTGCAAAAATAATTACCTTTGCAAGGTGATTTTAAAATTCAAATTATGACAATGAAACGTTTTAAACCAGGAGTAATTACAGGTAGCGAGTTAAGTGAACTTTTTGCTTATGCAAAGTCGGAGCAGTTTGCCCTTCCTGCAGTAAATGTTACAGGAACCAACACAATGAATGCGGTTTTGGAAACTGCTCGTGAGGTGAATTCGCCTGTAATTATTCAATTTTCGAATAGTGGTGCTTCGTTTGTGGCGGGTAAAACACTTTCGAACGATAGCCAAAGAGCCAGTGTTTTAGGTGCGGTTAGTGGCGCTAAACATGTTCATTTGCTAGCCGAGGCATATGGAGTTCCGGTAGTATTACACACCGACCATGCTGCAAAAAAACTTTTACCTTGGATTGATGGCTTGCTAAACGCTGGCGAAAAATATTTTCAAGAAACAGGAAAACCGCTTTTTAGCTCTCACATGCTCGATTTATCGGTAGAGCCGCTTCATGATAATATTGATATTTGCAAGCGTTACCTCGAAAGAATGTCGAAAATGGGAATGACTCTCGAAATAGAGTTAGGTGTAACCGGCGGCGAGGAAGATGGCGTTGATAATACTGGCGTTGACAGTTCTAAGTTATATACTCAACCGGAAGATGTTGCTTACGCATATTCGGAACTGTTAAAAATTAGCCCTAACTTTACTATTGCGGCTTCTTTTGGCAATGTACATGGTGTTTACAAGCCGGGCAATGTCGTTTTAAATCCTATTATTCTTAAGAACTCGCAAGATTTAATAAAGCAGAAGTATAATACCGGTGAAAAACCTGTAAACTTTGTATTTCATGGTGGTAGCGGTTCCGAAAAGGCAAAAATTAAAGAGGCTATAGGTTATGGTGTTATTAAAATGAATATCGATACCGACTTGCAGTGGGCTTTTTGGGATGGAATAAAGAATTACTATGAAAGCAAGAAGGCTTACCTTCAAGGTCAAATTGGAAATCCGGAAGGAAACGATGCTCCAAATAAAAAGTACTACGATCCTCGCGTATGGCTTCGCAAAGGCGAAGAATCTATTGTTGTTAGGCTAAAAGAGGCTTTTGCCGATTTAAATGCGCTTAACCGAGGGTAAAATGATTTCGAGAAATGTAACCCTCATTACTAAAATTCAATAATAAAATGGGTCTGCTCATTCTAGAGTGGATCCATTTTTTTTAAATATCAAACTATGCTAAAACGTTTATTCATTGTCAGTTTGCTGTTAATAGCGACTATTATGAATGTAAAATCACAACAAATCGAACGGGTTGAACCTCCATTTTGGTGGGTTGGAATGAAAAATTCTAATCTACAATTATTGGTGCATGGAAAAGATATTTCCGAAGCAACAGTAACTATTAATGCAAAAGGGGTGACCGTTAAAAGTGTTCAGCAGGTTAAAAATTCTAATTATCTATTTGTTAACTTGTTGATAGACAAAGACGCTAAACCGGAGAAGTTTAACATTGAGTTCAACTTCAAAAAAGGCAAATCTGTTGGTATTGAGTATGAATTAAAGCAACGAAAAATTGGTTCTGCCGATAGGAAAGGATTCGACAATTCGGATGTAATTTACTTGATTCTTCCCGATAGATTTTCGAACGGTGATCCTGAGAATGATAATGTGAAAGGTTATGTTGATAAGTTAAACAGGAAAGATCCTTACGGTCGTCATGGTGGCGATATTCAAGGCGTTATAAATCATCTTGATTACGTTAAAAGTTTAGGAGCAACTGCTTTATGGTTGAATCCTGTTTTAGAAAACAACGAACCTTCCGCATCGTACCATGGCTACGCCATAACCGATTTTTATAAGGTTGATCCTCGTTTAGGAAGTAACGAGTTATATTGCAATTTTGTAGAAAAGGCTCATGTCGATAGTTTAAAGGTAGTTAAGGACATGATTTTTAACCATTGCGGTAGCGAACATTGGTGGATGAAAGATGTTCCAACTCAGGACTGGTTTAATTTTTATCCCGATTTTATTAGAACAAACTATCGCATACCAACAGTTTTCGATCCTCATGCTTCAGAGTACGATAAAAATTTGATGGATAACGGTTGGTTCGATAAGCACATGCCTGATATAAATCAGAAAAATCCGTTTGTGGCAAACTACTTAATCCAAAACAGCATTTGGTGGATTGAATATGCCGATTTGGACGGAATACGCATGGATACTTATCCATATTGCGATAAAAATTTTATGTCTAGGTGGTGTGCCGAGGTAAAAAATGAGTATCCTAATTTTAGTATAGTAGGAGAAACATGGTTGAATTATCCATCGTGGGTTGCATACTGGCAAAAGGATGCGCGTAATCCTGATGGCTTCAACTCGAATCTCGAAATCGTTATGGATTTTCCTCTTATGTTTGCCATTCAAAAGGCATTCGACGAGAAAGACGGATGGGATACAGGGTTAGCAAGGCTGTACGAAATTCTGGCTCACGATTTTGTTTACCCAAATTCCGATAAACTTTTCATTTTTGCAGAAAATCATGATAACGGACGTTTCCAACGGGATTCTTCAAAAGCGCTTGGTCGGTTAAAACTGGCAATGGCCTTTTTGCTTACTACAAGGGGAATACCCCAGATTTACTATGGAACTGAAGTGTTGTTGCCGGGCGATGATGCAAAGGGGCATGGCGATATTCGCAGAGATTTTCCCGGAGGATGGTCGTCCGATAGTATATCTGCATTTACTAAAGATGGTAGGAATAAGCGTCAGAACGAAATTTGGAATTACCTTTCCACCATTCTTAATTGGCGAAAAACCGCCACGGCAGTACATAATGGAAAGTTAGTTCAGTTCATTCCTGAAAATGAAATTTACGTTTATTTTCGGCAAAATGCAGAGCAAACCATAATGGTAATTTTAAATAATGGCTATCAGCCTAAGGTGTTGGATACAAAACGCTTTAATGAAATATTGAATGGGAAAAACATTGGTTATGAGATTATTACAAGTAAAACGTTAAATGACTTATCTAAGATACAAGTTTCTCCAAGGTCGGCAATGATAATAGAGCTTAAGTAGTTTACAATAAAAGTAATTCGATATGAATAAGTACAAATACATATTTTTTGCGGCACTTACGGTTGTTATACTCTCGTGTCAGAATGAGGTTAAACTTGATAATGTGCCAGAGGAACCGGTTGTTCATAATCTTCTCACGGTTGTACAGTTAAAAGGCGATAGCACTACAGTATGTTTAACCGACTATTTTCCAAAACCGGAAGTGATTGATTCTGTTAGTGTAATGCCCCCATTTACATATGGTATTAGCAGTGATAAAACCGCGCTAACGTTGGTTGCAAAAACCGATTCAATACCTGCTTTATCAATCCTTGGTGTTTGGGCTAGAGGCAGCCGTTACGATCTTGTGATTCGCAAAAGTCGCAAATTACCCATTACATTTACTTATAATCCTGAAGGAAAGAAGGTTAAAATGGTTCAGTTGGCCGGACAAATTAACGATTGGAATCCTTCCGCCACAAATTTAAGTTTTAATGGGAAGAACTATTCCACAAAACTTTTACTTAATCCTGGAAAGTATCAATATCAGGTAGTTGTTGATGGAAAGTGGATACTCGATCCTGCAAATCCGGTTAAAGAAGAAAATGGAATAGGCGGTTTTAATTCAGTGCTTCAAGTGGGAAATAATAACCCGGATTCTATTCCGCAATTGGTTGTTAATGCTGCAAACGGGAATACTGTAAATATTAAAGTTATAGGACATATTGACAATGTTATTGCGCTGTGGCAAAACTATTTGCTAACCAGTCAATTTGTTAAAGTTGAAGGTAATTCAATAACCATTTCCATTCCGCAAAATGCTAAAAGATTAGAACGCTCGTACATGAGAGTTTGGGGCTATAATAAGAATGGCGAATCAAATAACCTCTTAATTCCGTTGGAAGGTAATAAACCTGTTAGCAGTTCCTCACAGTTAAAACGTAGCGATAAAAATACACAGGTAATGTACTTTTTAATGGTCGATCGTTTTAATAACGGAGACTTAAAAAACGACTATAAGGTAAACGATCCTGAAGTATTGCCTAAGGCTAATTACTATGGCGGTGATTTGGAAGGAGTTACACAAAAAATTAAGGATGGATATTTTAGTAAACTAGGAATCAGTACTATATGGCTATCTCCAATTGTACAGAATCCGCTTGATGCGTGGGGATTATTTCCCAATCCAAGAACAAAATTTTCGGGTTATCATGGTTATTGGCCAATATCTTCTACCAAAATTGATTTTAGGTTCGGAAACGATTCCATTTTTACCGATTTGCTTACCGAAGCACATAAAAGAAACATAAATGTTATTCTCGATTACGTGGCTAATCATGTGCATATACAGCATCCGCTTTATAAAGAGCATCCCGACTGGGCTACATCGTTGTATTTACCCGATGGAACTTTAAATACTGAACGATGGGACGATCATAGGTTGACTACTTGGTTTGATGTTTTCCTACCCACATTAGATTTGGAAAGATCGGAGGTTTACGAACCCATGACAGATTCTGCGCTATATTGGGTTACACATTTCGAATTGGATGGTTTTCGTCATGATGCAACTAAGCATATTCACGAAAATTTTTGGCGTAGGCTTACTCAAAAAATCAAACTTAACCTTCCGGGAAAATCAATTTTTCAGATTGGTGAAACTTATGGAAGTCGGGAATTAATAGCAAGTTATATAGGAAGCGGAATGCTCGATTCTCAGTTTGATTTTAACGTTTACGATGCTTCTGTTGCTGCATTTGCTCGTCCCGATTATTCTTTTGCACAACTTGATGCTTCGTTGCACGAAACTTTTAACTACTATGGCTGGATTAACCTTATGGGGTACATAAGTGGAAATCAGGATAGGGCGCGTTTTATATCCTATGCAGGGGGCGCGTTGCGTTTCGATGAGGATGCAAAGGTTGCTGGTTGGACGCGAGATATAGGCGTTGGTGATTCTACTGCTTACGGTAAACTTTGTATGTTGAACGCTTTCAATATGACTATACCGGGAGTTCCTACCATTTATTACGGTGATGAATTTGGAATGCCGGGTGGAAACGATCCGGATAATAGAAGAATGATGAAATTTTCTGGTCTAAATCATGCGGAGCAAAAAACATTAAATACAGTAACAAAGTTGGTTAACCTTCGAAGGGATAATCTCGCGCTTGTGTATGGTAACTTTGTAACACTTACCGCAAATGATAGTATTTACTGTTATCTTCGAAAGTATTTGGACAATGTTGTTGTAGTAGTATTTAATAAGTCGAACGAAGAGAAAATATTGAATGTAAAACTTCCTGATTATGTAAAAGATAGTAAGTTGTATTCACAATTTGGATCGAAGTTTTCTTATCAGGATCAAGATCTTAGTGTAACAGTTCAGCCTAACTCATTTGAGATATTAGTTACTAACAAATAAGCATTGATTTCACTTATAAAAAAGCCTTGGAGACAAGGCTTTTTTATTTTAGCCGATTAATTATACAAATAAAAAAGTCCGACAGTAAATACTATCGGACTTTTTGTGATCCAGCTGGGGCTCGAACCCAGGACCCCATCCTTAAAAGGGATGTGCTCTACCAGCTGAGCTACTGAATCATTATTTCAATTAACAAATTTGGCGTATTGCCTTTCCTTTTTTGCTCCGCAAAAGTACAAACAAAAAGTTTACATTCCAAAATAAAATGTGGTAAAAAATCGAATGTAACTCAGGCTTTCTTTACATATTTCTTATTAAGAAATAGTTGTAGTATTAAAATTTTTCTATTTATGTAGAAACTTTTGTCCGATAAGTACCAATTGTCGTTTTTTAACGTATTTGCTCATGTTTTTGGCTTATTATTTTTTAGATTTGTTTAACAAATAAATAAGTCTATGTTATTTCGGAATTATAGGTTTGACAATAAGGTTGTTATTATAACTGGAGCGTCTTCGGGAATTGGCAAGGCTTGTGGTTACGAATTTGCCAAAAGAGGCGCAAGTGTAGTTTTAGCTTCCAGAAATATCGATGAGTTAAATAGCATTGTGTTGGATTTAAAATCGTATGGGACAAATGCAATTGCTGTAAAAGTTGATGTGACCAATATCGACGATTGTAAAAACTTGATAGACGAAGCCATAAAGGCTTTTGGTCGGATAGATATTCTTATAAATAATGCAGGAGTTTCTATGCGGGCATTATTCAAGGATGTTGATTTAAAAGTTATTCGTCGATTAATGGAAGTAAATTTTTTTGGAGCGCTTTATTGCACAAAGTTTGCAATGCCGTACATTTTAAAAAGTAAGGGTTCGATAGTGGGCGTTAGTTCTATTGCCGGATTTCATGGTTTGCCCGGAAGATCCGGATATTCGGCATCGAAATTTGCTCTTCAGGGTTTTTTAGAAACAATCCGAATAGAAAATCTTAAAAAGGGCGTACATGTAATGATTGCTGCACCGGGGTTTACAGCAACCAATGTAAGGTTATCTGCGCTAACCGCAACGGGAGAACCGCAAGGAATTTCTCCTAGGGATGAGAAAAAAATGATGACTCCTGAAAAAGTAGCTAAAAAAATTGCAAATGGAATTATTCTGAAACGGAGGAATATAATAATGACATTTGAAGGTAAACTTTCTATTCTTGCCCAACGATTTATTCCTAAAACAATTGATAGAATACTTTATGGTTTCATGGCCAGAGAGCCAAATTCTCCATTTAAGTAGCATGCTCCTTGTAGGAGCATTTTTTTGTATTATTGTATAATAAAGCTTGCATTATGCTAAATGATTTTTGGAGTAGTTTGGCTAGCCATTTTTCTTGGATTTTAGTGGCAATTTATGTGTTTACGATTTTGTCAACAGCAGCCATGATAATTCATGAAAAACGGGATCCTGCAAAAACTTCTACATGGGTGTTACTTTTAATTGTACTTCCCGTATTCGGTTTGGTACTATATATATTTTTTGGACAAACATACAGGAAACAAAAAATATTTAGTCGAAAGGAAATTCAGGACTTAGAGCAAATAAAATATTTGGATCATTTACGAGTTGGACGATTTAAAACGAATAAGGTTATTAATGAAAAACTTCATAAGTATCACCATAATATAACCTTGTTACAAAATAATAGTAAAGCCTTATTGACAGAAAATAATGATATTGAAATATACCATGAAGGTGAATTCGCATTCGAGGCAATTATCGAAGAGTTATATGCAGCAAAGGATAGTATCCATATAGAATTTTACATTATAAATAATGATAATATAGGTAACAGGATAAAAAATATTTTAATAACAAAGGCAAAGGAAGGCGTAACTGTTCGGGTTATTTTCGATGATGTGGGTAGTTGGCATCTACCTAAGAGTTACATCAAGGAACTAAGAAATGCGGGTGTTGAAATAGGCCCTTTTATGGAAGTTAAATTTCCGTTGCTTACGAGCAAAGTTAACTACAGAAACCATCGAAAAATAGTTGTGATTGACGGGAAAGTGGCTTTTATGGGCGGAATGAACATTGCTGACAGGTATATAGAAGGAGATAGAAAGTTAGGAAAATGGTTCGATATAATGCTGCGCTTTCATGGTGAGGCAGTTCATTCCTTGCAGGTTATTTTTCTTGCAGATTGGTATTTTGTAACAGGTAAGGTTTTAAAAGATAAGCAGAGATATTTTAAAAAAATTGAAGTTGATAATTTACTGCCACTTCAAATTATAACTAGTGGACCGGATTCCGATTGGGCTGGGATAATGCAAGCCTTTTTTTATGCCATTACGCGAGCTTCGAATTATATTTATATCTCATCGCCATATTTTATTCCTAACGAAAGCATACTAACCGCCTTAAAAACAGCAGCGTTAAGCGGAGTGGATGTTAGAATAATTCTTCCTCAACATTCCGATTCTACTGTCGTTTACTGGAGTTCGATGTCGTTTGTTACGGAGTTGCTAGAAGCTGGTATAAAAATATACCTTTTTAAAACGGGATTTAACCATTCAAAGTTAATGGTAATCGATGGTTCTTTTGCATCTGTAGGCTCTGCCAATATGGATATTCGAAGTTTTGAGGATAATTTTGAAGTTGCGGCAATAATTTATGATGATAGCGTTGCTAGTCGGCTAGAAAAACTATATCTTGACTTCACTAAAAATAGCGATCAAGTTACATTAGAAACATGGCGAAAACGTTCGTTAAAAAATAGTTATAAGGAAGCCTTTGCCAGATTAATTAGTCCGCTATTTTAATTTTGCACGATATTTGAAAACGAGATATATCATAACCAATATTTTATAAAACTTTTATGACTATGAAAAAGATACTAATTGTTTTGCTTGCGGTGTTTACAGTAAACATTTCACAAGCCCAGTTTTTACGGTTTGGCTTTAAGGGAGGGGTAACATCTTCCAAAGTAAAATTCGATAAAACTACACTTAGCGGACTTACAACTGTTGATGGAGTTAAAGACTTTGCCATTGAACAGGGAGATTCAAAATTAGGAATGCAGTTGGGATTTTTTGGACGAATTCAAATTATGGGCATGTTTATTCAGCCTGAAGTAATGTTTACCCATTCGGAGGGCGAAGTGGTTTTATCAGATGTATCAACAAGCGAGGTGTACAATGAAGTTCAAAAGTTTAACAAGGTTGATATTCCGGTTATTGTTGGGTGGAAGTTTGGTCCGGCAAGAATTGGTTTTGGACCTGTTGCTTCAATTATGCTTAGTGAGAACGATGGATTGAAAGACAAACTAAAGGATTTAACAACGGAAACCTACGAAGACAAATTCAGCAATGCTACATTTGGCTATCAGGTTGGAGTTGGCCTTGATATTTTGAAGAAGTTAACCCTTGATGTGAAATATGAGGGAAACTTAAGTAAGCTTGGTTCCGGAATTAATTTGGGTGGTACCAACTATAAATTCGATCAACGAAATCCTCAGTTTATATTTAGCGTTGGACTTTTCTTTTAAAAAGACAAACATATCTTACATTTAATAAAAAATCTCCTAAACAATAGGAGATTTTTTTATCAACAAAAATGGGGTGTTCGTACTAGTTTTTGTTCCGTTTAAGTAAAAAACAAATTCTTAAATTGTTAAAGCATTTAAAAGTTACTACATTTAATAGCATTTGAAATAAAGTAAGTGTAGTATCAACTTATTGGTTATATGCTATTTTGGTTAATTTCTTTGTCTATTCTAGTAGTAATACTGGCGTGCCTAACATGTCGGTATGTTTTCATTTACAGAAAGTTAAGATCTCAAAAGGATTCTTTTTCTGTAAGTCAAAATGAGACATTGCAAGAAGAGTTAAAAAATTTAAAGTTAAGGTGCAAAGAGTTACAAATAGAAAATGATGAGTTGAATTTAACCATTTCCAAAGAACTCATAGAGCAAGATCACTTACACGAGGCTCTCATACAATCAAAATTAAAGTCGGAAGAAGCGGACATCTTAAAATCGAATTTTTTGGCAAACATGAGCCACGAAATTCGAACACCAATGAACGGCATTTTAGGCTTTGCCCAATTGTTAAAAAATGAAGAATCTGCTGATAAACGCGAAAGGTATATCGATATTATTTATCACAATGGAATGATGTTGGTAAATTTAATCGACGATATTATCGATATATCTCGAATTGATGCCGGACAAATGCCTATTAATATAGGTGAGTGTAACTTGGAGGATTTGATGTTTGATGTATATACCTTTTTTAACGAAGTTAAATTTAAGCAGGAAAAGGAGCATATCAACATTCGGCTGTTAAATCTGAATGATGATGAAGCAAATGTTTTTTATACCGATTCGCAGCGGCTAAGGCAAGTCTTAGTGAATTTAATTAGCAATGCCCTGAAATTTACAGAGAAAGGATATGTTGAATTTGGATACATTAATAAGCAAGAGGGGAATAAAATTGAATTTTTTGTGCGCGATACGGGTATCGGAATTCCAGCAGATAAAAAGGATATTATTTTTGAACGCTTTAGGCAGGTACAAGAAGGTTCCACTCGTAAGTACGGGGGAACCGGAATAGGGCTTTATATTAGTAAAAATGTGGTAAATCTTTTGGGTGGCGATATTTGGTTTGAATCGAAAGAGGGGGAAGGAACTACTTTCTACTTTACACTTCCGTATCAACATAAAGTAAATGCTACCGATGGTTCTATAATATATAAGCCTGCCGAACAAAATTACTACTGGAAGGGTAAGCATATTTTAATAGCGGAGGATATGGAAGCAAATTTCCGTTACCTTGCTGCTGTTATTGGCGAAACTGGCGCAGAAGTTATTTGGGCTAGAAATGGGCAAGAGGTTGTCGATAAAACCTTGATAAAACAATGCGATGTGGACTTAATTCTAATGGATATTCAAATGCCCATTATCGATGGTTATGAAGCCACTCGTCAAATTAAAGCGCAAAGGCCAAATATTCCAATAATTGCACAAACTGCTTATGCATTGCCTCACGACAATATTCGATGCTTTGAGGCTGGGTGCGACGACTACGTATCAAAGCCTATAAATGCCCTGTTACTGAAGCAAAAAATACACGATTTGTTTAATGTTTCGGTTAAAAGTCCCGAATAACCTGACGAATTTTAACCAATCGTTCAAGTAAATTTTCTAGGTATTTTAAGTTTAGCATGTTGGCACCATCCGATAATGCTTGCGATGGATTGGGATGGGTTTCCAGAAAAAGTCCATCGGCTCCGGTTACAATTGCAGCACGGGCAATGGTCTCAATTAGTTCCGGCTTGCCTCCAGTTACTCCAGATGTTTGATTGGGTTGTTGGAGCGAGTGTGTGCAATCTACAATTACCGGATAGCCAAATGCTTTCATGGTAGGTATTCCTCTAAAGTCCACAATTAAGTCTTGATATCCAAATTGAGTTCCTCTGTCAGTTAGCATAACCTTTTGATTTCCGGAATCTATAACCTTTTGAGCTGCGAATTTCATGGACTCCGGTGATACAAATTGTCCTTTTTTAATATTTACAACTTTACCAGTTTCGGCGGCAGCAATAAGCAAATCTGTTTGTCGGCATAAAAAAGCGGGAATTTGTAACACATCAACATATTCGGCAGCAACGGCTGCTTCCTGTGCGCTATGAATATCTGTAACAACCGGTAAGTCGAATTTTTCCCTTACTTGCCTTAATATTTTTAGTGCTTTTTCGTTGCCTAAACCCGAAAAGGAATCTATACGGGAACGATTAGCTTTTCTATAAGATGCTTTGAAAATATATGGGATTTTTAGCCTTTCCGTAATGCTTTTTACTTTTTCGGCAATGGAGAAGGTAATGTCTTCGCCTTCCACAACACAAGGGCCTGCCAATAGAAAGAAGTTTCCAGAATCTAAATTTTTAATTTTGTCAATACTTCCTAATACATTCATATTTTGATGTTTAATATTTATACTTGTTTTTCCAAAGTAATTTTAGTCGTTGTAAAATATCTTTTTCTCTTGGATTTTCCTGAGGTGAATAAAGAGTTGTATTCGATAAGGATTCGGGGAAAAATTCTTGATACACAAAGTTGCCATTATAACTGTGGGCATACTTATAATCGGCACCGTAGCCTAATTTTTTCATCAATTGAGTAGGCGCATTACGTATATGTAAAGGAACCGATAAGTTTCCTGTTTTACTTACCAGTTGCAGCGCATCGTTTATTGCTTGATAGGCTGAGTTACTTTTAGGGCTGGTGGCAAGGTATATGGTTGCCTCCGAAAGTATTATTCGTGCTTCGGGCATTCCTATGGAATGTACTGCTTGAAAGCAGTTGGTTGCCATAAGCAAAGCATTGGGGTTTGCCAACCCAATGTCTTCGGAAGCCAGAATAACCAGCCTACGGGCAATAAAGAGTGGATCTTCTCCGCCTTCAATCATTCGGGCTAACCAATATACGGCAGCGTTAGGATCGCTTCCTCTAACGGATTTTATGAATGCGGAGATTATATCGTAATGTTGATCGCCATTTTTATCGTATGTGGCTATATTTTCCTGGAGGATATTGGTAACCTGCTGGTTGGTTATTTCAATTTTGTTACTCGATGTGTTTACGCCCACCAACAGTTCCATAATATTGTAAAGTTTGCGGGCATCGCCGCCGGAGAACCTGAACATGGCCTCGGTTTCCTTTATTTCGAATGAGAACTTCTTTAATTCTGTATCGTTTGTAATAGCCCGTTTTAGTAAGGTAAGCAATTCATCTTCGTCAAGCGGTTTTAGTATATACACCTGGCATCGGGAAAGCAGCGGGGAAATAACTTCGAATGAAGGATTTTCGGTTGTTGCTCCAATCAGTGTTACAATGCCTTGTTCCACAGCGCCAAGTAAAGAATCTTGCTGTGATTTGCTGAAACGATGAATTTCATCGATAAATAGAATGGGCGATGGAGTTGAAAAATAACGCTGCGATTTAGCCTTCTCAATAACTTCGCGTACATCTTTTACGCCCGCATTAATAGCACTTAACGTATAAAATGGTCGGTTTAGTTCATTTGCAACAATTCTGGCTAGAGTAGTCTTCCCAACGCCCGGAGGGCCCCAAAGAATAAAGGAGCTAATATTTCCCGATGCAATCATTTCTCGCAAAACGCTACCATCGCCAACCAAATGTGATTGGCCCACATATTCGTCCAAACTTTTTGGACGCATTCGTTCTGCTAAAGGAATGTTTACCATTTGGTACAAAAATACTCCATTTTTTTATGTATGATATAATAAATTAGGCGTGCTATATTTTTTTCAAACTAAAACATTTGTACATTTGTTTAAATAAGAATATTAATCAAAATCAAATATGATATGAAAAAGTTGTTCCCTATTGTCCTCACGAGTGTGTTGCTCGTATCTGTATTTTTACCAAATGCTTACGGGCAAACAGAAGTAGAGCAGTTATTAACAGGAAACGTTAACGACGCATCAGTCTTAGCAAAGGCTTACCTAGATCCTTTAGCCGAGAGTTTTGGAACAAGTTTAAATAATGGTTGGTATAACTCTGCCAAACCTCATAAGTTAGTAGGATTTGACATAACCTTTACTATTCCGGTAACTCTTACTCCTTCATCGACAAGAAAATTTGATGTGTCTAAAATGAACCTTGAATATTGGGAACTGAAGGATAATAGTCAGTACATGTCGCCAACCGTTACAGGGGAAAAATCTGGGGGCATTTCCCTGGTGGACAAAGCAACGGGTTCGAATGAATTACAATTGCCACAGGGCGCAAACCTTCAGTTTGTTCCTGCACCAATAGTACAAGTTGGCGTTGGGTTACCTTTTCATACCGAAATAATTGGTCGTTTTTTCCCAAAAGTAGAGGTGTCCGATATTGGTAACTTTAGTATGTGGGGAATAGGTATTAAAAACGAATTTAAGGAGTTTATTCCGGTATTTAAGGCTTTGCCGTTTAGCATGTCGGTGTTATTAGGGTATTCAAATTTTTCATCATCATTTGATATTAATTCTTCACAACATAAAGAGTTAACGTTTAAGGCTAATGGTTTTACAGGTAAATTGTTAATTTCAAAATCGATACCGGTATTAACGGTATATGCCGGAGTAGGCTTTAACAAATCGAAAACAAATGTAGATGTAAAAGGAACTTACGATTTTAGCGGAGTATCTGTTACCGATCCTATATCGCTTGAGTTTAAAAACAATGGGGTTAATGCCAATATTGGACTTCGAATTAAACTCGCCGTTTTAGCATTCCATTTCGATTATGCATTTGGTAAATATTCGGTGGCAAATGCCGGTGTGGGAATTAATTTTAGGTAATGAATTGTGTTTAATACAAAAAGGAAAAGGGGCATAAGCCCCTTTTTTCATATACCCTTGCTTGGCGAAGTATGCAACTTCGATGTGTAGTGTTTCAGCGAGGTTGGCGAGGACATCCTCGTGTTTCTTTACCCCTGGGGTTCAAAACCCTGTCAGGGATTTAATTTAGGCAGTAAATGAAAATGGTAACCCTCTTTTTGCTCGGCGAAATCTGTGATTTCGTTGTAGTTAGGTTTCGGCAAGGCTGACAGAACGTCCTCCTCCGCGTTTTGTGTGTTCCTTACCTCTGACAGGGTTTTAAACCCTGTCAGGGATTTAGGCAGTAAATGAAAATTAAGCGTAATGCAAAAAGAAAAAGGGGCATAAGCCCCTTCATATACCAAGAATTAATTTACTTTTTAGATTTTTTCTTTGTGGTTTCGTCCTGTACAAAATCGGTAATGTTGTGTGCAATTTTTAGGATTTTAACAACTTGGTGATTTTCGTTATAAATGGGTGAGTAGGTTTCGATAAAAGTATATGATTTACCTCCAATGTTTACCTTATTGGTTTCTTTCTTTATAACACCATTAAGCAAATCATTCCAAAACTTTTGGTAGTTCATTTTTTGCTCTTCGGTCATTTCTAGGTTGTCGGTGTGGTGTGTACCCAATACTTCTTTTTCCGGTTGACCGGTTAACGATAGATATGCCTGATTTACCGATGTAATATTACCATTTCTGTCGTATTCAATAACATAGCTGGAAGAATGCAAGGCATTTATTAAACTCTCCATTTCGGCTTTCTTTCTAGCGGATTCTTCTTGAGTTGCCTGCAACTCTTCCATATTTTGTCTTAACTCTTCTTCCTGCGAGGCTAACTCTTCCGATTTTATTCTGGATTCTTCGAGAAGTTTAGCAGTTCTTACATTTATTTTAACATTGGATATTGTTGCAGCAATGCTTTCACCGATTTTTTCGATAAACTTAACCTTATAGTTTTCAATATCCTCAAACGAGGCCATTTCAATTACACCGTAAACCTCATCGTTCAATTTCATTGGAACTAGTAGGAGCGAGGTTGGTGATTCTTCGCCCAAGCCTGATGCAATTTTAATGTAATCGGCAGGAATTTCGGTTAGGTATATAGTTTCGGATTCTTTAGCACAACGTCCTACTAAACCTTCACCGTAATCAATTCGCTTTTCTTCAAATTTCCTTCTTTCGTAGGCATAACTTGCCATCATTTCGTAGAAAATGTCTTTTGGGTTATCGTTGTTTACCAAGAATATTGCGCCCATATTGCAATCCACGTATTTAACCAAGTTGTGAATGACTTCGTAAGTAAAATCCTGTAAGTTTTCGTTGTTATTGCGCAGTATTTCGGCAAATTTAGCTATACCTTCGTTTGCCCATCTATTCTTTTCTTCTTCTTGCTTTCTGTTTTCATCAATTTCTTTGGCGTACTCCAAACTTTTACGCATATCGAGCAATGCTTCTCCTAGAATATCTTTGTCGCTTAGTTTGTTATACTGAACGTTTAAGTTTCCTGCACCGATTTCCCGTGCAAAGTTGGCTGTTTTCGATAAACTGTCGATAAGAATGTTTATTGATGTTGCAATGTCTTCAACCTCATCACCGGTTTTAATGTTAATTTTATTTTTAGTGTCAATTTTCCCTTTTGCCAAATCGCCCAGAACTTTGCGAGCTCGTACAAGCGGACGGGTAATGCTAAAGGATATTAACCAAATAATTATGGCAAGAATTACTAATCCGGCAATAATAACTCCACGCGAGCGTTTCGCAACATCTTTTGCTTCTTGTATAATAACATCTTTTGGTGAAATTATTGCTAAGTACCAATGATTATCGGAAGTTCCAATTTGAAATGGCGAAAACGAAGCCCAATAGTCTTTTCCTTCGATTGGCAAATTAAAAGAAAATGCCTTGCCTTTTGCAATGGTATCCATAATACTTACGCCAACAGTTTCTTTTGAAAAAAGGCTATCGATCTTGGTTCCAATGTAACTTGAGTCGGTGTGAGAGACTACAGTTCCGTCCTGAGAAAGCAAAATGGCAAAACTACCTGTATAGGGTTTTATATCTTTTATAAAATTCTGATAACGTGCTAGCTCTACATCAAATCCGAATAGCGCAATAAACTGATCGTTTTTAACTAAAGGAACGCAAAGGCTGGTTTCGAGTATTCTTTTGTCGCTGCCAGTATATGAGTACCAGTATGGATCGACAGCAACTTCCTTTTTATTCTGTTTAATTTGATAATATACGCTTGCTGGGTTTTCTCCATCGAGGTTTAATTTTTCATCAACAAACCTCATTTTACCGTTTTCCCAATAGTATGTGTAGCGTTGACGTCCGTACGGTTTGTCCCACGATTCATCGTAATATTTTAATTGCCAACTAACCCATGTTGATAAAAAATCGGGATTTTGCAGCGTTACGCCCTTTATCATTCTCACAATGCTGGAGCGAAGTTCATCCTTCGATAAATCCTCGAAATTTGTAAAACTTTGAGCCATGGATCTTGCCATTCCGATCTCGCTATCTAACCCCGCTTTAATTTTATTAGAATATTCGGCAGTTGTTGCATCTACATATTTAAAAGCATTGCGAAGTGTAATAGTTTCCAACTTAGTGGTTAAATAACTTATGCTTACCAAGAAAACTACAGTTGCAACCAATAAAACGGAAAGAAGCAATTTACTTCGTAATTTCATTCGTAATTTCATAGCAGTGGAATTTTATACAACACGTTTCAACTGGTGAATATAATAGATATTTTCGGAATATACGGTGAACATCAATTAAAACTTTTCGGGGATAATATTGTTTAAACCCAATAATATTAAAGCCATGTAACCGTTTACTAAGGACTGATTAATTTTTTTACCTTTGTCATGTTAACTATTAACCGATTAAATATGAAATTACTTGAAGGAAAAACAGCCGTTGTTACTGGTGCTGCAAGAGGAATAGGAAAAGCCATTGCGTTGCGCTTAGCATCGGAAGGGTGTAATATTGCATTTACCGATATTGCTGTAAACGAAGCTTTTTCTGCAACGGAAAAGGAAATTGGAGAGTTAGGCGTAAAGGTAAAAGGCTATGTTTCCAATGCAGCAAAATACGATGAAACTCAAAATGTTGTAGGGGAAATTGCCAAAGAGTTTGGCCGTATTGATATTTTGGTAAATAATGCCGGTATTACTAAAGATGGAGCTCTTAAAAGAATGACAGAAGAGCAGTGGGATGCCGTTATAGCTGTAAACCTAAAATCAGTTTTTAATTTTACTAAGGCTGTTCAACCGGTAATGTGGAAGCAGGGAATCGGTAGTATAATAAATATGAGTTCGGTGGTTGGTGTTTCTGGAAATGCAAACCAGGCAAATTACTCTGCATCGAAGGCAGGAATTATTGGTTTTACCAAGTCTGTTGCCAAAGAATTTGGGATCAGAAACATACGTTGTAATGCTATCGCTCCGGGCTTTATTCTTACCGAAATGACCAATGTTCTTCCTGAAGACGTTAAAAAGGCATGGGAAGCACAAATTCCATTGAAACGGGGTGGAACTCCAGAGGAAGTTGCAAAAGTTGTATTATTCTTAGCATCGGATCTTTCATCCTATGTTAGTGGTCAGGTGATAAATGTTTGCGGTGCAATGAATACATAGTACGTTTTTGGCTAGCTTAAATGCTAGCCAAATTTTATCTTCTATTACTGCATTATTAATATATATTGTTGCTTTTTAATTGTTTACGGAAACTTGTAATTAAATTTAATATTTTCTACAACTTAAAATTTGTTATGTGAAACCAAGATTAGTGCTTTTATTTTTGCTGTTGTCGATGCTGACTTTTTCGTGCATACCGTATAAAGAAATTAGCATAGAGTACTACGACCCTCCAGAGGTGGTTTTGCCAGTTGATGATTCGAGTAGCATTTTGGTTGTATCAAATTTATACCATTCGAAAAGATTAAACATTAAGGATTCGTTGGACTGGAGTCTTGATAGTGTGGCTGCTTCCGAGGCTGTAAATGCTATGGCTAATATTATAGAACAATCACCTTATTTTTCGGGAATGAGGGTTAATTCTACTGCCGTTTACCGACAAGACACCTCAATGGTAATAATGCCTTTAAGTTGGAGCAACATTGACAACTTAAGCGAAAGAAATAACTCGGCTAGGCTTATTATTTCAATGGAATACATTAAGGTAAAGCCTTATAGTGATTATTATCCATTTTGGAGAGACGATATAAAAAACTTTTACGGTTATCTTTCGGTTCCTGTGTATTGTTTTTGGCGAGTTTATAATGTAGAAAACCGAAAAATTGAAGACGCTTATCTATACAAAGATACCCTTGATTGGGATGCCGAAGATTGGGTGGAAGTTCTGCCGGGAAAACAGTTACCTGGCATTTTTGAAGCGGCAGCGTATGCGGGAGCCTCTTCGGGAGAAGTTACTGCAAACCGTTATGCTTCCACATGGCAAAAGGATGTGCGTATATTGTATGTAAAGGGAAGTGAGGAAATGGAAAAAGCGGCACAATTGGCGCAGGAAGGAAAATGGATGGAGGCTGCATCCATTTGGCAAGAACTTCTAAAAACAGCAAAACCGGGATTACGTGCCAAGGCGGCTTTTAATTTAGCTCTTGCTAATGAGATGTTTGGAAATTTTAGGGTTTCGGCCGATTGGTTGGACGAAGCAGAGGAATTAAACCCAACATTGGATGGTTTGGATGCCTATAAAAGTATTATCAGTAAAAGGATGAAGGCAAATAATAATATTAATAAGTAAATGGAAAACAGAATTTTACTTTTACTGCTGCTATTCTACATTTTTTCTTTTTTGTTCGAAAGTATTATCGATGTTTTTAATTACAGGCATTCAATTAAAAATAAACCGTTACCGGTAATTTCCGATGTATATTCATTTTGGCCTTATCGTAAACATTTATTGTACACCAAGGCTAATGCTTATTATAACTTTTTAAGATCGGGAGTGACGGCTATAATAACAATAATAGTTATTTGGGGAGGTGTTTTAACTTATTTGGATGCCAAAATAGCAACTTTTGCCGGAGTAAATTTGATATATAGATCCGTATTGTTTTTCGGCGTTTTGTGGCTATTGGAATTGATTGTAAGCACTCCTTTTAGTTACTTTCATACATTTACCATAGAGGAACGTTTTGGCTTTAATAAAACCACAAAAAAACTATTTTGGGTAGATTTGTTAAAGTCAACCCTTTTAAGCCTAATTCTTGGAGGTATTATACTTTTTGTGGTGTCGTGGTTATTTTACACATACCCCAATAATTTTTGGATTCCTATTTTAATTCTTTTGATAGTTATATCTTTCATATCATCAGTGCTTTATACACGTGTAATTTTACCTTTGTTTAACAAAAAAAGTCCGCTTCCCGACGGGGAGTTGAAGAGTTTGCTTTATGAACTTTCCGAAAAAGCAGGGTTTCCAGTAAATTCAATATATGTTATTGATAGTTCTAAACGTTCAACAAAGGCAAATGCCTTTTTTACTGGTTTCGGAAGAACCAAACGAATTTACCTTTACGATACCCTTATAAATAATTTAAATCCTGTTGAAATTGCGGCAGTACTGGCGCATGAAATAGGACACTACAAGAAAAAGCATACTTGGATAAATTTATTATTAAGCATACTGGTAACAGGTGTTTATTTATTTGTATTCAACTATTTATGCCAGATTAATTTGTTCGATAAAGCGTTTGGAGTAACTCTATCTCAACCTAGTTTGCATTTCAATTTAATAGGGTTTGTTTTATTAACTATTCCCATTCAGTTTATTTTAAGCCCAATTACCAGTTTTATAAGTAGAAAAATGGAATATGCTGCCGATGGGTATGCTGTTAAGTTGGAATTAGGAGAATCATTGATAGCAGGGTTAAAAAAGTTAGCCTCGCTAAACTTTCAAAATCTTAATCCATTGCCGCTATACGTTTGGATAAACTATTCGCATCCGCCATTGGCAAGTAGGGTTGGCAGCATTTTACAATCGATTAAGAATTGATTGTTTAAAGTTATTTCGGTTGAATTTTTTGCGAAGTTTGAATAAATAGATATTTTTGCGGCGCAATTTGCCTCTTTAGCTCAGTTGGTAGAGCAGCTCATTCGTAATGAGCAGGTCGTGGGTTCGAGTCCCATGAGAGGCTCCAGTCATTTCTTCGGAGTTTATCTGCACTTTCTGATAAGTCCGCTATTAATCGAAATTTTATCTGTTAGCTAACATTATAACTTCCTTTAGGATAAAGTTCTGCTTTTCTCCGTAATTTTAATGCCAATTAAATGCGCAGTATTCGGACGTAGTACCAGGAGTAAATAATTAATGCTAAAATCAAATAGATATAATGAACGCGGCAATATTAACCATTGGACAAGAGATTTTAATTGGACAAATTGTTGACACAAATTCTGCTTGGATTTCGCAGCAACTTAACGGCTTGGGAATCGATGTGAAACAAATTTTATCAATTCCCGATGAAAGTGAAGTTATATATTCTTCAATAAACCAGTTACTTAATACTCATGACATAGTTATAACGACCGGAGGCCTTGGCCCAACTTCCGACGATATTACAAAGCCTGTTTTGTGCAAGTTGTTTAATTGTGGATTAGTATCTCATGGGCCGACTTTAAATCATATTAAAGAAATTTTTACCAAAAGAGGTTTGCCAGTAACCGAATTAAACATTCATCAGGCAGATGTTCCCGAAAGTTGCGATGTACTTATGAACAGCGCAGGAACTGCACCTGGAATGTGGTTTAAAAGAAATAATTCCGTATTGATTTCTCTTCCGGGCGTTCCGTTTGAGATGAAGAGAATTTTTAAGGAGCATATTATGCAACGACTGGCGGGTTTAGATGGCCGAAAGGTTATTTTACATAGAACGATTTTAACTTTCGGATTACCGGAATCTTTTCTTGCCGAGAAAATTTCCGATTGGGAAAGAGATTTGCCACAAAATATAAGTTTAGCATATTTGCCTAACCATGGGATTATCCGTTTAAGACTCTCATGCACAGGTAAAAACAATGAAGAGGTTGAGAGTTTAGTTAAACACCAAATAGAGAAGTTATCATTAATTATTCCCGATAATATTTATGGTTTCGACGACGATACTTTGGAACAAGTTGTCGGTAAGTTGTTGAAGGAAACACAATCGACATTATCGGTTGCCGAAAGTTGTACCGGAGGAACGGTTGCTCAACTTATCACGTCAATTCCAGGAGCTTCGCAATATTTTAGAGGTGGAGTTGTTGCATACTCCAATATGTTGAAAATGAATTTGCTAAGTGTTGATAAGGATGCAATTGAAAAACACGGAGTAGTTAGCAAACAGGTTGTGGAAGAAATGGCTATAAATTCCTGTAGAATAATGGATTCGGATTATGCCATAGCAATATCCGGCATTGCAGGACCCGACGGAGGAACTTCGGAAAAGCCTGTAGGCACCGTATGGATTGCTGTAGCCAAGCATGAAAAATGTGTTGCAAAAAGGTTTAACTTTAGCGATTCTAGGGAAGTGAACATAGCTAGGTCAGCATATAATGCGTTGAATATGTTAAGGTTATTTATTCAGCAAAAAAATCTGTAACTGATTACCAATATTTTTGACTCAAAAATTTGAATAATTCACAAATTATGACGTAATTTGCGTCCTGTTTTGAAAAAGATATTTGAATGTTTACAGGCAAAACATTCATTAGAGTTTAAACACACAGAAAAATAGATAACGATGTCAAGAGTTTGTCAGATTACCGGAAAAAGCGTTATGGTGGGAAACAACGTATCCCACTCTAAAAGGAGAACTAAGAGGAAATTTTACCCGAATATCCAAAAGAAAAGATTTTTCTTGGAAGGTGAAAATCGTTGGGTAACCCTAAAGGTTTCAACCTCAGCTATGAGAACTATTGATAAAATAGGTATTAAGGCTGCTTTAAAAAGGGCTGAATTAAAGTAATTTAGGGAATAACTAAAATATTAATTCTTAAAGAGATGGCTAAGAAAGGAAATAGAGTGCAAGTTATATTAGAGTGCACTGAGCATAAAGAAAGTGGTATGCCGGGAACATCTCGTTACATTACCACAAAAAACAAAAAAAATACTCCCGATAGATTGGAACGTCGTAAATACAATCCGATTTTAAAAAGAGTAACGCTTCATCGTGAAATTAAATAGTTAGGTAACCATGGCAAAGAAAACAGTTGCAACATTGCAGAAAGGTGAAAAACACACCACAAAATGCATTAAAATGGTAAAATCTCCTAAAAATGGAGCTTATACATTTAAGGAGGAAATGGTTCCAAATGCACAGTTGAACGACTTTTTCAAAAAGTAAAGATACTTAGTTGTACAGGTAAAGCTTTTCTTTTATTAGAAAAGCTTTATTTTTTTTATCTTCGCCGAAAATATTCATTAGTAATCATGGGCTTATTAAATCTGTTTTCCTCGAACTCATCAGGCAAAGAATCTCTGGATAAGGGGTTAGAAATAACAAAGGAAAGTTTATTAAAAAAAATATCCAGAGCGGTTGCGGGCAAATCGAGGGTTGACGACGAAGTGCTCGATAATTTGGAGGAGGTGTTAATTACATCGGATGTAGGTGTTGAAACCACTCTTAAAATTATTGAGCGAATAGAAAAAAGAGTGGCTTTAGATAAATATTTGAACACAAGCGAGTTAAATAATATTCTTAAATCGGAAATAGTCGATCTTCTCGCAGAAAATAAGTCATCCGTTATTGATGATTATGATAAAGCCAAACCGTATGTTATTTTAGTTGTTGGAGTTAACGGTGTAGGAAAAACTACAACAATAGGGAAGTTGGCCTACATGTTTAAGAATGCTGGTAAAAGTGTTGTTTTGGGGGCTGCCGATACTTTTAGAGCTGCAGCTGTAGATCAGCTGACAATTTGGTCCGAAAGGGTAGGTGTTCCTATTGTTAAGCAGCAAATGGGGGCAGATCCTGCATCGGTTGCCTTTGATACTTTAAGTTCTGCAAAATCGAACAACAACGACATTGTAATTATAGATACGGCCGGTAGGTTGCATAATAAAATCAACCTAATGAATGAACTTTCCAAGATAAAGCGCGTAATGCAAAAGATTATTCCCGATGCTCCACATGAAGTACTGTTGGTTTTGGATGGCTCCACCGGACAGAATGCCTTTGCTCAAGCAAAGGAGTTTACTGCCGCAACCGATGTTAATGCAATTGCTTTAACTAAACTCGATGGAACGGCGAAAGGCGGGGTTGCTTTAGGAATTTCGGATCAGTTTAAAATTCCTATTAAGTATATTGGTGTTGGCGAAAAGATTTCGGATTTACAGCTTTTCGATAGGGAGGCATTTGTAAGTTCGCTGTTTGGCTTTTGATGAATTAAAATGAAGGTAAATAAGATTAACATTGTAACACTCGGATGTTCGAAAAATGTAGTAGATTCCGAAGTGTTAATGTACCAGTTAAAGAGAAATGGCTGGCAGGTAGTTCATAATTCCAACGATCCTTCGGCAAAAGTTGTAGTAATTAACACATGCGGTTTTATTGGGGATGCAAAGGAAGAAGCCATTGATACCATTTTCGATTTTATCAAGGCAAAAAATGCCGGGGTTATCGACAAAGTTTTTGTTATTGGATGTTTGGTTGAGCGTTATAGGGAAGAACTTAAAAAAGACATTCCGGAAGTTGACGGGGTGTATGGTGTTGCAGAGTTACCTTCAATTTTAAATGGATTAAATAGTCAATATTTTGAAGACTGCACAACTCGTAGAGAACTTACAACTCCAAAACATTATGCGTACCTTAAAATTTCTGAAGGCTGTAATTGGGGCTGTTCTTACTGCGCTATTCCAATGATAAGGGGAAAGCATATTTCCCGGTCGATGGAATCGCTTGTAGAGGAGGCAACTATACTTGCAAATGGTGGAGCAAAGGAGTTGATTTTAATTGCCCAGGATTTAACCTATTATGGTCTCGATTTATACAAACGTAGAACAATTGCCGAACTTGTTCAAAAGTTATCGCAAATTGAAGGCATAGAGTGGATTCGTTTGCATTATGCTTACCCTGCTCATTTTCCCGAAGATTTAATAGACGTAATAGCCTCTAATCCTAAAGTTTGTAAGTATTTAGATATTCCGTTGCAGCATATAAACAGCGAAATGCTTCATTTGATGCGAAGGGGAATTGATAGGGAACAGACAATAGAACTAGTTGATAAATTAAGGGAGAAAATACCGGATATAGCCATACGAACAACTTTTATAGTTGGACATCCTGGTGAAACTGATGAAAAATTTGATGAACTTTTGAAGTTTGTAACTGAATATAAGTTTGATAGGGTAGGCGTTTTCCCTTATTTTCACGAAGAAGGTACTTTTGCCGGAGAAAATTTTTCCGATGATATTCCTGAGGAGGTAAAGCAGAAAAGGGCAGATGTGTTAATGGAGCGGCAAATGGAGATTTCTCTTGATAACAATAGAGGTAAAATAGGGAAAGTTATTCGTGTTATTATTGATTCTGTAGATAACGATCAGGCTATTTGTAGAACGCAATGGGATTCTCCCGAAGTTGATCAGGAGGTAATTGTTTCTATTCCATCCGGTAAGAGTTTAATTCAGGGTAGTTTTATAAATGTAAAAATAACGTCAGCGCAAGAATACGAGTTATATGCCGAGTTGGCATAAAAAAAACGGCTTTAAGCCGTTTTTTTTATTTTATCATGCTAATAAGTTTCTTTATAGCGCTATCGTAGTCAGGTTCATGCCCGATTTCAGGAAGTAGTTCAACATATTGAATCACATCATTTTCATCTATAATTACAACACCTCTGGCAAGTAATCTCAATTCGTTTATTAAAAAGCCGTATTTCTTTCCAAATTCTGTGTCGCGATGATCGGATAAGGTTGTTAGGTTAGTTATTCCCTCTGCGCCGCAAAATCTCTTTAAGGCAAACGGTAAATCGTTGGAAATGGCAATAAATGCTACTTTATCGCCAAAGGCTCCGGCTTCCTTATTAAATCTGCGATTTTGGATGGAGCATACGCTAGTGTCGATTGAAGGGAATACGGAAATCAATTTAACTTTTCCTTTGAAGTCGCTTAAACTAATAGGTTTAAGGTCATTATTAATTGCAGAGAAGTTAGGTGCTTTTTCACCTA
>ERZ795053.1457-NODE-1457-length-29969-cov-6.491609_pt1 | contig 29969 bp, 14 predicted proteins | sample MGYA00375137_ERZ795053 | MGnify/ENA primary metagenome ERZ795053 (study PRJEB30182, sample SAMN05720284) | activated sludge metagenome | isolation source: Anaerobic digester | place: Hong Kong | collected 2014-12-17 ...
TGTCACGAAAGCCGCAGTCGTCGATCGCCAGCGGTCCCACGGGATCGGCAAAGACTGTCTGCGTACCACCGTTGTTGTTAACGAAATCGCAGCGTTCTACAACGCCCTGGCCGCGGAAACTGACCAACGTCGACTGCGACTGATTGGAGAAGACGCAATCGCGAAGCGTCACGTCGGCGGACGACACTCGCAGGTTCTCACAGTAGAGGATCGTTCCCGCCCTGTTGTTGTCGAACTGCGTTCCCTCCACGGCAAGACCGTCCCCCGCTCTCACAAGGTAGGCCCGATTGGTGACGTTATTGGAGAAGCCTGTATCGACGATTGTCGGTCGCGTCCCCCACACGCACGTGGCGTCATTGTCATCGAATTCGCAATGTTCGATCGTTACCCTGTTCATCCGAATCAGGACGCCCGAGTTCCCGGAGAAGGAACACGACACAAACGCCCCGCACGCCCCGCCGTTGTCACAGGGATTGCTCGTCAGATCGTTCGCGAGAACGACAACTCCCGTGTGTCCCGCGAATGAGCAGCCCGTGAAGCGCGGGTTTCCCCACTCGCTGCAATAGACGGCAGAACCAAGCTCACCTGGAAGCGCGGCCGCACGATTCGCCTGAAAGTCGCAGAATTCGATCGCGACGGGCTGAACTCCCTGAATGCGAATTGCCCCGCCCTGCTGAGCGAAATTGTCACGAAATACGCACCGGCGAATCGTTGGCGAGGCGTCGCGAATATCGATGGCGCCGCCTTCGTTTCCGAAATCGACGTAGGCGTTCACAAACGTAAGTCCGTCCAGCGTTGCGACCGACGACTCGCCGTTATGAATCCTGACGGTACTCGTTCCCCAGCTCCCGCCATCGATGATCGTCGCCTCCACGACAGCCGGATCCGTCGGATCAGCACTTCGAACCGTGATCGCTTTTCCGCTGAAATCGAACCCCTCGTACCAGCGGTTCTGAAAGGCGCAACTGTTCGGCAGGATGACGATCTCGTCGCCGTCGACGGCCGCGTCGATCGCGGCCTGAATTGTCGTGTAGTCGCCGAGCCCGCTGCAATCGACGATACGCACGGCGCCACCACCACGCGGCGCGGCGCCCGCCGAATGCCAATCTGAGTCGGGCACATCGCGCGCATTCGCACGTACACCGGCGGATGCGCCGAAATCCTCTCCGCGACCAACGCTCACAATCAGCAGAACTGTCGTCGAACAGACGAGAAAAACGCGCACCGATGCCCGAGACGCCATACGACTTGCTCCATGATGGAACCTATGATTGCACCATTCCCTGACCCTTAATCGATGCTATGGACCGAAAACCGATCAAGTCAACAACGGCGGCGGATATTCGGCGCTGACACATCCAGTTCGAATTCAGAAGTGACAGGCGTGGGCCCCGGCGCGCAGCGGCGCGCCGGGGAACGATCCTCAAGCGGTCGGTTCAACCCTCGCCGGCGCGCAGTGTTACGAACCCAGCAGCGCCTCCGTGAACGCCGCAACGTCGCGGCCGTCGATGATCAGATCGCCGTTGAAGTCAGCGGCGCAGAGACCGATCCCTCGTGGCCGGACCGCCTGGGCGGCGAACCCCGGAAGATCGTCGATCGTCAGCTCGCCGTCACCGTCAATGTCTCCGACCACGATCGACGACTGCGGAAACTCGTAGGCGCCCATGTCGACGCGACAGCTTTGCAGGCGCGGTAAACCATCGAGGTCCGTCTCCCCGAGCCCGGGTTCGAAGGCCGGATCGCCGCTGTCGATGCAGGGGCTCGACGGCAGGAGGTGATAGTCGCCGGGTGTAAACACGTCGTCCAAGGCGTCATCCGGTGTTCCCATGTCATCCCAGCTTCCCGGATCCACGAACCGCGGATCGGCGTCAAACATTGTCGGGTCTCTCCTGTAGTTGGCCAGGAGATGGAGTCCAGCCAGATCACTGTACGCACCGCCGCTCCCGAGCGCCTGCGCGAACGGGTGGTCAGGAAGTCGAGGACTCCGATTGTCGTAGATGATTGAGTTGCGTATGCTCCCGGCTATGACGCCGCTGCCGTACAGCGCCGCATTCCCGACAATCGTGCATCTGTCCACGACACAGCTGGCGCAATAGACACCCCCTCCGCTCGTGTTGGGTCCCCCTCGATTTCCGACGATCAGGCAATTGCTGATTTCCGCAAAATTCCCATCAATCGCCGCAAACCTCTCTGAGGAATTCCCAACAAATGTCGAGTTACGCAGGTACCATTGATGTACACCTTGGGTTTGGATTGCCCCCGGCCCGTAGTAGCAATAGTTGTCTTTGAAAACACATCGATCAAACGCCAGCGGCGAAGTGACTCGCCCCAAAATGGTACCCTCTTCCGAGTCATTTCCGATGAAGTCGCAATCCTCGAGGACGCCTCCGCCTTCAAACTCCAGGACGTTTCTTCTCATGACATTTTGATGGAACAAACTGCGACGGACATCGACAACAGCGTCGTCAAGGTCGTCGGGCTTGCACTCGAATCCGTGAAAGCCGTCGTTGCCCACAAAGTCACTGTCCAGGATTGTGAGCGTGTCGTAGGATGTGACGATATTCCTGTCGCACTCGTTTCCGATGAACTGGCACTGGTCAATCGTGATGAAATTGCCGTAGATGCACTCCCCGCTGTTTCCGAGAAATGTACAGCCCTTCAGGACCGGTTGCGCGGCGACCAGCGAGACATGGGAATTCGAAGCGAACTCACACGATTCGAAGTAGGTGACCAGACCGGGAATGCATCTGCAACCTGATGAGAAGTCGTAGCCCGCGTTGACCTGCACGGCAACCTGACTGTGCGCCGTAAAGGAACATCCGAGGAATCGCACTTCACCCGTGATGTTGAAGTAGGCCACGGCGGCGGCGGCTGTGCTGGTGGTCGCCACGTTTTCCGTAAATCGACAGTCCTCGACTAACAGTTTCGGCGAGTAGATCGCAGAAATCGCCCCGCCTGTGGGCGCCCTGTTTCCCCAAAACGCGCATCGGCGGATCGTCGCCGACGCGTTTTCGATGCTGACGCCTCCTCCGTAGCTATTAGGACCGCTCGGCGTCGGCGAATACGATCCCCCTTTTCCGTTCGCGATCGTCAGGCCGTCCAGGATCGAATTCAGAGTTTCTCCGTTCCGCATCTTCACGAGGGGGCCAATCGAATTCATGCCGTCGATGACCGTCGCGTCGACGATCGCCTCGTCCTCGGGCCTCACGCTTCGGACCGTGATCGCCTTGCCAAAGAAGTTGATCGGCGCGGTCCAGTGCCCACTGGGCGTGCAGGTGTTCGGGAACACGACCACCTCGTCGCCGTTGTTCGACGCGTTGATGGCGTCCTGGATGGTTGTGAAGTCACCCGCGCCCGTACAATCCACAATCCACGATTGTCCTGGGCCCCGTGGGCCGCCTTCATCGATGGGACCTCGTTCCGGGCCCAGCCGTGGTTCGCCGCCCAGGGCGACACTTCCGAGCATGCAAAACACCGTCGAAATGAGAAAACCGCGCACGCGATCTCTGCGTTCCATCAACCCGACTCCTTCAGATAATGAATAGATAAATTCGGCCCATAACCAACGATAGGACGCCGAATCGGGGCGGGTCAATCTGTAACAGAGGAGTGATTCTGAGATCCGCGCATCAACGAACCAAACCCCGACGCGCCGATGCGTCGGGGCTTGGTGAAACCTGGGTTGAATGGATGTGGTGTTACTTCAACAGGTCCGCCGCGGTCATGGCGCCAGGACAGCCGCAATGAATCCGGCGATGTCCTGACTGTCCACGAGTCCGTCCTGCGACATGTCACCATTGTTGATATCGCAGTTCGGAAACGCCGACGCGTAGGCCGCCGGATCAGCCAGAGCGAGCGTGAACGGCGCGATGTCGTTCAGATCAACAACGCCGTCACAGTTCATGTCCCCCAGCGGATTCGTGGTCGTGACTTCGCCGATGTCAGCGACATGCACGACAATTCCCGAGTTTGTCAGCCGCCGGAAGGCGAAGCGATCACCACTCACACTCTCACGCCGAAAGATGACAAGCCCCGATTCGCCGTCGATCACATCCGAATTCTCGACGATCTTGAAAATCTGACCGTGACGATAGCCGAATGCCCCCGACGTCGATGAGTCAGGTGAGACACCGAAGAACACGACGGTTCCGTCATTCAGGCCGACACGCCCCGCCCCCAGAAACGGCGGGAAGTACCCAAACGGCGAGTTGGTTCCGGGGTAGTTCGTCGTCGGATCGACGATGATATGCGTTCCGAGACAGTCCTGGAGATAGACAACGACACCATTCGTCGTATTCGCGGAAATGGCCAGGATCCCCAGGTCCGTCATCGGCGGCTGCACGCTGGTGAACATACCACCGATAGGCGTCGTCGTGGTCAGATCCAGCACGCGCCTCAGTCCGCCGGCCGTCGTGTACACGCCGAACTGCCCTGAGGAACCGCTGGCGGTGAAGATCGTCTGGCCGTCCGCCGCCGCCGGTCCCGGTTGAACGCCGACACAGTTGTTGAACGCCGTGAAGGTCCCGACACCGCCCGGAATGGGCGTGTTGGTATCCGCCAGGGCCCGAAGCTGACCACCCTGCCGCCATTCGTAGAGCCCCTCGAAGCCGCACACCTGCGTCGCATAGAAAACGACACGGCCATTATCGATCCAGCTCGAAGACCAGTTGCCGAACACGCCCGGACTTCCGGGCAGCGGCGTCGACCCGATCCGGGCGATCTGCCAGAGGACGTTGTTGATTCGCGCGTAATGACCACCGATGGACGGCCCGAAGCCCGAGAAGGCGACGTCGCTTCCCTCGATCGACGGCTCACCGGCAATGGAAGTGAACGAACCACCGCCGGGCAGAAACGTCGTCGTATCGATAACGCGTGACAGGGTTCCATTTTGAGAGACATAGAACCCCTGCCGGCCGTTGTCGCTGGCCGCGCCGAAGACAATCCGCGGGCCGTCGATGGCGGGCGTTCCGAACGACGTGAAGGTCCCGCCGGTGTCCGGAACGGCGTCAGTCGTATCAGCGACGCGATGAATCGCCGTCACGCCCAGGATTCCGATCGGGTCCGTGACTGTCACATCCACTGTTGCACTGTTGTCAGTAAGGTTGGATTCCGGGTCCGTTGTTGAGACGACGGCGGAGTTTGTCAGTGTCGCGCCGGACGCAACGGATGGATCGAGAAACACGAGCAGGCCGACAGGGACCGTCTCCCCGGCGGGCACAACGCCGACGTTGCATTGAACGAGCGTTGTCGACGATGGGCTTCCGCGACCGTCCGTCGTTGTTACACCGGCGGGCAGCGTGTCATCGACGACAACATTCACGGCGTCCGACGGTCCGGCGTTGGTAACGTACAGCGTGTAGATCAGATCGCCATTCTCCGGGACCGGATCGGGCGTCGCGATCTTGGTCAGCGAAAGATCCACCATGGCGCTGATGGTCGTCTGCTCGCTGGTCGTGTTGTTGCCGGAATTCGGATCGGGCTCGGAGGCGCTGATATCCGCCGAGTTCGTGATCACGCCGCGGGCGCCGCCATCAACGTTGACACGGAGCGTCGCCGTCACGGACGAGCCCGCCGCGAGCGTGCCGACATTCCAGGTCACGACGCCCGCCGAAAACGAACAGGCCCCCAGCGTCGGGAAGCAGCCGACAAAGTGAAGCTCCGGCGGTATTGCGTCGGTCACGACCACGCCCGTCGCGCTGTCCGGCCCGAGGTTCTCCATCGTCAATGTGTAATTGAGCTGCACGCCGGCGACTACCGGATCGACATTGTCCGTCATCGTTACTCGCAGGTCCGCCGTCTTCAATCCGAAATTCGCCGTGCAGCCCTTGTCGGCGTCCATGACGACCTGTGTCGAGGCGCCGGGCCCGGCGCAATCGCCCGACCATCCTGTGAAGACAGAATCGAAATTCGGAAACGCGGTCAGCGACACGCTCTGCCCGTCACTGAAGTCCGCCTGACATGTCGCCCCGCAACTGACGCCAAACGGCGCGGAATTCACGAATCCCGATCCGGCGCCACTCTTCGTAATTGTCAGCGTGTGAGTGACGGGCAGACAGGGGTTGGGTGAACACGTCGCGCCCGGCGAGAACGTTCCGGCGCAGTTCACGCTGAGGATCTCGCTGCACGCCTGGCCGTTGCAGCACGCCCCCATGACGGCGCCACACGGTATCAGCGGCTCATCGTGCGTATTGAAGTTCGGATGCTCGATCCGGGCGAAGCGCATCCCCGATCCCGGCGGGGTCTCGACGACTGTCGCGGTCGGAGACCCGCTGACGTTGTTGAACGTCATCAGCGGATCGCCGAACCGCGCCCCTCCGCATAAATCCACCAGCGTGTAATCGGCGTTGGTCGGCTGCGAGATAACGCCATGCTTGAACAGCGCCATCGTTCCGTCCGGCGTGAACAGGAACGGAATATCGATGTCATCATTGAGCAGCACGACCGCGTGTTCGTCGATTCCGTTGAGGTTAAACAGGTGCAGACGATCCATCGTCTCTCCCGCACCGTTCGGCTCGACGAGAAACGCGACGTGTTGAGACTGCCCCGGCGCTTCGAAGAGACCGACATGGTCCGGTCCAGGTCCGTTAACACACAGATTCTCGTTGTAGATCGTGACGAGTGAGCCACCGTCGGTGCTCGTGAGATTGACGGAGAAGAAGTAAACCTGGTTCCGCCCCGACTGGCAGGAACCGACAAGAGCCGAGCCAAAGGAACGCGCCATGACGACGCTGGCGTCCGGGGATACGGAGAACTCGACATCGACCTGGTGATCGACCAGATGTGTGAGCGGAATGGTGAACTCCTCGAGTGTGGGATCCGGATCGGCGTTGAACCGAACGACGCCCGTGTCGCCGCCGACGAGTGTGAAATTCACGGGATTGATGAAAGGCCCCGTTTGGGCGATGACATATTGACTTGACGTGAGGATCGAAACTAGCGTAACAAGACTGAGCGTCACGACGGAGTGTCGCAAAGCCCGCGGAACTGGAGCAACAGCAATATCAACGACACGATTCAACATAGGGGTTCCTTGCGGCGATCGAAGCGCACCGGCGATCGATTCGCCCTCCTGGCGAGGCTGGGGTGAACATTCTGCGGAGGGCTCGCCCGCCGACGGCGCTGCGGTCCCTTCCGGATGTCTCAGCAGGATCGGCGGCGCGGGACCGCAGAAAAAAAGCAGGGAACTTTCCGAGGCCCGTTCCGTCGGGAACTGATGAATGCCCCACGACCTTCCCCATCCCGGAACTTCGGCGCCGGCGGATGTCACACGCGTCCTCGCGAACGCCGGCCAGGGTGACGTCGCCGCAACGGAGGCGCTGTTCACGATCGTGTACAGCGCGCTGAGAACGCTCGCCGAGCGATACCTGCGTTCCGAACGCCGCGGCCATACACTGCAGCCGACGGCCCTCGTCCACGAGGCGTTCATCAGCCTGATGCGCGGCGAGGCGACGGACTGGCGCGATCGCTCGCACTTCTTCGCCGTTGCCGCACGGGCCATGCGCCGTATCCTGATCAACCACGCCCTCGCCAGAAAGACGCTGAAGCGAGGCGGAGATCGCGATCGCACGCCCCTGTCAATCCTCGTCAACGAGGAGTCGCTCAAGCCGATCGATCTCATCGCCCTGGATGAGGCCCTGGTCAAACTCGCCGAGCGAGACGAGCGCCAGGCGAGAATTGTGGAGCTCCGCTTCTTCGGCGGTCTGACCAACAGGGAAGTCGCCGAAGTTCTGTCGCTGTCATTACGAACGATCGAAGGGGAATGGAGCATGGCGCGCGCCTGGCTCAGCAGGGAACTCAACGAGGAACGAACGCGTGAGTGAGCCGGCGTGGGAACAGGCGAAGGCGATGTTCCTGCGACTGCGCGATCGATCGCCGACTCAGCGCGCCGAAATCCTCGATCGCGAACTTGACGCGTCCAGTCCGATTCGTCGCGAAGTCGAGTCGCTGCTCGCGCATCACGACGGCGCCGAGGGATTCCTCGAACGTTCGGCGCTCGATCAGATCGACGCAACGGGCGGGAATCGCCATGGCGACAACGCGGCCGATGATCCGCGTGTCGGCGAAACGATTGGTCGCTTCCGCATCATTCGTCGTATCGCCGCCGGCGGCATGGGAACCGTTTACGAAGCCGAGCAGGACAGTCCTCGCCGACGCGTCGCACTGAAACTCCTGCGACGTGAATACGCGACGGGCGTCAACGCCCGGCGCTTCACTTACGAATCGCAGATTCTCGCCCATCTCCGGCACGAGGGAATCGCCGCCGTCTTCGACGCCGGAACGCATGTCGATCATGGCGTTCCGATCCCCTATTTCGCGATGGAGTACCTGAGCGAGGCCAAGTCCATCACCCGATTCGCGAACGATGACGCCCTGCCGCTGAGGGATCGCCTGCGCCTCTTCGTCGCCGTTTGCGATGCCGTTCACTTCGGTCACCAGCACGGCGTCATCCATCGTGACCTCAAGCCGGCGAACATCCTCGTCGACGCGGGCGGCCGACCGAAGGTGATCGACTTCGGCGTGGCGCGGACCGTCGATTCCGACATCGCCAGCGTCACGATCGCTTCTGAAGCGGGTCATCTCCTGGGCACACCGCAGTACATGAGCCCCGAGCAGTTTGACGCGAATCCGCACGCGATCGACACGCGCAGCGACGTCTATTCGCTGGGCGTAGTCCTCTTCGAACTGATCACGGGACAGCTCCCCTACGAAGTCGATCACGCGCCGATTGCCTCCATCGCGCAGATTGTCAGGACGCGACCCGCGCGTCGCCTGTCGAGCGTCAACCGAAAGCTGAGCGGCGATCTGCAGACGATCGTTGCGACGGCCATGGAGAAGGAGCCCGATCGCAGGTATCCGTCCGCGGCGGATCTCGCGCGGGACATCGAGCGCTATCTCGACGACTGCCCGATCCTCGCGCGGCCATCGTCGATGGCGTATCAGGCCCGAAAGTTCGCCAGGCGGCACCCGGCCATTGTCGCGTCCTTCGGCGTCGCCGTGACGGCGCTGATCGCGGCGTCCGTCATCAGCGCGCGCTACGCCTATCGCGCCGCCGAGGCGGGAAAGCGAGAGGCGATCCGGGCCGCCGAAGCGACAATGGCGCGCGACGCGGAGTCCGCGGCGCGCGCCCTGGCCGAGCGACGGCACGAGGAAGCCGAATTCCAGGCTTATGTCGCCAACATCGCGGCCGCCGCCGTCGAGCTCCGCGCCGGCGGCGTCGCCGAGGCAAAGTCACGACTCGACAACACAAAGCCTCAGCTCCGCGAATGGGAATACGGCTATCTTGAACGCCAGCTTGATGACAGCGACATCGTCCTCCGTGATCCAAGGGGCGCGCAGACGCGCGTTCGCTTCAGCCCCGACGGCCGCCGGCTCGCAACCAGCGTCATTGACACGCCAGGTGAAGGTGGTTCACAGCACATCTACGCCTTCGACGGTTTAAAGGAGATCGCCCACGTCGATTGGGACCGCCTGACGGCCGGCAATATCGCGTTTCATCCCGACGGCCGCCGATTTGCTGTCTGCGGTGACGATCGCGTCGAAATCTACGCTGTGGAAGACGACGTGACGCCGCTTCGCCGCTTTGACCTGCCCCACACGTACATCAGTGACATCACGTTCACCCCCGACGGTCGAACGCTCATTGCCAATGAAATGTATGGCGGCGTCCGGACGTGGGACGTCGAGACCGGCGAGCCCATCATCATCAGGAGTGTTCATGGAGACGGAATCGCCGATCAGGACCTGAGTCCCGATGGCCGCTGGATTGCCGTCGCCTCGCGCGATCGTCGTGTCCGCATGTTCGACGCGACGATGGAGCGGACGATCTTCGAGTCTTCGGAGATACCGACGGAGGTGGGCGCCGTTCGCTTCGATCACGATGGCAAACGTCTCGCCGCCTGCGTGACCAACGCCGGTCGCATCATCCTCTGGAATACGTCGGACTGGGGCGTCGAACGCACGATCCAGATTCCGTCCGGCCAGATCGCGCGCGCCGCGTTCAGCCCGGACGGTTCGCTCATTGCGGGCGTCGGCTCCTTCAAGGAACTGATGATCTGGGAAACAGCGACGGGGAAACTCGTGGGAACGGGCCGAGGACACGCACAGCACGTCAACGACGTCACGTTTCATCCTGACGGCGACTGGATCGTCACGGCGGGCAACGACAACGCCGTTCGCGTCTGGAGCATCGAGGCGCTGCGACGCCCTGATTCGCTTCACGGTCACAGTCGCCTCGTTCGCGGTCTGCGATTCAGCCCGGACAGCCGCATGCTCGCCACGTGCGCCTTCGACGGGACAGCGAAGCTGTGGAACGTGGCGGATCGATCCCTCGTGCGCACGATTCCCGCGGAGACAAATCGCCTGCACGACGTCGCGTTTTCGATTGACGGCGGAACGCTCATGATCGCCGAGCGCGACGGAATCGTCAGTTGCTGGGATGTCGCGACGGGAAAACACCTTCGCAATCTCATCGGCCATGAGCACTCCATCCACGCCCTGGCCGTCGACCCGCGCGGTCGCTGGACGGCGTCGGCCGGCATCGACGGAAGGATCGTCCTGTGGCGACACGACACGGGCGAATCGCTCATGGAGATTCCGGCGCACGACGTGCGAATCAACGGACTCGATGTATCGAACGACGGAGACACGCTTGTGTCCGTGTCGACCGATGGAACCGCGAAGCTGTGGCGGACGGCGGACGGGACGCCGCTTCATACGTTCAGGGGGCACGAAGGCGGCGTGGAAGCGGTACGCTTCAGCCCCGATGGTTCCATCATCGCGACCGGCGGCGACGATCACACGATCCGGCTGTGGGATTGCGCGTCGGGCGAGGCGATTCGCACGTTGACAGGCCACATCGGCGGCGTGCTGGAGCTGGCGTTCAGCCCGGACGGCAGGCGCCTCGTTTCAAGCGCATACGACACGAACGTGATTGTCTGGGACGTCGCCCGCGGCGCCCCCGTGATCTCGCTGCGAGGCCACGACGCATGGGTCTGGGCCGTCGCCTTCAGCCCCGACGGCCGCTACATCGCCTCCGGCGAAGGCCCCTACGGCGTCCGCGACTGCGCCGTGCGACTGTGGGACGGCGGTCCTGATTAATAGACACAGGCCCGCAGCGATCGATCGGATCACTGCGATCCCCCAAGGCCTTACAAGCCAAACGCCTCGCCCAATCAGACGCAGAATCAGGTTGCACAAGGATGCGTCAGGCCCCTGCGTGCGGACGAACGCCTTCGCCGGCAACGGGCGTCAGGCGGATCCCTGTCAGACGATCGCAACGTATGGAGTGGCCTCGGACGCCGCCGAACTCCCGCGGTCTCGACGGAGTCGGTGAACCACTGAACATACCTGTTACCCTACAGGACGATACGTTCCACGAACTCTGCGATGTCGAGACCTGTCAGAGCGCCGTCGCCGTCAGAGTCGCCGACGCAGTGGCCGAGTGGTGTCGGCGAGAGCAACAGGTTGACGAATGTGTCGAGATCGGCGAGCGACACATCGCCGTCTCCATTGAGGTCGCCGGACGCGGGTTCGCCCGTAACGATTTCGAATGCTCCCATGTCCGTGTCGCAGCCCATGGGGCGAGGGAGACCATCGAAGTCCTCATCGACGACGATCGATGCGTTGGCCATGATCCCTGCGTCTCCGCACGGCGAGGTGAGGCGCAGCCGAAAGTCCCCTTCGGCTTCATTCACGAAGCGCGGATCGGCGTCGATGTTGCCGGGGCCGGCAAAGTGGTTGAGGCCCTGAATGCAGCAGTTCTGAATGTCGTAATTGGCCTGCGTGAGAGATGCGCTGTAGCTGCCATTAATCTGCCAGAGCTCAATCTCGTTGCCGCTCGTGCTGTTGCCCCAGAAGATGGAATTGCGCGCGACGAAACTCGATCCCGAGTATACGTACACGCCAACGGTCTCATTGTCGGCGATCGTGCAATTCGCAAGAACGGCGTCCGCCCCCGTCGAGAGGTAGAGTCCATGGCCACCTGACCCGGAAACCTGCGTGATCACCGTGTTGGTCAGCCTGATCGTTGAATTTGTCGAAACACCGTCCACAACGCGGCTGACTCTGCAGCGATCCAAATCGATGTTCTGCGTGTAGCGGGCCCAAATCCCGAAACTTCCCGTATTCTCGACGACACACCGGCGCATCACCACGCTTCCGGCTTCGTCGAACATGACGCCTCTCCACAGCGAGGAACCTGGGCCTCCTGAGCGCGTATCCTGTATCCGACAATCCTCGAACGTCGGCGATCCAACGAGTACGCCGATCGCCAGGCGATAGTTGTCGCGAACAATGCAGTTCCGGATCTGCGGCGCACCGCCGACGATGTTGATTCCGCCAGGATATTGATAATACCCGGGGTTGCCGCCAGTGATCGAAAACCCGTCGAGGACGGTCGCTGGACCGGCGTCGATCATGCGCACGACAGTCTGGCAGTCGTCTTTGAAGACCGTGCAGACGTCACAGGGGTAAACCGTGCTGTACCTGGCAAGAAACTCGCAGGTGGAACCCCATTCATCCGTGCAGCACGCGGGGCGAACGCTACAGACTTTCTGGCGGCAGAGCGGATCATCGCAATCTGTCAGCGGATCGTTGTCGCAGCATGGATCGAGCGGGGAGTTGTCCATGGCGTAATCACCGCTCAGTATCGTGACGTGATTGACGAAGTCCCGCTGTTCGCGAACCGTCTCGAATCCCGCAAAACCGCCGTAGACAGCGACATCGTTCGGAATGTCGAACGAGACCGCCAGGTCCTCAGGCGCGCCAGGCGTATAGAAACCGGCCGCCACCCATATTTCGACATGGCCGTCGTGGGCATCCGCGATCTGCAGCGCTTCCTGAAGATCGTTCAGCGCGCTTTCCCAGGAGGCGCCGTCGCCATCTGGTAAGGCGCTGGCGTTCACATACAGGCGCCGCATTTCGCACGTGTCGGGCACGCCGTTGTCATTGGCGTCGATCGAGGGATCCGCTGCGATCTCACAGGCGTCGGGCGTGAAGTTCTGGTTGCAGTCGGCAACCGTCTCGTCGGCGATCTCGCAGGGATCGTGCAAGCCGTTGAGGTTGCAGTCGATCAACGTGAAGGCGTCTGATTCCCATGCGCCCATGTCGACACGGCATGCAACGATGCGCGGGTTACCGTAGATGTCGGTCGCTGGAAGCGGGTCCGGACTGGCGCCGCCCGTGTTGGCGCAGGGCGACGTGATGGCGATGGAAGGATCGTCGTCCAGCGTGCCGAACAGATCGTCGGGGCCGTCGGGATCGATGAATTGGGGATCAGCTGAGATGTTCCCTGTTCCCGTCGTTCCCGCGGGAGGATTGATGCAGCAGTATTCAACAGTTGCGGCCCCGCTCAGTTCACTGCCGTCATGCGCGCTGATCGTATTCAGGATCCGCGGCAGGCCACTTGTCACCCGGATGCCGGCAGGACCATCCGAGGCCGTGTTTCCAAAGAGCGTACAATTCGTCATTGCGACGCTGGTTCCACTGCACGTAACACCGCCGACGCGATGGGACGCATTTCCCGAAATCAGGCAACCGATCATTGACGAAAAATCGCCGAGCAGGACCGCGCCACTCCCGAAGTAATACGTGCCCGTGTAGGTACGGTTTCCGAGTATTCGACAATTGACGAAACGGCACTGTCTTGCCGTCAGGGTTCCGATATCCCGGCCGTAGTTGTCGACGAACGTGCAGTCGTCGATGTCGCAGTACTGCGCCTTACCGACGCCAAAGTCGCCACCCGAGTTTCCATCGAACAGACATCTGGCCAGGCGGGCCCTGTTTTCCGGCGTACCGCCAATCTCAATCGTACCGTAGGTCACATCTGTGTCCGGCGCCCGATTGTCGATGAAGTCGCTGTCCGCGATGACGGGAGACGAGCCGTACGTATAAACGGCCGCGGCGTCGGGCCAGCCGTCACCGTCAACTTCGTTACCCAGGAAGAGGCAATTCTCGATCAGGGCGTCGTGGCTCTGTGACATTGCCACGGCGCCGGCATACTCTTCTGCGAGGTTCCCGATGAAATCGCAGTCCCTGAGTACTTTCGGTGAATCACCGTACGCAAAGACTGCGCCGGCCTGCCCCGCCAAGTTACCCATGAACCCGCAGCCGACAATCTCGACGGAGTTGTGCGCACTGATTGCGCCTCCCAACGACGAATACTCGGCCGGCAGCGTGGACGCTGCATTTCCGGTAAACGTCGAGTCATTGACGATCAGCATGCCGCCGGAGCCGTAGATGGCCCCGCCGTAGCCATAGGTTCTTGGTATGTTGTTGTTGTCAAACTCACATGATTTAATTCGCAGCGCTCCGTAATTGTAGATCGCCCCGCCTCGATCGCCGGCCTGGTTCGAATCGAACACCGAACGATACACTTCCACGGAAGCCGATCCGTCGAGACTCACGAAGGCGAGACCGCCGCCAATTGAGGCGTAGTTGCCATGGAGGTGACAATGGTCGAGAACGGCGTTCCCGGCCTCGACGCGCACGCCGCCCCCCCGGTTGTTTGCCGGTTGCGAATCGAGCTTGTTGGCGTTCCCGGCGGTAATCGTGAATCCGTCCAATCGGGCGGCAACCTCGTTGTCGATGACTGATACGACGTTGAATGCGTTTTCATTCCGTGACGAATCGTCCCAGCTTCCATGGTCATTTTGATCGACATCGCCGGAGAGTACGGATTCGTTTCCGGAAATGTCACGCTGGTCGGGACTGGTCTCGAATCCGGCGAAGCCTCCGAGCAATGCGAGGCCGTCTCGAAGGCGAAATGTGATTGATCTCGCGCTGTACGGCTTCAGCTTTCGGGATGGTCGATAGGCGCCCGACGCGACCCAGATCTGCTGTATCCCGGCGTGTGCTTCGGCAACGTCGAGGGCTTTCTGCAGCGACACGAACGCATCGCCCCAGGTCTCGCCGTTCTCGTCGCCTGTCGCATTCGGATTTACGAAAATGACGGCTGGCGTCGGACTACTGTCCGCCTGAACGACGATGACATCCTGGATCGGATGTGCCGACGAAGACAATCGAAGTACCGCCGAGTCATGTATGAAACTCGCGTCTGCGGCGGCGTGCACGACCACGTCCTGCGGTGCGCTGAAGTTTGTTGCGTCGAAGTCGAGTGACGCCCCGTTCGCTACGCTGAAGATTCCCGGTTCGATGAATTCGACGGCAATCGTCACCGGAGCCGGCGGCGGATCAGACAGGCGAACCTCAAACTGCGCCTGGCCTTCCTCCGGCACATTGAGTGTTTCCGTCGACACCACAATGTACGGCGTCCCTCCCTCATGCGGCCCCACATCGATGATGGGCGCGTCGCCCTCGCCGGTATCCACGACCGTCGGATCATCAAGATATCGCGGAAGTCGATCGTAGTCCCTGTCGGGAATGGGCTGGATTCCGGGCGTCGTCGGGTCGATGTCAACCAGGTTGCCGCCCGCATCAATACAGGGGCTGCCTGTTCTCAGCCGAAAGTCGGCGTCGGCGGCGCCGAGCTCGTTGTCGGGAACGTCGCTGTCGACGAATTGCGGATCGCTTCCGAAATTGCCGACACCGCCGAGATCGCCGGACCACTCCTGGATGCAGCTGTGTGACACGGTGATCGTGCCGTCGAAATTCGAGAGGTTGCCGAGCTGCGCGTATTCGGTCAGGCCGCTGTCGTTCTGATTGCCCCAGAAGATGCAGTTTGACACGAACGCCGTCGCTCTGTTTGACAGGCCCGTCGGATACGGCGCGCCCGTCACGATTCGATTGGACTTGTTGTCGACAATCGCACAATTCGCGAGCGTCAACGTTCCGGAGTTGACGAGGGTCGCGTCGTATCCGTAGTTATTCGCGAAGATTGAGTTCGTGCAGGAAGCCACTGATGGTGCCCAGTTGTAAAGTCCGGGACTCTGGCCGCTTGCGTTGCGGCCGACGAAGCAGCGATTGAGGCGAATCGTGCTTTCGCCTGCGCTGGAAATCACGATGCTCGGATACGCGTCCCAGTCCCCGCAGTCGGTGATTCGACAGTCAACAATCGTCATGTCCCCGATGCTGTTATTGATGACGATATAGCCCGAGCCGCCGACTTCTCGCAGGGAGATTCGCGAGAACGTGCAGTTGGAAACCGTCAGTTTTCCATTCGTGTTGGAGAGTCCGCCCTTGCCATGCGCGATATGGAAACCGTCAATCGCCGCTCCGATGGAGAGAGACTCGGCGGTCACGATGACACGGGCGTTGTCCGGATAATTCGAAAAGTCCGTGCCATCATTCCCAAGCAGATCGCCGCTGAGGATCGTCGGGTAGATTGATGGGTTGCGATCGTCAGGATTCGGGGCGTTCACGCCCGCATAACCGCCGAGAAGCTGCACGCCATCCGGAATGAGAAATGTGGCCGTCGCGGCAATGGCGTCGTCAGTACGACGCTTCGGAGTAAAAACACCCTCGGCGACGCGAATCTCCGGATTCCCTTCGCCGGACGCAATGACGGCGTCGAAGGCCGCCTCCAGCGTACGATAGGCCGTTCCCCATGTGTCACCGCTACCGCCGGCGGGCGCCTGTTGGTCGACGAAGAAGACTGCGCCAGGGGCGATGCGCTGATTTCCGAGAATTGCAGCAACAACCGCAACAATGGCGAGAGAGTGCGCTGAGATTTTCATTTGATTTGCCCGATGAGACCATGACTCGACACCAGTGCTTCCCGGCGATCAGGCCAGAAACCACGCTCCGGTCAATTCGTCGCTCAAAGGTGGGCGTTTAAGCGAGCGGCGACGTTACAGAGATTATGACTCCTCGCACGGATAGTCAAGGAAATGATCGCCACCTGGGGCGGGCGAAACTGTCCGACGCCGCGTGCGCCGCCATCATCCGAATCATCAACGACGCCTGATCGGCGCGGACATTCATCAGCGCCTACTGGGTTGCACCAGCTGATTCCGGGCAAGCAGCCAATCAAGCCTGACAGCGTGGGCCGATCCCCCGACGATATCCAGGCTTTGCGTGAACGCATCCGCGGGCGTATTGCACTCTTGAGGTCGACGCGGCTGGCCTGTCGTCCGACGCGATCGCGGTCCCCTCGACCGCGCGCGAGGGAAGCTGGAGTTTCAGGCGGCCCGAAGCGAACTCAACGAATCCTGCTATCCGACGGTCAGCGCGCTGGCGCCTGACTCTTTCGCGACCCGGGGAGGGATCTCGATGATGTCGTTCCACGCCGACTTGGCGGGACTCTCCTCCCACGGAAACACCGTCATCAGGCCCTTAGGGTCAGGCGGATTCCCGCCGCTGCGTGACATCCTGAGCGAGGCCCTGGCCAACGCGCCGGCCGGCGTCGTCTACGTCGCTTCTCAATTCCGCACCGGCTCGGGGAACCTGCGAAAGCAATTCCGCTCGATCATCGAGCGGGCGGGCCTGAAACCGTGGCCTAAGCTCTTCGTCAATCTGCGAGCCAGCCGGGCGATCGAACTTTCGCACGAACACCCGCAGCATGTCTGCTCCGCATGGATGGGGCACTCGGCGACGGTCGCGGCCGAACACTACCTTCGAGTGACGGAATCGGACTTCGAGCTCGCTTGCGCTGCCAAATCGTTAGCATCGATTGGCGCATCCCAGGGCCGATCGCGCACGGAGCGGAAAATCGCGCAGAAAAAAACCGCGTTTCAAACGCGGGAGCCCGTATCGATTTCAGAACGGGGAATTTCGGCGGGGACGAATGGGCGATACTGGACTCGAACCAGTGACCTCATGGATGTCGACCATGCGCTCTAGCCAACTGAGCTAATCGCCCGACGAAAAGACCTATCTTGGGTCCATCCGGGAAAACTGTCAACCACCGGCGACTCCCACTTGACGCATCCCCCGCCACGCCTTAAAAACTACGCTTCGCGAAAGCGAAATGAGCGCGACTAGCTCAACTGGCAGAGCAGCTGACTCTTAATCAGCGGGTTCGGGGTTCGAGTCCCTGGTCGCGCAGTACTGATCCCCCCAATTATCCGGATAACGCGGGTTTTCGGGCCCGTTCCGCGCGCCGGGTCGCCCGGATGCGCGGTCGGCCCGCCGCCGGCCGTCACAGGATCGCCGGTCGGGACACGCCTTGCATCGCGGCGTCAAATATCAGGCTGGTCGATTCTCCCACCCGGCGGCGACGTTCCCACGCTGATGATCGCCCTCGCCAATCGTCGCGGCGTCTCCTATGAATCACGACGCCCACCGCGTCGGGCCGTCGCTCGGGGCGGTCGAAAGCGCAACGAACAAGAATCCGCCTAGTCCGTGCAGGCCGGCGGGCCCTGACCATCGAAGCACTGCTGAAGCCGGGCGAAGTCGGTCATATCCACGTCATTGTCACCGTCAAAATCGGCGACCTCGCAACCCGGCCCCGGCTCGACACCTGGCCCCGACAAACACAGGACGAAGACACTCAGATCGTCGCCATCAACGTCACAGTCATCGTCCAAGTCCGCCGCCACGTGGGCGCAGGCTGTCGCGCTGACCTCGGCGGAATAACCGCTGGCGCCGGCCACGTTACTCGCTGTCAGGACATAGAAATACGTGACACCGTTCACGACAGACAGATCCGTATAGGTTGTCGCGCCGAGATTCTCCGCGATGGGCGTGTAGGGGCCTCCCGGCTGCGTCGAGCGGAAGATGTCATAGGTCTCCGCCTCGGCGCTGGCGGACCAGCCCAGACTCACTTGCGCATCGCCCGGTATCACAAAAGACCACACGGGCGGCGCCGGTGGCTGCGTCGACACGACACTCGTGTAGAGGAACGCTCGGGCAACGGACGCCTGTTCGTTCAGATTCCAGGATGTCAGGGCGCCGACCTGCGCTCCCTCACGTCCCCAGAACAGGCCGTAGTGACCGTTGGGGTCGCGCTTGTTGTCATGCAGCCAGACCATGGCCGTGTTGATTCTGTTCAGCCACCGGGTATCGCCGTCATGCAGGTACAGATTGCACAAGGCGTCCACGAGCTCATACGCCCAGTACCCCTCGTCGTTGATCCGTCCTGTCGCGGCGTCGAAGTAGCGATCGAGCGAGCGATCCGCGATCCGCTGCGCCTCCGTCAGATAGGCGGTGTCGCCCGTCGCGTCGAACATCTCGATGTTGAGCGAAATGCCGATACCGGCGGAGTTCACGAGATCGGCGCCATCAGGGCCATTCGACGCGATATCCCAGCGTTCACTGAAAAGACCATCAGGTCGCTGAATGTGGCTCTCGGCCCACGTGAGCAGGCGGACAGCGGCGTCGAGATAATACGTCGCGCCAGTCGCCTGATAGAGCATTGCGGCGGCGCGGGCGCCCTGCAGCGTCGAGATGGCGTCCTTGGACGAGAAATCCCCCTGCACGAAGTAGATGCCACCGCCGGCGACGTTGTCCTCGCCCTGCAGCACGAAGGCCTGGGCGGCTCTCGCGCGATCCAGGTAGACCGTGACGCCCGTCAGCCGATAGGCCTCCACCAGGGCGACGACGATGTGCGCGTTGTCATCGTAAAAGCGGGCGCCCCCTCCCGCCCCGCTGCGATAGCCGGCGTTCCAGTAAGCGGCGTGAAGCTCGTCGGCAAAGGTTCGAAGCGTCGTCGCATACGTCGCCGGCTGGATCTGCGTCAGCGTGTTGAAGACGCGAAACTGCGTACTCATCGGCCAGACGTAGGCGCGATTGTTGAAGCCGCCCGACTGAGTTCCGCCGAGCGACGCCGTCTCTGCAAACAGCTGCGTCCCCGATACACGAAGCGTCGCATCCGTCTCGTTGTATGTCTCCAGGCCCCATCCGCGCAAAGTCGAAGGTGGCGCCTGCGCCTTTGCGAGCTCCGCGACAAATCCAATTGCGAGAAGGATGCACATGAACGCCATTCGCGTGACACTTGCCTGGCGGTCACGCCGAATGGCTCGCATCCGCCCCGACAATCCGTTTCGACGGCGCAACTCCAACGCCGCGCGTGTCGGCGCCGATCGGCTGGCGGCACAGGCCTGATCGGCCATGAATTCAATCTGGAGTGTGTCGATGTGCGTCATCATCCCCTGCCCCTAATCTAGCAGGTTTCCAGCCCCGGGTCTGCAATCGCAACAAGATCCCGCCCGGATCAGAACGCGACTCCGCTTGGATTATTCTTCGGTGATTGGACGAATCTCACCACATCGACTTCGAAGTGTATCGCATGCGCCGATAAGTGCTTTCGCTCATCTGCGCCACACGAGCATGACTTCCCCTGATCAGCGCCATTAACTCCGCCTCAGATCCCGCCAATCTCACACCACCACCGCGTGCCGAACGCACTCGGGGCAGTCGCCGGATACGTTTCCGACAAGGCAATTTCCGCAACGCACACATGCGTCGCCAAGTAACCTGCGGCGGCGAATACACACCAGGGTCCGGAGGATGACGACCACGGGGTAGACACAGGACGACGGCAACGAGCCAGAGTGGCGAATGGGCGCCCAAACGCCTTACATTCTGATCCACCCGCGCGGGGTGTCTTTGGGCCGTCCCGCCGATGCTTCTGGGCCGCAACCTCGCCAGAATCGCGGTCGCATGAGGCACACGCCCGCGTTGCCAACCTGACATCGGAATATGTCGACAGCCAACTCGCGAGGCGCCCCGACAGGTCGATGCGCCCGCGCCCAGAAATACCGATCAGTAACGAAAAGCGCAATGTCATTTTCTGACGTCACGAATTGGCGCACATCGATGCGCCCGCGAAACACGCTCGTCGCGAAAGCGAGCGAATACATCGCGACGACGACACTGAGATGAATCCACTTTCGCATGGAACACCAGATCCCTCAGGTTCCGCCCCGCATGCCCCCTGGGAGACGTGTGATCGGCGCGGGCCGGCGCACGAACGGCCGGTCGCCAGGTTCCAACACGATGTCACAGTACGCTTTCAAACCGCGATCGCTCGGCCTCGGTTCCGGTGAACGCCGTTCCACAGCCCCGACAATCCACGCGCGTCTCCACCCCCTGACGTTGAATCAGGCGAAAATCGCGCGTCCTGCAAACCGGACAGGCCCAGTCGTTGCGTCTCAAGCGCAGCCAGAACCGCACGCATCGGCGGTTCCGCTTCCTGGCCTGTTTCGCTCTCTCCTCTTCCTCGCGCGCCGCCTTCCAGCGCCGCTCAATCGCCTCCGCCACCAGCCGCTTTGCTTCCCAGTCAATCGAATCGACGAGATCGTCGAGCCGATGACAATGTCGCCGCAACGTCGGCAGGATCGCCAGCACGGATTCGAATTCCAGAGGATGCGCTTTGGGGCCGAGCGTCGGTGCGCGTAACCAGTCCCGCCATTGGTCGAATCCGACAACGTACGTCACGCCCGTCGAAAACACCCGGACTGTCACTATCTCGGTCTCCCTGGCCACCGAAACAAGCGCCTCGTCATTCACAAATACGAATCCCGAGTATGGACTTTCACGGCTCCATTCAAACCAGAAGTCTATGTAGGACTTCGCAAACTCAGGCCGATGCGGCCAATGAGCGTAGCAATCCCAGTGCATTCCGGCGTCGCAGTATCGAAACAGCTTGTGGTCCGTTTCAAGCCAGACGCCCCATGTGGCAAAGATGTGGTGTTCAGCGCGAATCACCTCGTTGCAGATCGGACAACGGCTCATCCCCCTGGAAATCAAGGCCATCTCAACGCCTCTCCATTGCAAGCACAGCGGGCGCAACGCGGGTGGAAGCGCCTCGACCGCACTCAGGACAGACGCTGGATTCGTTACCAATGAGGAGGTACCCACAATCGACGCACGCCCCTTCGGCGACGCGACGCCTTCGTCGGCGCGCCTGCACGTGCATGAACAACCACGGTGTGAACGCGCTCACCCATATAAGCCAGAAGGGTACAACAATCGAACTGGCTTTGATCTCCGGAAGTAGCAGTCGCCCCGGGATCTCGAAGCCGTCAATATCGAAAACAAATCTGTCAATTCGAACGAAATCCGCGAGGTCGTTGTCCGTGATGATGACCGCACCGCCATCTGCGATGTAGAACAGAATGGAGGCGATGCTGTAATTCGCTTGTGGGTAAATGGTGATCGTTCGGCGATAGCTGAAGATCCAGAATCCCGTCGTCACGACGACGGTCGCCAGCAGAATGAATCGGACGGCCCGCATGCCGGCATTCTACCAGCTTCCCTGAGTTGATTCCGCCCTTTCGTGTCTCCGGCGATGTGTCGCGTTTCCTGGCGTGCTGCGCGGCCCACGGCCGACTACAGAGAAATCCCCCGGATCGGCGAAACTCAATATCGCCGATCCGGGGGATGTGTTCGTGATCCGATTCCGCCGACACGGAGAGGGTCAGTTTTCTTGCCGGCTGATCGTCTCCGCTCGACGATTCGCGATCAGCGTTTAATCAAGGATGAGAATCTCATCCTTCGTGTATCCCAGCGATTCGTAGGCCGTCTTCATCTCCACCTCGGGTTCGAGGACCGGCATCCACTCGCCGCCGTGCCAGGTCAGATCAGACGACGTCAGGTTGGCTCCCATCAGCGCCTCATTGCTGTCAGCCGCGCGATAGGAGTTCTCGCCCGCCGGGTTCAGGTAGTTCACGACGATCTGCGTGTCGCTTTGACGCACGTAGTCCGCATTGTCGCGAATATCCACATTCGCCTGGCCGGCGTTGATCGCTTCATTCGTCGTCGTCAGGCCGAGATCCACGAGCCGATGCATGTTGTAGTACCGCCAGCGATAGACCGGGAACTCCAGCGGTCCCATGCCCGGCACATCGCGAATCACAGTCGATGTGACCGGCGTGGGGTTCGTCATGACGCCGCCTGCGGCGTGGCAGGTTCGACACGAATCGCCATAGCCCAGGGCCTGCTCCTTCGGGGCAACGCCATGGCCGCCGACCGTGATCCCGTTCGAGTAGGACGGATAGTTCGCAATCGCCTGGTAGTAGGCGGGCTTCTCCGCATCGGGCAGGTTCATACCCTGCAGTCCCAGGAACATCTTGATGAGCGTGCCGTCGGGGACTTTCATCGTGATCGTCTGTGACGGATCGGTGTATGAGGGATACCACTCGTAGTCCGCCGGCAGCCCCATGGGGCCATTGAATCCCTGGAAGGCGCGGAGACCGGCGTTGGCGCCCGCGAGCATGTCGAACAGGAACGGCGCTCCCTCATCCACGATACCGTCGCCGTTGGCGTCCCACGGCTGATTCGAGGCGATCAGGTAGTGCTCGTAGCCGTACGTCGTCTTATCGAAATAGACGAGGTTGGGGAATATCTGCATCAGCGCCATCGCCTGTCGATTCTGGTCCGTCGAGAAGAAGTCGTTCAGCGTGATCTCGCGGACTTCGTCGGGCGTCATGTCGAGCATGTCCAGCGCCGCAAAGACCTCCGCGTTGCTCCCGTTCGCGAAGAAGCGATACATGGCGTGGGCGTTGTACTGATAGGCGCCACCCATCGCGGCGTTGCCCGTCATCACGCCGTCGAAGAACCTCGCGTCAAAGATCATTCCGTTGGCCATCGGCTTGAACGGTGTAATCCTGGCGCCCGGCGTACCCCGCACGGACAACGACTGCGCCAGGAACGACACTTTGCCATTGAACCACGTCAGCGTCGGCCGCACCTTGTAGGCCGCCCAGTCATTGTCGACGTCGCTGTCGTCGCCGTGCGTCGTCACCATCATGTCTTCCGTCACGACCTTCGTGTCGTAACCGTCACTGTTTCGACCAAACGACATCTGGCCGCCATGCCCGAACATCGAATACGTGATGCCCGACGCATAGGGAATATGGCACGTTTCGCAGGCCATCGCCGCCAGATGTCGTTCGCTGTGAACATTGTTCTTCGGCAGCGAATCCGTCGGATGGCACGACACGCAGCCAAGCTGATTCTCCGCAGAGCCGACCGGGTAGTCCGTGACCATCAGGTCGCCGCCGACGGTATCGCCGCGTTTGAACTTGTGATGGGAGACGGTATGACAGGCGACACACGATCGCCCTTCGCCGCCCGCTATCTCCGCCAGGGCGGCCGAGCCGGCGTGAACATCGTACCCCTCACGATACAGCGTTCCGCGCTTGTAGCCCGTCCGAGCGTGCTCGTGGCACCTCAGGCAGTTGTCATCCTTCGTCAGCCCGACTGTCGCAACAGACGCGAAACGGCGATCCTGCGCGAGCGTCGGCCAGGGCGTCTCCGGCACGCCGTCGCCGTCGCGGTCCTGCATCAGCGGCGTATCGAGGACGCCATCCCCATCCATATCGAGCAGCGGGTCGGGCTGGCCGTCGTTATTGAAGTCCGTATCGTCGCGGCACACGCGAGCGTAGCCCGACTCCACGGGCGACGAGCCGTCGTCCGGCGCATAGCCCGCGACCTGGCCCATTGGGTTCTCCGGATAGGAGCGATACGTCTCGGCGTGACAGATCAGGCAGTCGACACCCGCCGCGACGATGTTGTGCGCCTGCTGCTGCGGATTCGGCACATTCATCTGAGCGAACGAACTGGCAAACGCGCCTTCCATCAGCGGCAGGAATCGACCGACGTGGCACTTGCCGCACTCGTCGAGGTGAATGTCGTTCGTGTAGTTGATCAGGCCCGTGGTTGCGGGAAGACCGCAGGCGCGATCGATCATCCCGTGGGCGCCGCCACCCGGAAAGAGCACGTTGCTGTTGCGGCCGCTCCACACGTAGTGGGCCGATTCCATGACGTCCTGCGTCTGCGTCTGGTGGCAGCGGGCGCAGAGCTGTCCGGGCAGGTCGCGCATCACTTCGGATTCCGGAACGCGCGTGGAGTTAAGGACATATTCGCGCGCCACGACGTCGAACTTGAAGGCGTGGACGTCCACGACGGGATCGGCCAGACCGAACATCGCGAGGATCTCAGTCGAGCACCCGCCCGTCAGGAAGACGATCGAAAGAAGGAGCGAGAAGGTCGTGAGAAACGCGGGACGTGACGTCGACATGTGTGCCTCCATTGCGGCGTTTTCGCCGGCGGCGTGAGGCGGTCTTGTCGAATCTCCGTCCCGGCGCGTCGCCGGTGAACTACCGTTAGCTGTGTATAACTTCGGATGGATTCGGCGAACGCACAATCATCGCACGGGGGGGACTTTCTCCCCCTAAAAGGGGAGGCGCGACGGGCGTCAGAATCGACCGGGAAAATCAGCCAAGATGATGCTGCACGGCGTAGCGCACGGCCTCGGCGCGCGAGTGCAGATCGAGCTTCCTGTAGAGCTGCTTCAAATGTGAGCGAATTGTCGACGGCGCAACACAGAGTTCGTCCGCAATCGCATCGTTGCTCAGCCCCTGGCCCACGAGGCGAAGCACGCGCAGCTCCTGCGATGTCAGGTCCGGCAGCGGCTGGCCGTCGCCGTCGCGATCCGAGGCCATCTCCATCAGACGAGTCGCGACCTCCTGCGTCAACTCCATCTGCACGGCGCGTTCACGCGTCACATCGCAGAACATCACGGCGCGGGCGATGACATTCCCGTCGTCATCCAGCGATCGCGTGCAGTTCACTTTCAGCTCAGCGGCGCAGGGCCAGCGCAGCGATACATGAGCCATCATCGTTTCGTTCCGCTCCAGGGCGTCCACCCAGAATGCGGCCATCTCGGGATCGTGAATCGCCTTCTGAAACAGGACACCCACGGCGTCGGGGTCCTTCAATCCGAAGGCCGCGCCGGCCGCCCGATTGAACCAGAGCACCCGTCCCGGGGCGTCAGTCAGCACCAACCCCACGCACAGTCCATCGAGCGCCCTGACGAACAACTCCGGCGCTATCCGGCCCTGCTCAAGCGGGTTGTTTTTCATGCACGCCCTTCCACGATCTCAATGCGACCTGCGGCTCGACCATCGCGGCGCCCGCGCGACGAACCCGATTGTCCATGTTACGGCAAATCGACGCGGCTGACATCCGCGAGCGTCGTTCGCATCTCGCTCGAATCCCACCCGCGTGCGCGGTACGAATTCAAGTGACTCCGCGCGGTGACGGTGGCATTGGACGCGACGCGAAACGCCGGCGCCATCGCCGTCATCATTCGCCCCAACGTCCGGATTCGTGCGCGTGTTACGTCGAAAAGCGCCCGAAGGCGGCTTCGGATTCCCTGGGAAGACCGCGAATTCCGCGTTGATCCCGCGCCCCCGCGAAAACCCGCCGGACGCCGACAAGACAACATTCCGCCCCGCGGATATCCTGTGTGATTCGCCCGGCGACCGGTAACCGCGAGACAACGCGACGCCGAATCGCCGGACGACGCCGGCGATCGCGCCCGCGATCAGGCTAAGCTCCTGACGCGCTACGACTGAGCCGACGATAGGGATGGACAAGGGCGCCCGCGGGTGGGATTTGGGACTTGGCGGATAAGAGCGGACAACTCGGCCTCTGGCTGATCGGGGCCACGGGAAATGTCGCAACGACGATCGCCGTCGGTCTGTCGGCTCTGCGCAGGAACCATCACGCCCCGCTCGGCATGCTGACGGAGCAGGCGCCGCTCAGCCAGTTGCCCCTGCGCCCGCTGTCCGCGATCACGATCGGCGGTCACGAGATTTCCAGTCGCACGCTGAAGCAGTCGGCCGAGGCCCTACATCGCACCAGCCGGATTTTCGACACCGACCTGCTGCGCGCCGTCGCCGGCGATCTTCGAGCGATTCAGAAGAACATTCGGACCGGGCGCACGCTCGGCTGCGGCCCGTCAATCACGGGCCTCGCGACGCGCAGAGACGCCAATCGAAAAACGACGGCCCGCGCCGTGATCGACGCCGTCCGCGGGGATCTCCGGGCTTTCCAGCGACGCAACCAGCTGGATCGCGTTATTGTCGTCAACGTCGCGTCGACCGAGCCGAGATTCACACCGAAGAAGTCACACGGCGCCTGGACGTCCCTGTCGCGGGCGCTGACGCAGAAGACGTCGCCGCTGCCGGCGAGCAGCCTGTACGCCATTGCCGCCATCGAGGCCGGCATGCCCTACGTGAATTTCACGCCGTCGCTCGGCGCCGGCGTTCCCGCCATACGCGAACTGGCCGAATCGGCGCGCGTCCCGATCATGGGCGCCGATGGCAAGACGGGCGAAACCCTGCTCAAGACGGTCCTGGCCCCGATGTTCCGGGATCGCCATCTGCCGATCGACAGCTGGGTGGGTCACAACGTCCTCGGTAACGGCGACGGTCTCGTCCTGGACTCCGCCGCCAACAAGTCGTCGAAGCTGGATACGAAAAACGGCGTCATCCATTCCATTACGGGCTATCGCCCTCAGGTTCGCACGACGATCGAATACGTCGAATCGCTCGGCGACTGGAAGACGGCCTGGGACCACGTCCACTTCCGCGGATTCCTCGACACGCGGATGACGCTGCAATTCGTCTGGCAGGGATGTGACTCGATTCTCGCGGCGCCGCTTGTCCTCGACCTCGCGCGGCTCGCGGACTACCATGCCGCCAGGAATCGCGGCGGCGTCATGAAGCATCTCGCGTGTTTCTTCAAGGCCCCGATGGACGTGCGGGAGCACGAATTCGCCGCCCAGGTGAAGATGCTCAACGACTACGCCGAACACGATCTGCGCGATAAGAAAGGCTCGGCCACCAGGCCCGGTACAGGTCGCTCGCCGCGTCGCAGATCCCCGAAGAAATAAGTCCCCCGCATGAACCTCCGCCTCGCGTACAGCTGCAACGCCTACATGAAGACATCGCTCGACGACGCCCTCGCGCGCATTGCCGCGATCGGCTATCGCGGCGTCGAACTCATGGCGGATACGCCGCACCTCTGGCCCGACGACGTGACGCCGGCGGCCATCGACGCCACGCTGGCGGCCCTCGATCGACATCGACTCGAAATCTCAAACATCAACGCCTTCATGATGAACAAGGTCGGCGATCCGCGCCAGCCCTACTGGCATCCGAGCTGGATCGAAGCCGACAGCGCCTATCGGCGTATCCGCATCGATCACACGATCGCGGCCCTCACGCTCGCCCGCCGGCTCGGGGCGCCGCACATCACGACAGAACCCGGTGGTCCCATCGAAGGCGACATGACTTACGCCAGGGCGATGGATCTGTTTGTTGAGAAGCTGAAGCCCGTCGTCGAGCATGCCGAGAACGAGAACGTCGGCCTGCTGATCGAGCCCGAGCCGGAACTGCTGATCGAGCGATTCGAGCAGTACCTCGAGCTTCGCGATCGTATTGACTCGCCCTTCATGAATCTCAACTTTGACATCGGCCACGCCTACTGCGTTGGCGAGGCCCCGCAGGACTTCGTCGCCCGCATGGCGCCGCACACGCGTCACTACCACATCGAGGACATCGCGGACACGCGTCGGCACCATCATCTCGTCCCGGGGACGGGCGCGATCGATTTTCGCGCCACGCTCGCCGCCATCCGCGACTCCAACTACAGTGGATGGATCACAGTTGAGCTCTATCCCTTCGTTGACGATCCCGACGCGGCGGGTCACGCCGCCAAGTCGCACCTTGACTCGATCGCAGCCGACCTATGACACGCGCAAAGGACTGGCTTGAACTCGTCCGCCTGCCGAATATCTTCACGGCCGTCACGGATGTTCTCGCCGGATACTGGCTGGTCTCGGCCTCGCTCATCGTGTCGTGGCGCCTGGCGGCCCTGTGCGGCGCATCGGCCTGCCTCTACGCCTACGGCATTGTTCTCAACGACCTGGCCGATATCGAAATTGATCGCGTCGAGCGGCCGAATCGCCCGCTGCCCTCCGGCCGCATTTCAACGCCCGCCGCAAGGCGGCTGATGTTCGGCCTCGCGCTCATAGGTTTGGCGCTGGCGGCCCTCGCCGGTCTCGACCCGACGATCGAAGCGCCCGGCTTTGTCGTCGAAGGTTACGACTGGCGACCTGTCGCAGTGGCCGCCGCCCTGATCGTGGCGATTTCCGCCTACGACCTGATGACCAAGGGGACATTCGCCGGGCCGATCAACATGGGCCTTTGTCGAGGGCTGAATCTCATCCTGGGCATGTGCGCGGGATGGTGGCTGAGCGACAACATCGGTCTTCTGGCGATCGGCGCCATGACACTCTATGTCGCGTCCCTGACTTACTTCGGGGCCGACGAGGTCAAACGAAGCCGCCGATTCCGCCTGGTAACCGGCGCGGCGGGAATCTACGTCGCGATCCTGTCGCTTGGCCTGCTCGTCGCGGGCGCCACGCTGCCCAGCGGCAGGGACGAGGGCAATTACTACCTGCTCGCCCTCTGGTTCGCATTGCTCATTCACACGGGGCGAATGTCAATCCGCGCGATTCGGGCGCCCGAACCACAACACGTCCAGCGCGCGATGAAAACGTTTATCCTGGGAATCATCGGGCTAGACGCGATCATTGCCTCGTCCGCCCAGGGATGGCCTGCGGCCGTAATCGTTCTTGCCATGCTCGCGCCGACGCTGATTGTTGGACGCAGGCTCTACTCAACCTGAGGAAATTACCGATGTATGCGTGGGGGGTATGGGTGAGCCGGCGGGACCAGCCAGCGTGCGGATGGCGGGTCACGCCGTACGTTGGTCGAACGCCGCCCGAAGAACGCCCACGGACCCCTGTGTCAACATGAGACTCGGATACAACACCAACGGATTTGCACACCATCGCCTGAGTGATGTGATCGCCATTCTGGCCGATCTTGGCTATACGTCCATCGCGATCACACTCGACCACCATTTCCTGGACCCGTTCGATCGCGAGACGATTGGTCAGGCAAGGATTATTCGTGAACGTCTCGCCAACGTGGGGATGACGGCCGTCGTCGAATGCGGTTCCCGGTTCCTGCTCGACCCCAGTCGGAAGCACTGGCCGACGTTGCTCACGCCCAATCGGGACGATCGACGACGTCGCCTGGAATTCCTCACGCAGGCCATCGATATCGCCGTCATTCTGCAATCAGAGGTTGTCAGCTTCTGGTCCGGCGCCAGGGAACCAGGCATGAAGGAAAATGACGCGATGACCCTGCTGGTCGATGGCTGCGGACCGATCGTCGATCACGCCATCGCGCGCGGCGTGAATCTCGGCTTTGAGCCGGAGCCCGACATGTTCATCGATACGATGGACAAGTACCGATCACTGCGTGATCAGA
>ERZ795053.1459-NODE-1459-length-29966-cov-10.015212_pt1 | contig 29966 bp, 28 predicted proteins | sample MGYA00375137_ERZ795053 | MGnify/ENA primary metagenome ERZ795053 (study PRJEB30182, sample SAMN05720284) | activated sludge metagenome | isolation source: Anaerobic digester | place: Hong Kong | collected 2014-12-17 ...
GGAATCGCGCCCGACGGGCTGTCGGTGGCGCTTTCGTTCCTGAAGGACCGGCTTACCGGGGCTTGAGGCGGGGGTCTTGAGGCGGGGCTTGAAGCGGGGCGGTGAAAGGGGACGTGATGCGGGGGCTTGAAGCCGCCGTGAAAGCCCTTAACTTTCAGCTAACGAATCCTTGGGAGTTGCCTTGATGGCCCTTGCCGCCCTGATCGTCGCCGCCGTCTTTTGCCTTGCCGTCCTGACGGCCCCGGCGGCTCTTGCCGAACCGGTTCGCGTGAAGGTGCGTTCGCGGCGCTGACGGGTCAGAACCATAGGCTAGCCGGCGCGAATTCCACCGAATTGCCCGCCGGATCGCGCACATAGATCGACCGTGGGCCCCCCGGCCATTCGAAATCCGCCTCGATCGCGATGCCGCTCGCCTCAAGGTGGCGGCGCCAGGCGTCAAGTTGGTCTGGCGTGACCTTGAAACAGTAGTGCCCCGACCCCCGCGCGCCGTGCCCGGGAACCGGAAGCCGAGCGCCCTGCGGCGCCCCCGCGGCCGTCGCGCGCGGATCAAAGACCAGAAGCACCGACTCACCTGCCGCGAAGAAGACATGCCGGCCCGCCTGGCGCGCGATGACCGGAAGGCCAAGAACGCCAGCATAGAACGCCTCTGCGGCGTCCAGATCTTCGGCATAAAGCGCGGATTCCAGGGTTCCGCCGACCGGTGGGGCTGTCATGACGCTGTCATTGTCGGCCGGTAAAGCGATTGTGGCAAGGGATCGCAGATGGCGGGGCTTGCGCGGCGCAAAACGCCATATATAGTTGTGGGCAAGCAGGGGCGGGCGCTCCCGCCCCGGTTGTCCGAAACGGCAGGCAGGGCGGAGACGGAGTCCGGAATGCTCGACAAGCTGCATGAGGAAGATTTCAGGACGAGCTTCGTGCGCGAACCCGCGGCGCTCAAGCGGTTTCCCGCGCTGGTCCTGAACGCGGATTACCGGCCGCTGTCCTACTACCCGCTGTCGCTCTGGCCCTGGCAGGAAGCGATCAAGGCGGTGTTCCTGGATCGCGTCATCATCCTTGCCGAATACGAGGAGGTCGTGCGGTCGCAACGCGCGGCCGTCCGAATACCCTCGGTCGTGGTGCTGAAGGAATATGTCAAACCCCAGAAGCGCGTGGCCTTCACGCGCTTCAATCTTTTTCTGCGCGACGAATTCTGCTGCCAGTATTGCGGATCGCGCGGGGAACTGACCTTTGATCATGTCCTGCCAAGGTCGCGCGGCGGGATCACCAGCTGGGAAAACGTCGTCGCCGCCTGTTCGCCTTGCAACCTGAAGAAGGCCAACAAGCTTCTGCGCCAGTCGGGTCTGACGCTGCGCAAGCCCCCCCGCCAGCCCACGGCGGAGGAGATGCAGCAGGTCGGCCGCCGCTTTCCGCCGAATTTCCTGCACCAAAGCTGGATGGATTTCCTTTACTGGGACGCCGAACTGGACGCCTGAACCTGTCTTTACCTTTCGCCGCAACCCGTTAAGGTCGCCCGCGACAGAGGGAGGGTCAGATGGCCGACACGTTCTTCACACCCGTATCCGGAATGGAGTTGCCGCGCTTCGCGGGCATTCCGACATTCATGCGCCTGCCGCATGTCCCCCATGACCATCCACGCGCCGGCGATGTGCAGATCGGTCTTGTCGGGTTGCCCTGGGATGGCAGCGTGTCGAACCGCCCTGGCGCACGCCACGGTCCGCGCGCGCTGCGCGATGCGTCCTCGATGATCCGGGCGCAGAACGGGGCGACCGGTGTCAGGCCGTTCGAACTTGCCCGCTGCGCCGATCTTGGCGACGTCGGGCCGAACCCGGTGGACGGCCCCGATACGCTGCAACGCTTCGAGACGTTCTTTGCCAGTCTGAAGGCGCGGGGCATCCGGCCCCTGTCGGGCGGGGGCGATCACCTGTGCACGCTGCCTGTCCTGCGCGGCATCGCCCGTGACGCGCCGCTCGGCCTTTTGCATTTCGACAGCCACACCGACCTTTACCCCGCCTATTTCGGAGGCAAGACGCTTACCCACGGGAACCCGTTCCGCAATGGGGTGGAAGAGGGGCTTCTGGATCCGAAACGGATGATCCAGATCGGTATCCGCGGCACGACCTACGATAATGTGGACATCGACTTTGCCAAGGCGAACGGCATCCGCATCGTGCGGATAGAGGAGTTTCACGCCCGTGGCGTTGCCGACGTGATGGACGAGGCGCGGGAGATCGTGGGAACGGCCCCCGCCTATCTCTCTTATGACATCGACTTCGTCGATCCCGCGGTCGCGCCGGGGACCGGCACGCCCGAATGGGGCGGGCCGAATGCGTTTCAGGCGATCGAGGTTCTGCGCAAGGCGCGGGGCCTGAACATCGTGGGGGCCGACCTGGTGGAGGTTTCTCCGCCTTTCGATCCGTCGGGAAACACCGCCTGGCTAGGCGCGTCCCTGATGTTCGAGATCCTCTGCCTGATGGCAGAGGCGCTTTGACGCCGGCCTGTCGCGACGCTTTGCGCGTCGCGACCCGTTGCCGGCCGCGCGCCGCTTATGCCTGCGCGGCGGTGAGAATGATTTCCACGCCGAACTGCGGCAGGGCCAGTTTCGATTCACCGGTCGCGCGGGCCGGCGCATGACCGGGCGCCACCCAGGCATCCCAGACCGCGTTCATGGCGGCGAAGTCTGCCATGTCGGCCAGCCAGATCTGCGCGCGCAGGATGCGGGTCTTGTCCGACCCGGCCAGCGCCAGAAGGCGCTCTGCCTCGGCCAGCGCGTCGCGGGTCTGCTGCGCCACATCGCCGCCGTTCTCGCCGACAAGGCCGGCCAGATAGACGGTGCCGTTGTGCACGACCGCGCTCGACATGCGGGTTTCGGTCTCGTAGCGGATGATATCGGACATCTCATGTCTCCCCTTGGTTTCGCGTTCTGCCATAGCGGCGCGACCGGGAGAGGGCCAGAGCGAAAATCGGGGGGCTGGAGCGGGTGAAGGGAATCGAACCCTCGTCGTAAGCTTGGGAAGCTTCTGCTCTACCATTGAGCTACACCCGCAGCGTCACGACAGGTAAGCGAGCGGGGCGGCTTCGTCAAGCGGGCAAAAGGAACGGCCGAGTGTGTCGGCGGCCGCCTTGGCGGCGGAAGTCTGCAAGCGTCCCGGGATTTGTTTCCGCCGCGCGCAGGCAATGCTAGACTTGTTGCTGCGTTGCGGGTAATGACCGTGCCGTTAGCGCTAACAAATCAGGAGGCGTCGCATGGTCTCGCGTGTCATTCCCGTCGAAAGCTTCGATCTGGTGGTCTTCGGCGGCACCGGCGATCTGGCGCGGCGCAAGATCCTGCCGGGGCTTTACCGCCGGTTTCTTGCCGGGCAGGTGCCCGACGACGCCCGCATCTTCGGCGCGGCGCGCGCCGAGATGGACGACGCGGGATTTCGTCAGTTCGTGGCCGAGGCGATCGCCGAATTCGGCGGTTCGGCGAGCCGTGCGGCCGAGGATGTCGCGCGTTTCCTGAACCGGCTCCACTATGTTGCGATCGACGCGAAGGGTGACAGCGGCTGGGCCGACCTGGCGAAGGCCATGCGCCCCGGCGTCGTGCGGGCCTTCTACTTTTCGGTGGCGCCGGCGCTTTTCGGCGACCTCGCAGAACGGCTGCACCGTCACGGCATCGCCTCGCCCGAAAGCCGGATCGTTGTGGAAAAGCCTTTCGGCCGCGACCTGGAAAGCGCGCGGGCGCTGAACGCGACGCTGGCGGAACATTTCACCGAACACCAGATCTACCGGATCGATCATTACCTGGGCAAGGAAACGGTCCAGAACCTGATGGCGGTGCGCTTCGCCAACATCCTGTTCGAACCCCTGTGGAACGCGCGCCATGTCGATCATGTGCAGATCACCGTGGCCGAGACGGTAGGCGTCGGCGGGCGCGGATCCTATTACGACAAGTCCGGCGCGATGCGGGACATGGTGCAAAACCACCTGATGCAGCTTTTGTGCCTGATCGCGATGGAACCGCCCTACCGCTTCGATCCCGACGCGGTGCGCGACGAGAAGCTGAAGGTCATCCACGCGCTGGAACCGGTGGGGCCCGACGACATCGTGCGCGGCCAGTACCGGGGTGCCGGCAAGGGCACCCGGGGGTCTTACTGCGATGACGCCGAGAACCCCGAAAGCCGGACCGAAAGCTACATCGCGCTCAGGGTGAACATCGCCAACTGGCGCTGGAAGGGCACGCCCTTCTACCTGCGCACCGGCAAGAAGCTTCGCGCGCGCGCCTCGGAAATCGCCATCGTCTTCAAGGAAGTGCCGCATTCGATCTTCGGCGACGAGGAGGGCTGGCGCGAGAACGTCCTGTCGATCCGGCTGCAGCCGAACGAGGGGATGACGCTTTCCGTCATGATCAAGGAGCCGGGACCAGGGGGCATGCGGCTGACCGAGGTGCCGCTTGACATGTCCTTCGCCGAGGCGCTGGGGGAAGACGGGGCGGACATTCCCGATGCCTATGAACGGCTCATCATGGACGTGATCCGCGGCAACCAGACCCTGTTCATGCGCGGCGACGAGGTCGAGGCCGCCTGGGCCTGGACCGATCCGATCATCGCCGGCTGGGAAGCGCGCACCGACAAGCCGCGCGGTTACGATCCGGGTTCCTCAGGGCCCGAGGATGCGCTTATGCTCCTGCATCGCGACGGGCGCAGATGGCGGGAGATACGGGAATGAATCTGGTCGAATACCCCGACAGCGAACTGATGATGTTCAGCCTTGCCGATACGCTGGCCAGCGAACTGTCCTCGGCGCTGCGGTTGCATGAAACCGTGTCCTTCTGCGTCGCGGGCGGCACCACCCCGGGGCCGGTCTTCGACATCCTGTCGGGGCTGAACCTGGACTGGGACCGGGTCACGGTCTTTCCCAGCGACGAACGCTGGGTGCCGGAGACGAACGAGAGGTCGAACGCGCGTCTTCTCAAAAGCCGTCTTCTGACCGGGCGGGCGTCCGCCGCGCGGTTCCTGCCGCTTCATGCCGAAACGCCCATGCCCGAGGATGCGGTCGATGCGCTGGCCGCCGCGATCGCGCCCTGCCTGCCGATATCGGTGGCGCTTCTCGGCATGGGGGCCGACATGCACACCGCATCGCTGTTCCCCGGCGCCGACCGGCTTGAGGAGGCGCTGGACCCCGACGCGCCGATCCTCGTGCCGATGCGCGCGCCCGGCGCGGGCGAGCCGCGCGTGACGCTGTCGGCGCGGGTCCTGGAAGACGCGATGTGCACCCATATCCTGATCACCGGCGAGGAGAAGCGCGAGGCGCTGATGCGGGCTCAGACGCTGACGCCGCAAGAGGCGCCGGTGCGCGCGATCCTCGATGCCGCGACCGTGCACTGGGCGCCCTGAAAGGAAAAGACATGACCCATTGGGATGACCTGCGCCGCCATCAGGCCGGGATTCGCGACCGCGCGATCCTGTCGCTTTTCGACGATCCCGCCCGCGCCAGCGGGTTCGCCGCCGAGACGGACGGGATGCTTCTTGACTATTCGAAGACGAATATCGACGCGAAGGCGCGCGATCTTCTGATCGCGCTGGCCAAGGGCGCGGGCGTCGCGGACCGGCGCGCGGCGATGTTTTCCGGCGCGAAGATCAACGAGACCGAGGGGCGCGCGGTCCTGCATACCGCGCTTCGCAACCTCGACACGCCGGTCATCGTCGATGGCCGGGACGTGCTGCCCGAGGTGCGCGCGACGCTGGCGCGGATGGAGGCCTTCGCGCGCGACCTGCGCGAGGGGCGGCTGCGGGGGCAGGGCGGCGCGATCACCGATGTCGTCAACATCGGCATCGGCGGGTCCGACCTTGGCCCGGCGATGGCCTGCCTTGCACTTTCCCCCTATGCCGACGGGCCGCGCACGCATTTCGTGTCGAACGTGGACGGGGCGCAGGTGCACGACGTGCTGGCGGGGCTGAACCCGGAAACCACGCTGGCGATCGTGGCGTCGAAGACCTTCACGACCATCGAGACGATGACCAATGCCGAAACGGTGCGGAAGTGGATGGGCGAAACCGTTCGCACCCCGACGGCACAGTTCGCGGCGGTGTCCAGCGCGCTCGACAAGACCGAAGGCTATGGCATCCCGGCAACCCGCGTCTTCGGCTTCGAGGATTGGGTCGGCGGGCGCTATTCGATGTGGGGGCCGGTCGGTCTTGCGTTGATGATCGCCATCGGGCCCGAGCGGTTTCGCGATTTCCTGCGGGGCGGCGCGGCGATGGACCGCCACTTCCGCGACGCGCCACTGGCCGAAAACCTGCCGGTGATGCTTGCGCTGGTGGGCATCTGGCACAACCAGATCTGCGGCTTTGCCACCCGCGCGGTCCTGCCCTACGACCAGCGGTTGTCGCGCCTTCCGGCCTATCTCCAGCAGCTTGAAATGGAAAGCAACGGCAAGCGCGTGGCGGTGGACGGACGCGACCTGACCGAACAGTCCGGCCCCGTCGTCTGGGGCGAACCCGGCACCAACGGGCAGCATGCCTTCTACCAGCTGATCCACCAGGGCACGCGGGTGATCCCGTGCGAATTCCTGCTGGCGGTGACGGGGCACGAACCCGAACTGGCGCACCAGCACCGGCTTCTGGCGGCGAACTGCCTGGCGCAGTCCGAGGCGCTCATGCGCGGGCGGTCGCTGGACGAGGCGCGGGCGATCATGGCCGCGAAGGGGCTTACGGGGGCGGAGCTTGACCGCCAGGCGCGACACCGCGTCTTTCCGGGCAACCGGCCCTCGACCACGCTGGTCTATCCCCGGCTTGATCCCTTCGTCCTTGGCCAGATCATCGCGCTTTACGAACACCGGGTCTTCGTCGAGGGGGTGATCCTTGGCATCAACTCCTTCGACCAGTGGGGGGTCGAGCTTGGCAAGGAACTGGCGCTGGCGCTGGAACCGGTGCTGAAGGGGGAAAGCGACGGGGCGGGCAAGGACGCATCGACCCTGCGGCTGGTGCGAAGGTTGCGCGGCGAGGATGGCGCGTCGGGGCGCTAGCCCCCGCGCGCCATCAGCTGCGCCAGATGTTCGGCGCAACCGGTCAGCGCGGCATAGTCGTCCTCGACCACGCTGACCGAAAAGCGGGTCATGAAGTCCGAAAACCGGCCCTTGTCGCAAAAGGCCCCGGCAAAGCCGAAATCGTCCAGGTAGGGCGCGAAGGCGCGCGACACGCCGCCGATCAGGTAGATGCCGCCAAAGGGCAGGAAGGTCAGCGCGAGGTTTCCCGCGACCATCCCGAGCATCCGCACGAAGGCCCGTCCCGTGGCAACCGCCAGCGCATCGCCCGTGGCGATCCCGGCCATGATCTCGGCGGCACTGCGGGCCGCGGGCGTGCCCGCCTCGGCCGCGACCCAGGCGAAGGTCTGTTCCAGTCCGCGGCCCGACAGCACCTCCTCGACCCCGGCGAAGCCGTGCCGCGCGCCGACATGGGCGGCCAGCCGCAGGTCGGCCCGGGTCATGACCGGAAGACCGACATGGCCGCTTTCCGAGGCCGCGACCAGCCGCCCGGTCGCGGTGTCATGGACCGGCGCGGCGTTGAAGCCGGTGCCGACGCCGATGACAAGCTGCGCCTGTCCCGCCGCGTCCTCGCCCCGCAGGACGGGGCTGAGCGCCCCGGGCGCAAGATGGCCAAGGGCATGGCCCTGGGCCTGAAGATCGTTGAGGATCGCGACGGTGGGCGCACCGGTGGCACCCGCGACGCCCTGCCGCGTGATGACCCAGGCAAGGTTCGTCATCTCGGCGCGGCCATCCTCGACCGGGCCGGCGGCGGCGACGCAGGCCCCGGCGCAGCGCGCAACGCCCAGGTCCGCCAGGTAATCGGCCAGGATCGGTTCCAGCCCCGGCCGCCCGGCGTTCGGATAGCGGCGGATCGATGCGTGATCGACGCCGCCCGCGCGTGCCAGTGCGACGCGGGTATTCGTGCCGCCGACATCGGCGAGGATCAGGGGGGCGGTCGTCATCGGCGTTCCCGTGCCAGCACGCATCAGATTGCGTGATAGGACGCCCTGGGGGTGTGCCGCAAGCACTCAGGCCGCAAACCGCGGAACAAGATGCCATTTGACCGACACGCCGACCCCGGCGATGCCACCAGCCCCGGGCCCCGGGCCCGGGGTTGGGGCCGCCCGCTATTCGGCGACGATCTTGATGACCGGCTCCATCGCGGCGAACTGTTCGGCCGACAGGTGGCACTTGATCTGGTGTCCGCCCGCCAGTGTCTGCACCGGCGGCACCTCCCGGTCGCACAGCCCGCCCGGAACCTGCGATTTCCAGCGGCAGCGGGTCTGGAACGGACAGCCCGGTGGCGGGTTCATGGCCGACGGAATGTCGCCTTCCAGAACGATGTGCTTCTTCTGGACATGGGTGTCGGCGATCGGGACTGCGGACAGAAGCGCCTCGGTATAGGGGTGGTAGGGGGGCGCGAAGACCTGGTCGGTGCTGCCCAGTTCGACGACATGGCCCAGGTACATGACCATCACCCGGTCCGACAGGTAGCGCACGATCGACAGGTCGTGGCTGATGAAAAGAAGCGTCGTTCGGTTCTGCCGCTGGATCTCCATCAAGAGGTCGGTCACCGCCGCCTGAACGGACACGTCGAGTGCCGATACCGGTTCGTCCGCCACCACGATCTTGGCGCCCCCGGCGAAGGCGCGGGCGATGCCCACGCGCTGTTTTTGCCCGCCCGACAACTGACGCGGCATCCGGTCGGCGAAGGCGCGGGGAAGCTTCACGAGATCCAGAAGCTCAAGCATCCGGGTGCGCCGGTCCGCGTCGTTTTCGCCGATGCCGAAGATTTCCAGCGCGCGGATGATCTGGCGCCCCACCGTCATCGAGGGGTTGAGCGTGTCGAACGGGTTCTGGAACACCATCTGGACGCCCGACACCGTGTCTGTCGACCGGTTTTCAATCGGTGTCGCCTGAATTTCGTTGTCGTAAAGCATGATCTTGCCGGAGGTCGCGGTCTCCAGCCCCATCAGCACCTTGGCGAAAGTGGACTTGCCGCAACCGGATTCGCCGACGATGGCCAGGGTTTCACCGGCGCGGGCCTCGAAACTCAGGGTTTCGTTGGCCTTCACCACCCGCTTGTCTCCGCCGCCGAAGAGGCTTGACGCAGACACCTCGTAGTATTTGCGCAGATCCTCCATCTTCAGGACGACCTCGCCCGGTTCGGACTTTTCGTGCGTGCGGGTGGCGACAGGCTTGGCGGCCCAGTCGATTTCATCGACGCGCAGGCAACGTGTGTCGTGGCGGTCGTCTCCGGCCACCGGAACCATGGGAACATCGCCGCCGTTGCACTGCCCGTCCACGAAGTAGTTGCAGCGCGGACCGAAGTTGCAGCCCCGCGGACGTTCGTGGGGTAGGGGGAAGTTCCCCGGAATGGCGATCAGCGGGCGCGCGTTCTTGTCGGCGCCCGGCAGCGGGATCGACCGGAACAGCGCCTGCGTATAGGGGTGCTGCATCTTGTTGAAGACATCGACGATGGCCCCGGTCTCGACCGCCTCGCCGGAATACATCACGCAAAGCCGGTCGCAGACCTCCAGCACGAGGCCGAGGTTGTGGCTGATGAACAGCATCGAGGTGCCGTATTTCTTGCCAAGATCCTTGACCAGATCGACCACCGCCGCCTCGACCGTCACATCGAGCGCCGTCGTCGGTTCGTCGAGGATGAGAAGCGCGGGCTTCGACATCAGCGCCATGGCGATGACGATGCGCTGCTGCTGCCCGCCGGACAACTGGTGCGGGAAGGAGCGCATGATCCGTTCCGGGTCGGGCAGGCGCACGTCGGTCACGACCTCGAGCGCGCGCTTGTAGGCTTCTTCCTTGCCGACGCCCTCGTGGATCATCGGCACTTCCATCAGTTGCTGGCCGATGCGCATGGCGGGGTTCAGCGAGGCCATCGGTTCCTGATAGATCATCGCGATCTCGGAGCCGCGGATGTCGCGCAGTTCCTCTTCGGTCATGGTCGTCAGGTCGCGGCCCTTGAACTTGATCGATCCCCCGACGATGCGGCCGTTCTTGCCAAGATCGCGCATGACCGCCAGCGCCACGGTGGACTTGCCGCAGCCGGATTCGCCCACCAGTCCCATCGCCTCGCCGGGCTGGACCACGCAGGAGAAATCCATCACCGCGGGGATTTCCCGAAGCCGGGTGAAGAAGCTGATCGAAAGGTTCTCGATCTCGAGGATCGGGCCATCGTAGTCCCATTTGGTCATCTGTCTTCTCCCGTTCGCGGGCGCCGGGGGCGCTGCCCCCGGACCCCCGAGGTATTTGTCGCAAGATGAATGCAGGGCCGGCGCATCGCGTCAGTCCTTCAGGCTTTCTTCGCGCAGGCCGTCGGCCAGCAGGTTCAGGCCCAGCACGAGGCTCATCAGCGCGAAGGCCGGCACGATCGCGGGATGCTGGGCCACGGTCATCAGCTTGCGGCCCGCGTTGATCGTCGAGCCCCAGTCGGGGCTTTCGGGCGAAAGGCCGAGGCCGAAGAAGCCGAGGGTTCCGAGCAGGATCGTCGTGTAGCCGATGCGCAGGCAGAAATCGACGATCAGCGGGCCCCGGGCGTTCGGGAGAATCTCCCAGATCATGATGTACCAGGGGCGTTCGCCACGGGTCTGGCCCGCCGCCACATAGTCCCGCGTCTTGATGTCGAGAACGATGCCGCGGACGATACGGAACACGGTGGGCGAGTTCACGAAGACCACCGAGACGAAGACGATGAGCATGTTCGCTGGCATGTGGATCAGGTCGAGCGAGGGCGGCAGGATCGCCACCCGCGTGCCTGCCTCGCCGACGAAGGACAGGTAGAAATAGCCCCCCACGATGGCGATGGCCGCGATCAGCTGGTTGCGCAGGCCCGGCGTGACATAGAAGCGCGAGTTCACGAGCACCATCAGGAAGACGATCGGGAAGAGGAACAGCACCACCGCCAGATACTGCGGCATCCCCGTTTCAACGATCTCGGGCGTCACGAGGAGGTAGAAGAAGAGGATCACCGGGAAGGCGAGGATGAGGTTCGCGAGGAACGACAGGCCGGTGTCGAGCTTGCCGCCGTAATAGCCCGCGGGAAGGCCGAGCGTGATCCCGACCATGAAGGCGAAGACGGTGGCGAAGGGGGCGATGATGATGACGATCTGGCTACCGGCGATCATCCGCGAGAAGACATCGCGCCCGAGGTGATCGCCGCCGAGAAGGTACCATCCCGATCCGTCGGGAAGCGGCGTTCCGGGCAGCTTGTTCTTCATCTGGCTGACCTGGGTCAGCACGTCGCGGGTGACGATCAGATCGGCATAGATCGCCGTGAAGACCCAGAACATGACGATGGCGAAACCGATCATGCCGATGGTGGAATCGAAGAGCTTGCCGTAAAGCCCCAGCCGCCGCTTGAACCGCATCGAGACGGCGAAAAGGACGACAAGCGAGATCCAGACCGGCAGCAGCCGCCGGGAGACGGCGCCGATGATCCCGCCGCTGCCCTCTGGCAGGATCGCGCCTGCCGCCAGATAGACCAGGGCCAGCGCCACGAGCGCCAGAAACAGCCAGCGCGTCGCCCGTTCGCTGGCGCCGTAGGCGCCGCCGCGCGCCGCGACGGAGCCGTCGGGATTGGCCCTGAGCGTCGGTTCGGGGGCGAAGAAGGACAGCACGATCTGCGCCAGCACCACCAGCGCGAAGGCGGCGGAGAGCCAGAGCACGACGGTGTTGAGCAGCGATAGGCTTCCGGTCCAGGTCAGGGCTTCCATGTCCTGTCCTCCTTACGAGATGCGGATGCGCGGGTTGAGGAAGACATAGCCGATGTCGGAAATCAGCTGGGTCACCAGAACCACGAAGACGGCCACGACCGAACAGCCCAGCAAGAGCTGGATGTCGTTGTTGCCGGCGGCCGAGACCAGCGTCCAGCCAAAGCCCTTGTAGTTGAAGAGCGTCTCGGTGATGACGACGCCGTTCAGGAGCCAGGGAAACTGGAGCATGATGACGGTGAAGGGCGCGATCAGCGCGTTCCTGAGCGCATGCCGGATCACCACGTTGCGAAAGCTTACGCCCTTGAGGCGGGCGGTGCGGATATATTGCGCCGTCATCACTTCCGTCATCGAGGCGCGGGTCATCCGGGCGATGTAGCCGATGCCGTAAAGCGCGATCGTCATCACCGGAAGGAAGAAATTCTCGAATGTGATTTCATCCATCGCGCTTGTGGCGGTGCCCTTGAAGACCTTCCAGCCCATGGAGGTGGCGAAGGCGGCGATCAGGATGACGCCCGAGACGTATTCCGGCGTCGCCGTCGTCGCGATCGAGAAGGTCGAGAGCGAGCGGTCAAGCTTGGACCCCTCGCGCATCCCCGCCAGCACGCCGATCAGGAGCGAGACCGGCACCATCACCGCCATGACCCAGAACATCAGCAGGCCGGTCAGCCCCAGGCGTGTCGCGATGATCGAGGAGACGTTGTCCTTGAACACCGAGGAAAACCCCCAGTCGCCTTGCAGCACGCCGCAGTAGCGCCGAGCCGTGGCCGGATCCTGCCCGCGCTCGATGCAGCGTCCGGTCGTCACGCCGCCGTCTTCGTGGGTCCAGCCGGGAACCACGCCCAGCCATTCGCCGTAGCGTACAAGAAGCGGGCTGGCATGCCCGTTCTTCTCAAGCCAGCTTGCGACCTCGGCATCCGAAATGCGGCTGCCGGCCTCGGACTTGGCGAGCTTTTCAAGGTTCGGCGGCAAGTTGGTCAGGTAGAAGACGATCAGTGTCAGGCAAAGCGCCGTCAGCACCATCGTCGCCAGCCGTCTGACAAGAAATTTCAGCATGGCGGATCTGTCCTTCCTCCCGGGGGTGGGGGCAGGTTAGCGTGTCTTTCGCGTAGTGACGAACGAAAAAGGGCGCGCGTTCCCCGCAAGGTCACGCGCGCCCTCAAGACCTCCTCAGGCCTCGACCGACCACTTGTAGTGGTGGTGCTCGAAGGTCGGGTGCATGTCGGCGCCCTTCACGTTGGCCTTGAAGTGCCGGTAGACGTTACGCCAGTAGGGCTGGATCAGAACGCCTTCGTCCTGCATGATCTTCTCGATCTTGGCCATCACCTCGCGGCGCGCATCCGCGTCGGCGATCGACATGGCCTGATCCAGAAGCGTGTCGAACTCCGCGTTGGCAAAGGCCGTCTCGTTCCAGGCAACGCCCGACTTGTAGGCAAGTGCCAGGACCTGAACGCCCAGCGGACGCATGTTCCACTCGGTCGCGGAGAACGGGTACTTCGTCCAGTCGTTCCAGAAGGTCGAGCCGGGCAGGATCGTCCGCTTGATGTTGATGCCGGCATCGCGAATCTGGGCCGCCACCGCGTCACAGGAGGCCGACTGCCAGGCATCGTCGATCGAGATCAGTTCGAACTCCGTGTCGGCATGACCCGCCGCACCGATCATTTCCTTCGCCTTGGCCGGATCGACGACCAGCGCCGGAAGCTCGGCGTATTCCGGGTGGATCGGGCAGACGTGATGGTTTTCCGCCGGCGACCCAAGCCCGGCATACCCAAGCTCGAGCACGACGGAGTTGTCCACCGCCGTCTGCATGGCGCGGCGCACGTTCACGTCCTTGTAAAGGTCGGCGTCCTGGTTGAAGCGCACGGCAAGCGTCGCCGAGGTGATCGCTTCGGACTTCGACCAGCCGATTCCGTCGAAGATCTCGACGAAGTCACCGTCGGTGCGGTGCAGCATGTCGATCTCATCGGCCTCTGCCGCCGCGACGAACGAGGACGGGTCGGTGCCAAGGTCGATATATTCGATCCGGTCAAGGTACGGGCCGCCATAGACTTCGGTGCCCCACCAGGTGTGGTCGGTGTTGCGCACGAGGACCTGCTTGACGCCGACCTCGTTCGATTCCGGAAGGAATGCGCCGGTGCCGATCGGGTTGGCAGCCGGGTCGCCGTTGTCATAGGACGAATGGACGACGGCGGCGGGGTAGTCCGCCATGCCGACGATGATCGTGATGTCCGGGGCCGGCAGGGTCAGCTTGACGGTGTAGTCGTCGACCACCGTGATGGCGCCCTCGCGGGCCATCTTCGTGTCCGGATCGACAAGGCCGCCCATGCGCGCCGCCATCGAGTTGCCCTCGACGTTCGCGTCGCACCAGCGGGCAATGTTGTTGGCCACGTCGGCGGCGGTGAAGTCGTCGCCGTTGTTCCACTTGACGCCCTTGCGGACATTCAGCGTGTACTCGGTCGCGTCGGCGTTGGCTTCCCAGCTTTCCAGGAGCATGCCGCGCAGCGACCCGTCGCCGTTGTATTCGACCATGTAGTCAAGCCAGCCACGGGCAAAGTTCGCCAGTTCCGACCAGTCCCAGGTGCGCGGGTCTTTCTGCGCCTTGGTTTCAAGCTGGCAACGCACGGTGCCGCCCATCGCCTGTGCCTTCACCGGGGTGGGCGCGGCCATGCCCAGAAGCCCGTAGGCACCGGCGGCGCTGACGCCAAGCGCCGAAGTGCGCGTCAGAAACTCGCGGCGGGTCATCGTGCCGGCGCGGACCTCATCTGCGTAGGCGACCGCAGCGGGATGCATGCTGGCAGTATCGAAGTCTTTAATCATCTATTGTCTCCCTGAATGCGGCGCCGTGGCACCGCTACCTCCCGGCTCTTGTGGCCGGTGGATTCCTGCGAACTTCCTCGCGCGGCCATTGCGCAACGAAAAGGAAGTTACGTCAATGTCCAATTGCGGCGGTTCAGGTCGCAAAAGCGTAATTGAAAAAGAACACACGAGGGATCGGATGGCAAGTCCCGCCCCCCGACGAACAGCAAGTCGGCTGCCGGGGCTCGGGGCTTGGCTCCGGCTCAGGGTTCGCGACGAAACGCCGAGGGCGTGCGCCCGGTACGGTTCTGGAAGGCGCGGGTGAAATAGGCCGCCGACGTGAAGCCGAGTTCGGCAGAAACGCGGGCGACCGGCAGCTGGGTTTCCATCAGCATCCGGCGCGCCTCGAAGATCAGACGATCATGCAAGAGGTCAGAGGCCGACCGACCGCAGGTCTTGTTGCACACGCGGGTCAGATGTGTCGGCGTGACGCCCAGTTCGCGGGCAAAGTCGGCGACGTTCCGCCCGCTGCGGTATCCGGTTTCCAACAGGTCGACATAGCGGCGGGCCAGCTTGTGATAGGCGTCCGAACGACCGGCCTCCGCCTCTCCGGCGTGGCGTTCGAGCCAGACCGAGAGAAGGCCGAGATAATGACGCGCGGCCCGTTCGTGTCCGGGGCGGGCGCCGTCAAGCTCGCGCTGGATCTGGTCGAAGATGCCGGATAGCTCGCCCTGGGGAATGGCGTCGCGCACCCGCAGGTGCAATGGTTCCGCCGGCAGGCCAAGATCGTCGCCGCGCCCGAAGAAAAGCGCCGTGCCGAAGCTTTGCGGCCCCGCCTCGAACCCGTGCATTGCGCCGGCGGGGACGAAGATCGCGTTATGGGCACCATAGCCGCGGGTGACGCCGCCGATGGTGACACGGCCCTGGCCGCGCGTGAACCAGTAAAGCACCGGGTCCGCGTAGGATCGCATCGCCTCGACCCGCCACCGCCCGCCCTGGGCCAGCCGCTGGATCGGCACAAGCCTGAGCCGGCCGTCGCCGGACGGCAGCGCGGTGACCGCGCGCCGGGGCGTTTCCTTCGCGGCAGACGTGCGTGGCTTCAAAGCGGCCTTTGCGGCGGCCTTCACGGCAGGCTTGTCGGCGGCGGGCGTCTTTGACTTCGCGGCCGGCTTCTTTGCCGGCGCGTCGGCCTTGGGCATACGGTCCGCGTAAAGCGACAGTGGTGTCGCAGAAAAGAGCTTCGAGGTCATCAGATGCGCAATCCGTTCGGTTCGCACTGATTCTACCGAATCGCGAATCGCTCTCCAAAGAGAAATGTGCCGTGAATTCAACTCTGCGCGGGAAGTGGCCGATCTGTCACGCCGCCGCGACCGGGGTCCAGGCTCGCATCCGGGCACGCAGCCAGGTGCGCTGGCGCTTGGCATACTGGCGGCTTGCGGCCTGCGCCGCGGCGATCGCCTCGGGCAGGGACAGGTCGCCTTGCAGGTGGGCGATCAGTTCCGGCGCGCCGATCGCCTTGGCCCAGGGGGCAGCGGGTGCCCAGTGGGGCAGGGCGGCGCGCGCCTCCTCCAGCGCGCCGTGTTCAACCATCGCGACAAGGCGCCGGTCGATCCGCGCGGCCAGCCAGTCTCGGTCGCAGTCAAGCTTCAGCGCCGTCGCCCCCGCCAGCGGGATCAGCGCGGGACCGGTGTCTGCCTGCCAGGCCGCAATCCCCCGGCCGGTGGCACGCTGCACCTCCCAGGCACGCTGGACGCGGGCGGGGTTCTTCAGGTCGATCCGCCCGGCGGTTTCGCGATCCAGCTCCGCGATCATCGCGGCCAGCCCGCCGCCCGCGATCCTCGCGTCGGCCTCGGCGCGGACCTCGGGCGGGACCGCCGGGATCTCCGCCAGTCCCTCGGTCAGGGCGGTCAGGTAAAGCCCTGTCCCCCCGACGACGATCAGCCGCTTGCCCTCGTGCAGAATCGCCGCGACCTCGCGCAGCCAGTGGCCGACCGAATAGGGCGCGTCGCGGTGGAGGTGGCCGTAAAGCCGGTGCTCGGCGCGTCCCTCCTCGGCCGCGTCGGGCCGGGCGGACAGAATTCGCCAGCAGTCCCAGACCTGTAGCGCGTCGGCGTTGACGATCACGCCGCCCTGCGCCTCGGCCAGCGCCAGCGCCAGCGCCGACTTGCCCGAGGCGGTGGGACCGGCGATCAGCACATGTTTTTCAGATGACGTATTCTTTATGATTTCCTGCATGTTGCAGGTCGTTCCTGATGTTGTTTGTCGGCCCCTGCGCGGGCTTCGGTGCTTTCCTGCCCCCGGCGCGGTTGAAGCCGGTCGCGATTTCCGCCATTTTGCGCCGCCAGAGACCGGGCGGCAAGTGGAGTGAAAGATGGACGGCGCAACAGAACCCAAGGTGACCTACAAGCGCGTTCTTCTGAAGATCTCCGGCGAGGCGCTGATGGGCGACCAGGGGTTCGGATTGCACCCGCCCACCGTGGCGCGCATCGCCAATGAGGTGAAGTCGGTCCACGACCTTGGCGTCGAGATCTGCATGGTGATCGGCGGCGGCAACATCTTTCGCGGGCTTTCGGGCGCCGCACAGGGGATGGAACGGACAACCGCCGACTACATGGGGATGCTGGCGACGGTGATGAACGCGCTGGCGATGCAGGCGGCGCTCGAAAGCCTTGGCGTCTACACCCGGGTGATTTCCGCGATCCCGATGGACCAGGTCTGCGAACCCTATATTCGCCGCCGCGCGGTCCGGCATCTTGAGAAGAAGCGGGTCTGCATCTTCGCGGCGGGAACCGGAAACCCCTATTTCACGACCGATACGGCTGCGACTTTGCGCGCAAACGAAATGGGTTGCGAGGCGATCTTCAAGGGAACCAAGGTGGACGGCGTCTACGACAAGGACCCCAAGAAGTTCGCCGACGCCAAGCGCTATGACACCGTCAGCTTCGACGAGGTGCTGCAAAAGCACCTGGGCGTCATGGACGCCTCGGCCATCGCGCTGGCACGCGACAACAACCTGCCGATCATCGTCTTTTCGCTGGACGAACCGGGCGGTTTCCGCGGAATCCTCGCCGGGCAGGGAACCTATACCAAGGTCCAGGGATAGTTCGGCGCGCACGTCAGGCGCGTCTAAACCCTTGGGTAACCGGTTCGCGGCAGGGTGGGCCGGCCGGGCCAAGATTGCTATACAACCCTGCGACGATGGCTTAAGAGCCTTGCCAAGACGAAGAACGACCGGGAGTAGGCAGAATGTCAGATGATTTCGAACTGGACACCGACGATCTCGAACGCCGCATGGACGGCGCGCTGACGTCACTCCGGCACGAATTCGCCTCGCTCAGGACCGGCCGCGCCTCTGCCTCGATCGTCGAACCGATCGTGGTCGAGGCTTACGGGTCGATGACGCCGATCAACCAGGTGGGTACGATCAACGTGCCCGAGCCGCGGATGGTGACGGTGAACGTCTGGGACAAGGGGCTTGTGGGCAAGGTCGAAAAGGCGATCCGCGAATCCGGGCTTGGCATCAACCCGCAGACCAACGGAACGATCATCATGCTGCCGATTCCCGAACTGAACGAGGAACGGCGGCGCGAGCTGACCAAGGTCGCCGCGCAATACGCCGAACACGCGCGCGTCGCGATCCGCAACGTGCGCCGCGACGGGATGGACAAGCTGAAGAAGGCCCAGGGCGTCAGCGAGGACGACCAGAAGTTCTGGCACGACGAGATCCAGGAACTGACCGACAGGCATATTGCGCTTGTCGACAAGGCGCTCGAGGGCAAGCAGGCGGAAATCATGCAGGTCTGAGCCTCCGGGCGGAAGGGGCGTTCCGGCATGGGCGCGAGGGATCTGACGGAGGCGGGCGCGCTGCATGTCGCGATCATCATGGATGGCAATGGCCGCTGGGCGACCGAACGCGGCTGGCCGCGGCTGGTGGGCCACCGCCGGGGCGCCGAACGCGTCCGCGCCATCGTTGAGGCGGCCCCCGGCCTCGGGATCCGGCACCTGACGCTTTACGCCTTTTCGACCGAGAACTGGAAACGCTCCACCGAAGAGGTCATCGGCCTGATGACGATTTTCGCACGCTATATCGAAAGCGAGGCGCAAAGGCTCTCGGATGCGGGCGTGCGGCTGCGCTTCATCGGCGGGCGCGACCGGCTGGACAAGAAGCTGCAAAAGCTGATGGCGGGGATCGAGGCGAAGACGGCCGACCGCACCCGGCTCAACCTGAATGTCGCGATCAACTACGGCGGCCGGGACGAGATCGCGCGGGCGGCGCGGGTGCTTGCGGCGGACGTCGCGGCGGGGCGGATCGCACCGGAGGCGGTGGACGAGAACGCCATCACCGCGCGGCTGGACACGGCGGGAATTCCCGACCCGGACCTGGTCATCCGCACCTCGGGCGAAACCCGCATCTCGAACTTCCTGCTGTGGCAGTCGGCCTATGCCGAATACGAGTTTACCCAGACGCTCTGGCCCGATTTCTCTCCGGCGGAGCTTGAGACGATCCTGAACCGCTTCCGCATGCGCGACCGCCGGTATGGCGGCACGGTCCGGGCATGAGCGGCGGCGCGACCTGGGACGATCTGGCCCCGCGCGTCCTTGCGGGCATCGCGATGGCGGTGGTGGGGATCGGCGCGCTGGTCGCGGGCGGGGTCTGGATCGCGGCGCTCGCGGTCCTTCTGGCCGGGCTGATGATCTGGGAACTTGCCGCGATGACCGCACCTGCCCGCCCGGGCGAGGCGCGCATCCTTGGCCTTCTGGCCGCGCTTGCCATGGTGGCGATCCTCTGGCGGCACGCGCCGCTCATGCTTGCCCTGGTGGCGCTTCCCGGGGGCGCCGGCGCGCTGCGTCCGCGCCGCGACCGGATCGTCTTCGTGATCTACGCGACCGCGGCGATGATTGCGGCCTATGGCGTGGTCGCGCTGCGCGAGGGGCTGGGCCTTGCGGTGATCCTCTGGCTGGTCGCGGTGGTCGTCGCCTCGGACGTGCTGGGCTATTTTGGCGGGCGGATGATCGGCGGCCCGAAGTTCTGGCCAAGGATCAGCCCCAAGAAGACCTGGTCGGGCACTATCGCGGGCTGGGCTGGGGCGGCGCTTGTCGGCCTTGCCTTCACCGCCGCCGCCGGGGCGCCGGGCTGGCTTTTCGCGCTGTCTGCGCTTGTGGCCTTTGCCGGGCAGATGGGCGACATCGCCGAAAGCGCGATCAAGCGGCGGCTGGGCGTCAAGGACAGCTCGCGCCTGATCCCCGGGCACGGCGGTGTCCTTGACCGGTTCGACGCGATCATCGGCGCGGTGCTTTTCTTGATCCTCTGGGGCCTTGTCCTGCCCCTGCCGCAGTTCGGCGGATAGACCCGTGCGTTCGGTTTCCGTCTTCGGGGCCACCGGCTCCATCGGGGAAAGCACGTTCGACCTTCTGATGGGGCAGGGCGGGCCTGCGGCCTATCGGACCGTCGCGCTGACCGGGGGGCGCAACATCGCCCGGCTGGCCGAAATGGCGCGCGCGCTTGGCGCGGAGATCGCCGTCACCGCCTATGACGATTGCCTGCCCGATCTTCGCGACGCGCTTTCGGGCAGCGGGGTCGTGGCCGCGGCGGGCGCCGCCGCCATCGCCGAGGCCGCAGCACGCCCGGCCGACTGGACAATGTCGGCCATCGTCGGGGCCGCGGGGCTTGTCCCCGGTTTTCGGGCACTGTCACACGGCGGCACGCTGGCGCTTGCCAACAAGGAAAGCCTGGTCACCGCCGGCCCCCTTCTGCTCAGGGAGGCGCGCCGCCACGGCGCCCGGATCCTGCCCGTCGACAGCGAACATTCGGCCGTCTTCCAGGCGCTTGCGGGCGAGGATCTGGCCAGCGTCGAACACATCACCATCACCGCCTCGGGCGGGGCGTTCCGCGACTGGCCGCTGGACCGGCTGGCCCGCGCCACGGTGGCCGAGGCCTCGACCCATCCCAACTGGGCGATGGGGCAGCGCATCACCATCGACAGCGCGTCGATGTTCAACAAGGCGCTCGAAATGATCGAGACGCGCGAATTCTTCGGCATCGACCCCGCCCGGATCGAGGTCCTGGTGCATCCCGAATCGCTTGTGCATGCGATGGTCGGGTTCCGCGACGGCGGCGTCATCGCGCATCTGGGCACGCCCGACATGCGCCACGCGATCGGCTACGCGCTGAACTGGCCGGACCGGTCGCATCTGCCTGTCGGACGGCTCGACCTCGCGCGGGCGGGAAGCCTGACCTTCCGCGCGCCGGACCCGGTGCGCTATCCGGCGTTGCGTCTGGCGCGGGAAGTCATGGAAGCGGGCGGTCTTTGTGGCGCAGCCTTCAACGCTGCGAAGGAAGCGGCGCTTGACGCTTTCATCGCCGGGCGGATCGGGTTTACCGTGATGGCCGAGGTGGTCGAAACGGTGCTGGAACGTCTTTCGGCTTCGGGTGATCTTGGCAACGCGCCCGGCAATCTCGATATGGTTCTTGAGGTGGACAGAGCGGCGCGGCGCGTCGCGGCAGATGTAATGACCGCGCGGCAGGGGAGTTGAGAACACGCAATGGTGACCTTGTTCGAGACCCTGAGCGGGCCGGTATTCTATTTCCTCGCCTTCGTTGCCGCCTTGTCGATCATCGTCACCGTGCACGAGTTCGGCCACTACATCGTCGGGCGCTGGTCGGGCATCCACGCCGAGGTCTTTTCGCTTGGCTTCGGGCCGATCCTCGCCTCGCGGGTGGACCGGCGCGGCACACGCTGGCAGATCGCGGCGCTGCCCTTCGGCGGCTATGTCAAGTTTCTGGGCGACGCCAACGCGGCTTCGGCAGGGGCCGACGACACCACGATGGCGCGCCTGTCCGAAAGCGAAAGGCGCCACACGATGCACGGCGCGCCGCTTTGGGCGCGCGCGGCGACGGTCTTTGCCGGGCCATTCTTCAACTTCATCCTGTCCTCGGTGATCTTTTCGGGCTTCGTTCTGGTGCAGGGGATCGCCGACGGCAGCCCGACCATCGTCAGCGTGAAACCCTTGCCGGTCGAGGGGATCACCCTTCTGCCCGGCGATCGCGTGACCTCGGTCGAGGGGACGCCGGTCGAGAGCTATCAGGCCTTCGCGGAAGCAGCCGTCGCGGTGGAACCGAAGCCCTTGGTGAGCTACGGGGTCGAACGCAACGGGACCGCGATGGATGTCATGGGGCCGCAGGCGTTTCCGCCGCTGATTTCGGGCGTGGCGCCGAAAAGCGCGGCAATGGATGCGGGCTTGCAGGGCGGCGACGTGATCCTCAGCGTCGACGGGACCGACATCTACCGTTTCGAAGAGATGCGCGAACGCGCGATGGGCAGCTCCGGCGCGCCGCTTGCGCTGGCGGTCTGGCGCGCCGGTGACAGGTTCGACACCACGCTTACCCCGCGCGAGCGCCCCGTGCAGACCGAGGATGGCGGTTTCGAGATGACCTGGCAGATCGGCATCTATGGCGATTCGGCGTTTGAGCCGCAGGTGCGCAGCGCGACCCCGTGGGAGGTGGTTTCCCTCGGCGTGCAGGCGACGGCCGATTCGATCCTCGTGACGATATCCAGCCTTGCGGCCATCGTGGGCGGCGCGATCTCCAGCTGCTCCATCTCCGGCGCGATCGGGATCGCGCAGGCGGCCGGGGCGGCGGCAAGCCAGGGCTGGGCCTATTTCATCGGGCTGGTCGCGTCGCTGTCGGTGGCGATCGGCTTTCTCAACCTTCTGCCGATTCCCGTCCTTGATGGCGGGCACCTGATCTTTCACGCCTACGAATGGGCGCGCGGCAAGCCGCCTTCGGACAGGATGATGAACCTCGCGATGACGGCGGGCCTTGTCGTGGTGCTGTCGCTGATGATCTTCGGCCTCTCGAACGATATCTTCTGTACCTAGCTTCCCCCGGGCAGGTCCGCCTTCAAGGGCGGGCGATGTTCGCCGAACGGGTCAAGAACCGCCTTATCAGCACGGCGTTGCCGTATTGTTGCCGTATTTGCAGCGTTGACTCAGGAAGAATTCATATTTCGGCAGGGGCACCATCGATGCAGACGATTGAGAACGGATACCGCAGCCTGTCCCTCATGTACGATCTTGGTTTCGACCGGATCATCGTACCCGTGGTGATCGTCGCCGGGCTTGTTCTGGCGTCGATCCTGGCCACCGAATCCTCGCTTCTGCGGGTGCCGGCGGACTACTTCCTCAACTGATCGCGACGATCCCCACCCCAAGTGCGCGATCCACGGCGCGGCCCCGCAAGGAGCCGCGCCGCGCCTTTTGACAAGGTGCGCCAAAGGGGCTAGTGACTCCTCAAGGCTTTAGACCAGAAAGTGACAGGGGGACGGCGGATGAACCGGCGGCGCAAATTCGGCGGCAAGGGTGGGCTGGTTCGTGCGGGTCTCGCACCGGCGGCCGTGGCGATTTCCTTGGCTTTCTCGGCACTTCCGGTGTCCGTGCAGGCGCAGGACTATTCGTTCAGCGGCGTGACGATCGAAGGCAATGACCGGATCGAGGCGGCAACGATTCTCAAGTTCGCGGGAATCGCCAAGGGCAAGGCCGTCAGCGCGGCGGAACTGAACGACGCCTATCAGAGGATTTCCCAGTCCGGTCTTTTCGAGACGGTCGAGCTCGTGCCATCGGGCAACCAGCTGATCATCCGTGTGGTCGAGTATCCGACAATCAACGTCGTCAACTTCGAAGGCAACCGCCGGCTTGAGGACGAAGAGCTTGCCGCGCTGATCAAGTCGCAGTCTCGCCGCGTCTTTTCGCCGGCCCAGGCCGAGTCCGACGCCGCCGCCATCGCCAAGGCCTATTCCGAACAGGGGCGGCTTGCCGCGCGGGTCGAGCCGCGCATCATCCGCCGCGACGGCAACCGCGTCGACCTTGTCTTCGAGGTCCGCGAGGGCCGCGTGACCGAAATCGAGCGGCTGTCGTTCACCGGCAACCAGGCGTTCTCCGACCGCCGGCTGCGGCGCGTGCTGGAAACCAAGCAGGCGGGTATCTTCCGCCGCATCGTCCAGCGCGACAGCTTCGTCGCCGACCGGACCGAGTTCGACAAGCAGCTTCTGCGCGATTTCTACAATTCGCGCGGCTATGTGGACTTCCAGGTGCTGTCCGTCGCTTCCGAGTATTCGCGGGAACGCGATGCGTTCTTCCTGACCTTCAACGTTCGCGAAGGCCAGCAGTTCCGTTTTGGCAAGATCACCACGGTGAGCGAATACGAGGGGATCGACGCCGCGGAGTACGCCGACGTGGTCAGCATCCGCGACGGCGCGTCCTATTCGCCGCTGGCAATCGATACGACCATCACCAAGATGGAAACGATCGCGCTGCGCAACGGGCTGGATTTCCTTCGGGTGGAACCGCGGATCACGCGCAACGAAAAGGAAGGCACGCTGGACGTGGCCTTCGTCCTGACCAAGGGCGCGCGCGTTTTCGTCGAGCGGATCGACATCGAGGGCAACGCGACGACACTGGACGAGGTTGTTCGGCGCCAGTTCCGCACGGTCGAGGGCGATCCCCTGAACGCGCGAGAAATACGCGATGCCGCGGAACGCATCCGCGCACTTGGCTTCTTCACCACCGCGGAGGTGAACGCCAACCCCGGAACCGGGCCCGACCAGGTGATCGTTGACGTGAACGTCGACGAGAAGCCCACCGGGTCGCTGAACTTCGGCGCGAGCTATTCGGTCGCCAACGGCGTCGGCTTCAACGTCGGCCTGTCGGAAGCGAACTTCCTGGGGCGCGGACAGTACGTTTCGGTCAACCTGAACGTCGGGACCGACAAACAGAACAGCTCCATCACCTTCATCGAACCTGCGCTTCTCGACCGCGATCTGAAGTTCCGCTTCAACGCCTATTACAGCACATCGAACAATGACAACGCGCGCTTCGATACCGAAAGCGCGGGGATTCAGCCGTCGATCGAGTTTCCATTGAACGACCTCACCCGGCTTGAACTGCGCTACAAGATCAGCAGCAACAAGCTGAGCGGCGTGGGCGGCGACACGCCGGCCGATTCCTCTCCGATCCTTCTGGGCGAAGAGGGGACGGAAATCTCGAGCGCGCTTGGCTACACGCTCAGCTATGACACGCGCATCGCCGGGATCGACCCGACGCGCGGCCTGCTGTTGCGCTTCAACCAGGATTTCGCGGGCCTTGGCGGAGACGTCGAACAGCTGACGACCACGGCGTTGGCCAGCTATCAGCGCAAGATCATGCGCGAGGAAGTGACCCTGCGGGCAGAGCTTGAGGGCGGTGTCGTTCACCGCTTCAATGGTGACACGCGCGTGCTGGACCGGTTCAGCGGAAATGGCAAGATCCGCGGGTTCGAACCGAACGGGATCGGGCCGCGCGATCTTGGCGCGGTCAACGAGGATGCGCTTGGCGGAAACTACTTTGCCGTCGCGCGGCTCGAGGCGGAGTTCCCGCTGGGGCTGCCGACCGAGTATGGCATTTCCGGCGGTCTCTTCGCCGATGTCGGGTCGGTCTGGGGCCTTGACAACACGGCGGGGGCTGGCGGTGCGGTCGATGACAGCCTCAATCTGCGCGCTGTCGTCGGCTTCTCGGTGTTCTGGGAGTCGGTGCTGGGGCCGCTGCGGTTCAACTTCTCGCACGCGCTCAAGAAGGAAGACTACGACCGCGAGCAGACCTTCGACCTGACTGTCTCGACGCAGTTCTGATGCGCGCCTGGCTGGCCGTTCCGCTGCTTGCGATCGCGCTTGGCAGCCCGCTGGCCGCGCAGGAGGTGACGACCGGCCCGCGTGCCATCGCGCCGACGGTCCTGGTCCTCGACCAGGAGCGGCTGTTCGAGGGCTCTCTTTGGGGCAAGCGCGTCGTCCGCGAGATCGAGGCGGACTCGACGGCCCTTGCGACCGAGAACCGCCGGATCGAGGCCGAGCTGACGGCCGAGGAACAGGCGCTGACCGATCAGCGCAAGCTGCTCCCGGCAGAGGAGTTCCGCGCCCTGGCCGATGCCTTCGACGCAAAGGTCGTCGAGATCCGGCGCAGTCAGGATGCCAAGGCCCGCGATCTTGCCCGCCTGAACGAGATCGAACAGCAGACCTTCCTGTCAACCGCCGTGCCGGTCCTGCGTCAGATGTTGTCAGAGATGCCCGGGACAACCGCCATACTTGATCGCCGTGCCGTCCTGATCGCCGCCGAGGCCATCGACATTACCGACACCGCGATCGCCCGGATCGACGCGGCGCTCGGGGCCGGGCAACGACCCGCGCTGCCGCCGGCGGAAAACTGAGCGGCGCTTGCGCCGGGGTTTGCGAGTTGCTAGCAAGGCCGGGGGCACAGGATGCCTCGCGCGCAAGGAAGACCGATGACCGACGCACCCGTGACCGAGGCCGATATCCACCTGATCCAGCGGATCATTCCGCATAGGTATCCGTTCCTTCTCATCGACAAGGTCGTGGACATCCGGGTCAACGAAGGTTGCGTGGGCATCAAGAACGTCACGTTCAACGAACCGCATTTCCAGGGGCACTTCCCGCAGGCTCCGATCATGCCGGGGGTCACCATCGTCGAGGCGATGGCCCAGGCGGCGGCGGTTCTTGTCGGGATATCCATGAACGTCGTCGGGCGCGATCTGCTGACCTATTTCCTGTCGATCGACAGCTGCAAGTTCCGCCGCAAGGTCGTGCCGGGCGATGTGCTTGAGCTTCACATGACGGTGAAGCGGGGCGGCGGCAAGATCTGGAAGTTCCACGGTGAGGCGAAGGTCGGCGGAGAGCTTGCCTGCGAGGCCGACATTGCCGCGATGATGGACCTCAGGGACTGACCCGATGACCATCGATCCAAGCGCAGCGGTCCATCCCTCGGCCCATATCGAGGCGGGGGCGGTGATCGGGCCGGACTGCCGGATCGGTCCGTTCTGCCTGATCGGTGCCGACGTCCGGCTCGGGCGCGGGGTGACGGTGAAAAGCCATGCGGTCGTGACCGGCGACACAAGGATCGGCGACGAAACCACGATCTTCCCGTTCGCGACCATCGGCGAGGTGCCCCAGGACCTGAAGTTCAAGGGCGAGAAGACCAGCCTTGTGATCGGCGCGCGCAATCGCATCCGCGAGCATGTGACGATCAACACCGGAACCGAGGGCGGCGGCGGCCTGACCCAGGTCGGTGACGATTGCCTGATCATGGCGGGTGCGCATGTTGCCCATGACTGCCGGATCGGCAACCATGTGATCCTCGTGAACAACGCCGCCCTTGCGGGGCATTGCGTGATCGAAGACGAGGTGATCCTGGGCGGGTTGTCGGGCGTCCATCAATTCGTCCGCGTCGGGCGCGGGGCGATGATCGGGGCGCTGACGATGGTGACCGCCGACGTCATCCCCTACGGCCTTGTCCAGGGCCCGCGCGGCACGCTTGATGGCTTGAACCTTGTCGGGCTCAAGCGGCGCGGCCTTGACCGGGGCGGGATCGCCGCGCTGCGCGATCTGTTCGGCGCGCTGTCCGATGGCAATTTCCGCGAAAGCGCGCGCCAGGCCGCCGAAGTGGCGGATGCGACCCCCCAGGTGCGCGAGGTTCTTGACTTCATCCTCGGCCCCTCGGACCGGTCGTTCCTGACGCCGCGATGACCCGCGCACGAACCGTCGCGCTGATTGCCGGGCTGGGACGGCTTCCGCAGGTCATCGTCGATGCGCTGGACCGGGCGGGGGAGGCCGTGGTGATCGCCGCCCTTCAGGGTTTCGAACCCGACCTGCCGGGTCATGCGGTGGATGCGTTCCGGCTGGAACGGCTGGTGCCCTTCCTCGACCGGCTGGCGGACCGGGGCGTGACCCACATCTGCCTGGCCGGCGCGGTGCGGCGCCCCGCCCTTGATCCGGAGCTTTTCGACGCACGCACCGCGATGCTGGTCCCACGGATCGTCGCTGCGATGCGGCCGGGCGACGATTCGACCCTGCGCACCTTCCTTGCGATCTTCGAGGAACATGGCTTCGCGATCCTCGGCGCCCATGACCTTGCCCCTGAACTCCTGCCGGTGGAAGGCGTTCCGACCCGCGCCACGCCCGGCGCCGAGGCGGCGGCAGGGGCCCGTCTGGGCGAGGCCGCCGTGGCCGAACTGGGCCAGACCGACACCGGCCAGGCCTGCGTCGTCGCCGGGGGCGCCGTTATCGCACGCGAGGGACCGGAGGGCACGGATGCGATGTTGGCGGCGCTGCCCACGGGCGTGGCGGCGGGCCGGTCGGGCCTTCTGTTCAAGGCGCCGAAGCCCGGGCAGGACCGGCGCGCCGACCTTCCGGTGATCGGACCGGAGACGGCGCGCGGCGCGGCAGCCGCCGGGCTTGGCGGCATCGTGATCGAGGCGGGCGGCGTCATGGTCCTCGACCTGCCGCAGGTCATCGCGATCCTCGATGCGCAGGGCATGTTCCTTTGGGTGCGGCCCGCGGGCGACGTGGCATGAGGGTCTTTCTGGTCGCGGGAGAGGCTTCGGGGGATGCGCTTGGCGCGGCGCTGATGGCCGGGCTCAGGGCCCTGCGCGCCGACGTGGCCTTCGACGGCATCGGCGGCCCGCTGATGGAGGCCGAGGGTCTGCAAAGCCGCTTTCCGATGGAGGAACTGTCGGTCATGGGCCTGATGGAGGTGCTGCCGAAGTACCGCCATCTCAAGCGCCGGATCGCCGAGACCGCCGACGCGGTCGTCGCCCTGCGCCCCGATGTCCTGATCACCATCGACAGCCCCGATTTCGGCCTGCGTGTCGCCCGCGCGGCGCGCGCGCGGTGGCCGGACCTCAGGACGGTTCACTATGTCGCGCCCTCGGTCTGGGCCTGGCGGCCCGGGCGCGCGGCGAAGATGGCGCCGGTCATCGACCATGTGCTCGCGCTCCTGCCGTTCGAACCTCCCTACATGGAAGCGGCGGGGATGACCTGCGACTTCGTCGGCCATCCGGTGACGACCGTGCCGCTTGCGACCGCCCAGGAGGCCGCGGCCTTCCGCGCGGCGCATGGCATCGCCCCCGATGCCCCCCTTGTCCTTTGCCTGCCCGGGTCGCGCCGGGGCGAGGTGGAACGTCTTGGCCCGCGCTTCGGCGCCGCGCTGGACCTTGTTGCGCGCGCGGTGCCGGGGCTCGCGGTCGTGATCCCCACGGTGCGCGGGGTGTCGACCCTCGTGCGCGGGATGGCGGCGGGCTGGGCGACCCGCCCGATCATCGTCGAGGGGCCGGAACGGCGCGCGGCCTTCGCGGCGGCGGATGTCGCGCTGGCGGCCTCGGGGACGGTCAGCCTTGATCTTGCGGCCAATGGCGTGCCGATGGTCATCGGCTACGATTTCAACCCGTTGACCCGGTTCATCCTGCGCCGGATCGTGCGCCACGACACGGTGACGCTGGTCAATCTGGTCTCCGAGACGCGCGCGGTTCCCGAGTTTCTGGGCGAGGTCTGTCAGCCCGGGCCGCTGTCCGGGGCTGTCTTGCGGCTTTTGCGCGACCCGGCGGCCCGCGCCGGGCAGGAGGCCGCGATGGCGCTGACGATGGAACGGCTTGGCCGTGGCGGCGAAGCCCCGGGCCTGCGCGCCGCGCGCTCGGTCCTGAAGGCGATCGGCCAGGCGGGGAACCCGGGGGAAACCCGGGGCGCCTAGGCGCCTGCGCGCCCCTTCCAGATCCAGCCGCCCCCCAGGATCCGGCTTCCGCCGGTCTCGTAGAAGACGCAGGCCTGGCCAGGGCTGACGCCGGTTTCGGGATCAAGAAGCTCGACCTCCGCCTCGGTCGGGCCCAGGGGGCGGATGATCGCCGGGCGCGGCGGCCGGGTGGATCGCACCTTGACCGAGACGTGATGCTCGCCCACCCCGTCGAAGGAACCGTCGCCCAGCCAGTTGATCTCCCGCACCGGGATCACCCGCGTCGCCAGCGCCTCTTTCGGGCCGACGATGACCCGCCGCGCGTCGGGGTCGAGGCGCACGACGTAAAGCGGATCGCCAAGCCCGCCGATGCCAAGCCCGCGCCGCTGCCCGATCGTGTAGTGGATCACGCCGCGATGGTCGCCAAGGACGTTGCCGTCCATGTCCACGATCTCGCCCGGGTCGGCGGCGCCGGGGCGCAGCTTTTCGATGACGCTCGCATAGTTTCCGTTCGGGACAAAGCAGATGTCCTGGCTGTCTGGCTTGTCGGCCACCGACAGCCCGTATTTCGCCGCAAGCGCCCGCGTCTCCGCCTTAGACGCCAGATGGCCAAGCGGAAAGCGCAGGAAGGCCAGCTGTTCGGGCGTGGTCGAAAAGAGGAAATAGCTTTGGTCGCGCGCGGGATCGGCGGCCGAATGCAGTTCCGGCCCGCCCGCGCCCAGCTTGCGCTGGATGTAGTGGCCGGTCGCCATGCAATCGGCGTCAAGATCCTTCGCGGTCGCCAGAAGATCCTTGAACTTCACCCGTTCGTTGCAGCGGATGCAGGGGACCGGCGTCGCCCCGGCAAGATAGGCGTCGGCAAATTCCTCGATCACCGCGTCGCGGAAGATGTTTTC
>ERZ795053.1463-NODE-1463-length-29947-cov-7.893450_pt1 | contig 29947 bp, 24 predicted proteins | sample MGYA00375137_ERZ795053 | MGnify/ENA primary metagenome ERZ795053 (study PRJEB30182, sample SAMN05720284) | activated sludge metagenome | isolation source: Anaerobic digester | place: Hong Kong | collected 2014-12-17 ...
CCTGCCCGCAAAATCCGGCATGAAATGTTTGGCAATCCTGCAGATATAACGGCTCAACCGGGATGGCCGCGGGAAATACGAAAAGAGGCTGCCTTTACGGTTAAGGTCGAGGGCCATAAGAGTTTGGCTGCCCAGGCAGGAGAGCCGCTGCTGATTGCGTTGGAAAAAGCAGGACTGATCGTTCCTTCTCTGTGTCGCTCGGGAGAGTGCAGCCTCTGCCGCGTACAACTCTTATCCGGCAAAGTGTTTCAGCCGCAAGGTGTGCTGATGCGGGAAAGTGACAAAAAATACGGTTACATCCATAGCTGCAAGGCTTATCCACTGGAGGATCTGGTCATTCGGCTGTAAATTTTCTTACGATGTTCCTTTGTATTTTAAAAAGTATACACTAAAGGAGAAAAAGCTGATGGATCTGCTGAAAATTTATAAGCAAGGTGAAGATGATCCGAATGCAGCAGCCTTCTACCTGGAGAACCCGCAAGCCGTTCTCATGGATTTCTCCGGAAAGTTCGAAAAAATAAATATGTAAAAGGTAAAAGGGAAGGAGGCGCAAGCATGGGTGAATGGAAAAAGACCAGCTGCGTATTATGCGCGCAGAGCTGCGGATTGGAGATGCTAATCGAAGACAATCGGATCATCAAGGTTCGCGGAGCTAAAGACAACCAGCGTTCTCAAGGCTATTGCTGTCGCAAAGGGCTGAATATGGCGCATCATGTGCATAACGCTGATCGCCTCAAGTATCCACTCAAAAAAGTGGGGGATCATCATGAACGCATCAGTTGGGAACAGGCCCTCACGGAGATTGCTGAGAAATTGCTGTCCATAAAAGAAAAGCATGGCGGCAAGGCGATCGCTTATATGGGCGGCGGTGCGCTGGGCGGTCAGATGCAGGTCGGGGTTGGATTGCGTATGTTGGGTTTTCTGGGTTCCCGTAATTATTATTCTTCGATTACCCAGGAATTTTCCAACAGCTTCTGGGTTGACGGACGAGTGACCGGCAAACAGAGTATCGTTACCATGCCGGATGCGCATCATGCTGATACATTGGTGGCTTGGGGCTGGAACGGCTGGATGAGCCATCAGGAACCTCGCACCCGCGAATTGATCCTGGAATTTAAAAAAGACCCGGATAAAAAGCTGATCGTGATCGACCCGCGCCGTTCGGAAACGGCGGAAAGAGCCGACATTCATCTGCCCATACGGCCCGGCACTGACAGCATGCTGCTGAAAGCCATGATTCGCATCATTCTTGACAACAGCTGGGAAGACCAGGCGTTTATTGCCGCGCATGTCAACGGCTGGGAGGAAGTAAAACCCCTGTTTGACGGATTTGATGCGCGACGTGCGGTCACTGAAGTCTGTGGCCTGGATTATGAAACGGTGCTGGAGGTGACTCGTTTGCTGGCCCAGACCAGGTCTTGCATCCATCAGGATCTGGGCATTTATATGAACCGCAATTCCAGTATCAATAACTATATGCTGCATATCCTGCGGGCCATCACCGGACGCTTTTGTGTGGAAGGCGGCCAGATCATACCGGCATTCCTTTTTCCCATGGGCAGCAACAGTGATGAGCGTAATCCCAAAGTCTGGCGCACAGTCAAAACCAATATGTTTCCGATCCTGGGATCTTTTCCGCCGGCGGTATTTCCGGAGGAAGTGCTCAATGATCATCCAGACAGAATTCGGGCTCTGATCGTCAGTGCCAGTAACCCGCTGCGTTCCTATCCCGATACGCAGGCTTATGAAAAAGCCTTTGCGGAGATGGAACTCTCGGTCTGTTTGGAAATCGTCTACAATGAAACCGCTCGTTGCAGTGATTATGTGCTGCCTTGTTTGAGCTACATGGAATCATATGATACGGTCTGCTTCAACTACAGCTATCCGGATCTTTATTTCCATATGAAGCAGCCGGTGCTGGAGCCGTTGAGCAGTGAAAGCAGGGAAGGCTCGCGCATCATAATGGATCTCATCAAAGCCATGGGATTTCTGCCGGAGTTTCCACAGTCGCTTTATGATGCGGGCAAAGAGGGTATCTCTGCTTATTTGGGCGCGATGGGCGCATATGTTCAGGAAAATCCGTCCCAGGCCAAGTTGATTCCCCTGATATTGGCGGAAACATTAGGAACAGCCTTGGGTTCTGTCAATCAGGCCATGATTGTAGGACTGCTGGTATCGAGCAGCAAGGAATTTAAAGCCGGCGCTGTCGCCATGGGGTATCCGGCTGATTTTTCCATGATTGAAGCCATGTACAAGGATATCCTGGCTCATCCACAGGGACTCATTCTCTCCAGATTCCAGGGAGACAACTTTAACATGCTGAAAACCGAAGATAAAAAGCTGAATCTGGTGATCGAGGAACTGGTTGATCAGATGCAAGCCGCCAGCATTGAAAATGAAATCGAAAAATTGAAAATGCCGGCTGAATTTCCGCTCATCCTGCATTCCGGGCTGCATCATGAAACGGTTGCCAATACTAGTTTGCGCAATCCGGAATGGAACAAGGACAAGCGCTGTATGACCATGTTGATGAATGAAGTTGATGCTGCCCGGCTAGATCTGGCTGACGGGGACAAGGCCATCATCACCACCAAGGCAGGCTCGGCCGAAGTGGAAGTGGAAATCAGTTCGCGCGCCGCTGTCAACTGTGTATATGTCCGTCACGGGCAGGGTTTGATCTATGATGGCGTAAAATATGGCGTCAATGTCAATGATCTGGTCTTGACCACAGACCGGGACGAAATGTGCACCCCCATGCACCGACGCATTCCCTGCCGGGTGGAAAAAGCATCATAAACCCGGAACCAGTGACCATCCCTGAGCCAACAGAAAAGCCAACAAGCCCATATCATCAATCATGGTATGGGCTTGCTCACTTTATTGGCAAAGTTGCTGGTATAGTGCTGCATATGCGTTTAATTCTTTCTCCAAACTGAACTTTTCCTCCACCAGTTTTCGTGCGGCCTGCCCCATCATCTTGGTGCGCCGGGGATGGTCCATAAAGATTCGGGCTGCCCGGGCGAACTCCTTTTCATCATGCACGTAAAAGCCCTCCCGACCCTCTTCAATAATATGCAAATTGCCGGGTACGGCGCTCAAGATGCAGGGTAATCCCAAACTCATTGCTTCCAGCGCCCCCTGCGGCTGACCTTCGGCATGGGAGCTGTTGACGACGACATCTGCGTGCAGGATCAGTTCCCGCACGCTGGCATGAGGTATTTCACCCATATAGGTAACCCAGGGCAAGGCGTCAATCCGCTGCAACATTCGTCGGCTGTAGTCGGGATCTATAAGCGCTCCGATAATCACCAATTTTAATTGAGGATAATCAGGTTGAATATTTTCCAGTGCGTTGAGGGTCAACTCAAAATTTTTTACCGGTCTTAACCCGCTGGGGAAGAGAAAAATAAAATCATCCTGTTTAAAATCAAGGGGCAGAAATGTTTCACGTGAAACATTTTCGAAAAAAATCCCTTGGGGGATAACCACCAATCGAGCCGCCAGGGACGGGAAAGGAACTGCAATTTGAGTGGTGAAATCCTGATGAAAAAGCACAATTTTTTGCGCGGAAAACAAGCTCCTGGCAAGCACCGGCGAATCCTTTCCGGATAGATCAAAATGCAAATCCGTACCGGTGGTGGTAAGAAGCACCGGGATCTGCTGAATCTGAGGCAGTTGATCTAGCAAACGACCCCAATGCAGCGCATGAAAGGCATGAATCAATCCATAGCATCCAGAGTCCAGCTGCTGCTGCAGCTGTGGCAAGACATCGCTTTCCTCCATAGTGATCCAATCAATCATGAAACCCTGCTTTTCCAAGCCGGTTTTGAGGCGCATGCTGGTGATGCTGTTGCCGCGCTGGCTGTGCCGGTAAGGACTGATCATCAATATTTTCCTGGGTCGGTCAGATATGATGGTATGCATAACCCCTCCGCTGCAAGCAAGATTAAGATCGGGTTTTAATCAATTGAAAACACTCCGCAAACTGACCCGTTCCACTGGTGACGGCGCGATAGCGATTCAGGCCTTGGACCGCTTCAGCATAGGCGATATCCGCCAGTTGGGACTTGTGTTCGCCCAAAGCAGCTAGTTTTTTCTGCATATATTCACTGATGTCGACGGTCAGGTTATAGCGGCTAAGCGGAGTCCATACTTCATAGGCAATGATCTTTCCGCCTCCCCAGGGTTTTCCGCAGGCAGGAAACCAAGGCCCGGCAGCTCGTTGGCAGGCTTCCAGGATCAACTCGCAGCTTTGCCGGTGATCACGGACTGCTTCTTCGCCATGGGGCAGGAAAACCATGCTTGGTTGTTGGTTGCGAATGACGGTGACCAGTGTATCCATTAATTCTTTGCTCCAGACAATATAGCCATCCGGTTGGCGCAGAAAGATGACGTCGCTGACTCCAATCATGGCTGCCGCCCGTGAGGCTTCTTCTTCCCGCAAAGCAGCCAGCTCTGACGGATTGTAAGACAGACTGCCGTTTTCTCCGGAAGTCAGATAAACAATCGCCGCCTCATCTCCGTGGGCCATATGACGGGCAATCGTTCCCCCGCAGCCGATGATGTCGTCATCTGGATGAGGGGCGAAGATCAGCAGTTTCTCCATTATAATTACCTCCGCGTAGTTGATAATCACCTGGATTTAAGCCAGGATGAGTATTCTTAGTATAGCGAAAATCAAGGGTGATGATAAGAGTGCCAGGATCAGCACCTTTTTATAAAGTATTAACATTAAAATCAATAATTGTTATAATATTTTAAAAGTGAAATATAGAGAAACGTAAAAATATTTGAAAGGAAGGTATTTTTATGCAGTGGGAAACAGTCAATCTTGAGATTATGGATAGCGGTGCAGCCATCATGACGTTTAATCGGCCGGATTTCCTGAACTCGGTTAATGAACAGTTTTGTAAAGATGTAAACGCAGCCTGCAAAGAAGCAGCGGATAATAATGATATCAAAGTCCTGATCGTGACAGGGGCCGGCAAAGGATGGTCCAGCGGGGGAGATGTTTCCACCCTGTACAGTATGACGACGCCGCTCAACGCCAAAGAAACTTATGATGCCTCAGCCAGTGTGGTGACAGCGATCTATGAACTGCAAAAACCGGTTATCGCCGCCGTCAATGGGGTGGTAGCCGGTGCCTCAACGGCTACCTGCCTGGCCTGCGATTTAATAATCGCCTCGGAGAAAGCCCGCTTTGGTTTCACCTTTATGCAGCTGGCCTTTTGTCCGGACAGCGGGGCTTCCTATTTCCTGACCCAAAAGGTGGGCTATCACAAAGCGGCGGAGATCATCTGGTTTGGAAAAATTCTAAATGCGGCGGAGGCCAACGAGTTGGGTCTGGTCAACACTGTTGTAGCCCATGACGAACTGATGAAAACTGCCGTTGAATGGGCGGAGAAACTTACTCGTCTGCCGCTGGTGACCGTCGGACTGGATAAAAAATTGTTGCGGGCATCCTTGAAAAATGATTACTATCAGCAATGCGAACTGGAAGCGCTCAATCAAGTTCTATGCTGGAGCTCGGAAGATTTTAAGGAGGGCTGTCAGGCTTTTGTAGAAAAACGCAAACCTAATTTCAAAGGAAAATAAATCAAATCAGAGGCTGGGATCAAATTTGATGCCAGCCTTTTTTGTGAAAAAAGACCCTCCGGAATAAAGACCGGAGGGCAAAAGAAAAGGATTGGAATTAGACACTAGAAAAGCCATTCGGTTGTCAGTCTCCCATCAGAAGCAAAAAGCCAGACCCATGCGCACAGGTCTGACCAAAAAGGCTGCCAAAAAAGCCTTCCCAGCAAACTCCTTTCCGCAATGGGAGGCATAACCGTTTCCAGCTATACCCTAACGGTCATAAGACCATGGCCAAAAGCTTTAGATCTTAGGACTCGGAGACTGAAGACTAGATAAATGGACTTTTCTAATTAGAATAATTTTACACTGATTGTGATTATGATGCAATAAAGATTAGGTAGCAAAGAGAATTCACAATGGAGTATAATAAAACGGAACAAATAATATTGCCAGGCAGGATTTCGATAAGTTATGTAGAAGTTTTCACAAAGTACGGCTTTCGTTTTCCTTCTTGCGGACGGTATGCCAAACTGCCAAATTAAATATGGTCTCCGAACTGTTAACCTAAAGCTGTCAGGCTATGGTAAGCAGTCATTGGGTGATTTCGGAAACGGATTTGCCTCCCATTGCGGAAAGGAGCAACTGCTATACTGCTGGTTTCAGGAAAACGCAGAAACCGCTGTTGTAGTTGTACTTTTCTATCTGCAGTGGGTTTTTGTTTTTTTAGATAAGTTTATACGGATAGGAGGTGAGAGTGTGAGCAGAATTCAAGAAATTATTGCACAATATGGTGACAAACAGGGCGGAATTATTGAAGCTTACCATGCTGTTCAGAAGGAATTCAATTATCTTCCCGAGGAGGCAGTCATTGAAGCTGCCAGCGTTTTTGGTGTGTCTGAAGCCCAGGCCTATGGTGTGGCTACATTTTATTCCTACTTGTCGGTGAAACCGCGGGGCAAGTATATCATCAGGATGTGTGAAAGTGCTCCCTGTCATGTGGCTGGCGCAGACGAGGTGATTCAAGCAATTGAAAAAGAGCTCGGCATTAAAGTGGGTGAAACGACAGCAGACGGAAAGTTTACCCTGGAACTTACGGAATGTATCGGACAGTGCCAGGCTACCCCGGTGATTACGGTAAATAGTGAACCGATTTTTGATGTTACCCCGCAGAAGGTTCCGGAGATATTGAGTGCTTTAAAATAAAAACACCGGATGCCTGTAAACAAAGATAGAGAGGGTAAAAGAAAAGGATGGGATAAAAATGGCGAAAGAAATGCGTGTCTTGCTCGAATACGCAGATCGAATCGATCCCGCCAGCGCTGAAGATTATATCAAGGTGGGGGGATACAAAGGTCTGGAAAAAGCGCGCAAGATGAACCCCAGGGACCTCATCCAGGAGGTCAAGGATTCCAAACTGAGGGGACGCGGCGGAGCTGGATTCAATGCCGGTATGAAATGGAGTTTTGTTCCCCAGAATGTGCCGATCAAATATGTGGTCTGCAACCTTGATGAAGGGGAACCGGGAACCTACAAGGATAGAATTATTTGTGAAAAAAATGCCCAAGCCCTGCTTGAAGGAATGGCCATTTGCGGACATGCAATAGGCTCCAACCAAGGATATATTTATTGCCGCGGGGAGTATCCCTTCGTCGTGGATTTATTACGCAAGGCCATCGACAGTGCCAGCGAAGTGCTGGGGGATTTTAACATTGAAGTCAGAATGGGTGCCGGTGCTTATGTTTGCGGAGAAGAAACGGCACTGATTGAATCCATTGAAGGACATCGGGGTGAGCCCCGTTTTAAACCGCCTTTCCCGGGAGTGGAAGGTTTGTGGCAGGTGCCAACGGTGGTTAACAATGTAGAAACCTACGCTTGCCTGCCTTATATTCTGGTTAATGGTGCGCAATGGTTTGCCGGCATTGGTTCTTCCAGTTATCCGGGCACCAAAGTACTGTCTTTGACCGGAGATGTGATCAACCGGACCTATTTTGAAGTTCCCACCGATATGACCCTGCGGGAAGTCATTTTCGAACTGGGCGGAGGGATAAAGAACGGCAAGAAGTTCAAGGCAGTCCAAGTCGGGGGAACGTCGGGAGCGTTTATCCCTGAACATTATCTGGATACCAAAATAGATTTCGATTCCATGGGCGCCATTGGCGCAGCCCTTGGTTCCGGAGCCGTTTTTGTGCTGGATGAGAGCCGTGATATTTTAGATGTGGCAACGCGTATTTCCAAATTCTTTGAACATGAATCCTGTGGCAAATGTAATCCTTGCCGGGAAGGTACTTTCCGCAGCAGGGAAATATTGGAGCGCTTAAATGCCGGCAAGGGCAGCGAAGCTGACCTTGACAAACTGCTGCTGCTCTCCAAAGTGATGCAAAAGGCATGTTTGTGCGGATTAGGGCAGGCTGCTCCAATTCCCACCGAGAGTACCATCAAACATTTCCGTCATGAATACCTGCGCAAGGTGCAGTAATTTGAACAGGAAGGAGGAGCAACCATGATTAGCCTGACCATAGATGGGATGGAAGTTCAGGTACCCCGCGGCACCATGCTGCTAGATGCATGCCGCCAGGCCGGAGCGGATATTCCCACCTTTTGTTATGACTCGGATTTAAAACTGGCCGGTTCCTGCCGGATGTGTGTGGTTGAATGTAAAGGGCGCCGCAATCTTTTGGCTGCCTGTGTAACCCCGGCTGAGAATGGCATGGTGATAAACACTGAAAGCGCCGATGTTGTTGAAACCAGAAAAGTGATTTTGGATCTCTTGCTGGCCCGTCACAAACTGGAATGTCATGTTTGTGAGAAAGACGGAGACTGCAAGCTTCAGGACTATTGCTATCGGTATGGCGTAAAAGAATCCTCACTCGGTGAAGAAGGACCGCATTATTACAAGGAAGATGCCAATCCCTTTATCGAGCGGGATTATGACAAGTGCATCATGTGCACCCGCTGCGTACGCGCCTGTGAAGAGATTACCGGTGCCTGCGCCATTAATCTTGAAGACCGCGGTCATCATGTGCATATTGCTACAGCCTTTAATGGACTCCTGGAGGATTCTCCTTGTGTCTTCTGCGGACAGTGCATAATGGTTTGCCCGGTAGGGGCATTGACCAGCAAAATATCAGCCGGCAAAGGCAAGCCCTATCAGGTCAAAAAAGTCCCGACTACCTGTACCTATTGCGGTACGGGCTGTACCTTTGAATTAAACGTGAAAGACGACGAGATTGTTGGTGTGACTTCCATGCGCAACTATCAGCAGAGCCCCGTAAACAATGGAGCGCTTTGCGTCAAGGGACGTTTTGGCTGGGATTTCGTCAACTCTCAGGAAAGACTGACCACGCCTTTGATCAGAGAAAACGGCGAATTGCGTCCCGCTTCCTGGGAGGAAGCGCTGGACTTTGCCGCCGGCAAGATTAAAGAAGTTAAAGAAAAGCATGGACCAGATGCCTTGGCCATGTTTTCTTCGGCACGCATGACCAATGAAGAGAACTACCTGGCGCAAAAACTGATGCGGGCAGTTATCGGCACCAATAACGTCGATCACTGCGCCCGTCTCTGACACTCCGTTACTGTCGCCGGTCTGGGGGCAGCATTTGGGAGTGGTGCAATGACCAACTCCATTAACGAGTTACAAAACGATGCCAAAGCCATCTTTTTGATTGGTACCAATACAACTGAAAACCATCCCGTAATTGGCTACAAAATCAAGAGCAACGTCCGCAAGAACGGTGCCAAATTGATCGTTGCTGATCCGCGCCGGATTGAACTGGCGGAGATGGCTGACGTCTATATGCAATTCAGACCAGGTACGGATGTGGCCCTGGTCAATGCCATGATGAATGTGATTATCAGCGAAGATTTGTTGGACAAAGAGTTTATTGCCAACCGCACCGAGGGTTATGAAGCCATGGCAGCGGTTCTAGCCAGTTATACCCCCGAAGCAGCGGAAAAGATTACCGGTGTTCCTGCTGCAGACATCCGCAAGGCGGCTCGCATTTATGCGGAAGCCGAAGTTGCTTCGATTTGCTATGCCATGGGTTTAACCCAGCACAGCACCGGTACGGACAATGTAAAAACCGTCTGTAATTTAGCCTTGCTCACCGGTAATCTCGGCAAACCCGGCGGAGGGGTCAACCCGCTGCGCGGTCAGAACAATGTGCAGGGCGCTTGCGATATGGGTGCATTGCCAGTATGCTATCCGGCCTACCAGGCCGTCACCAATCCGGATATCCGCGAGAAATTCGAAAAGGCTTGGGGCGTACCCCTTTCCCCCAGCAATGGTGTAACCCTGACCAAGGCCATCAATATGGCGCATCATGGTGAAATCAAGAGCATCATTGTCATCGGTGAAAATCCTATGGTCAGTGACCCTGATCTGCACCATGTCGAGGAAGCCCTGGAAAACCTTGATTTTCTAATGGTTCAGGATATATTCCTGACTGAAACCGCCCAGAAAGCAGATGTGGTACTCCCGGGCGTAACTTTTGCTGAAAAAGACGGGACATTTTCCAATACGGAAAGACGGGTACAAAGAGTCCGCCAGGCCATCAGCCCCCGCGGCGATGCCCGGCAGGATTGGCAGATTCTTTGTGAACTTTCCACACGGCTGGGCTATCCAATGTACTATGCCTCACCGGAAGAAATCTTCAATGAAATGCGTACGGTTACTCCTTCCTACGCCGGCATTACCTATGAGCGTATCGAAGAATGCGGTCTGCATTGGCCCTGCCCGACCGAAGATCATCCCGGTACGCCGATTCTGCATAAAGAAAAATTCAATCGCGGACTCGGACTGTTCCATGCCATTGACTTCAAGGAAGCAGCTGAGTTGCCGGATGCTGAATATCCCATTCTGTTGACCACCGGGCGTAGTCTTTTCCATTACCACACTGGTACCATGACCCGCCGCTCGGTTGGTTTGGATGCTATTCAGCCGGAAAATGAATTGCAGATTCATCCGCTGAAAGCAGCGGAACTGGGAATCCATGACGGTGAAAAGATTCGGGTCACTTCACGTCGCGGCAGTATTGAACTGAAAGCCAGGGTGACGGATATTGTAGATGAAAATGTCGTTTTTACCTTCTTCCATTTCGCGGAAGCGGCAGCCAACAGACTGACCAACGCGGCACCCGAATCACTCGATCCGGTAGCCGGCATTCCCGAATACAAGGTATCAGCAGTAAAAATTGAAAAAATCTAGATATCTAAAGTAAAAAGCCAAGGGGCTGTCTTTAAACCCTTCAGAGGGATTGGGACGGCCCCTTTTTATCAGCACATGGGCTTGACAAGTCATCGATTGACAAGTCTGCTGCTTTTGGTTTATATATGAGTGGATCCCTGTTGCATTAATTCCGTTTCGAGGAGGTACAACCGCTTCGTTGATAACAGATATGGAAACGCAAACGCTGGTTGTTGAGATCTGTACCCGGGTCTGGTTATTTCCAAAAGGAGATTGATCATGTTTATAAATAATACCTGCAACGGTTGTGGAATATGCGTTGATTTATGTCTCGGCAAGGCCATTTATCTGGCAGATGATAAAGCGGTTATCAACTACGAAAAGTGCCTGGGCTGTGGAATATGTGTTAATTTCTGCGACTTGGGGGCAATACGGGAGGATTGGGAAAAAATGTTCTATGGGATGGGCGCTGAATAAGCTTGATAATGTTTATATTTTTTTCTGGTAGGGAAGACCCATGCGGCCAATGATGTATTGCCCGAATTGATGCAGAATTCGGTTCAGTTTTTCCGCGGATTCTGTTTCTTCTACAACTACGGCGATGATTGCGACCTGCGTTTTCAATGTCAACACCTCGATTCATAAAAATAAAAAAGCGCCCGGCAAGGCGCACAAAAACACTGGAAATCTTGCACTTACACCTCGGATAGCATCTTTACGTGTCAGATTTAACCATATCGCTTTGTTAAAAGACGCATCCCGTAACTTAGCGGTATTCTTTTTATACCATGTTGAAACAAGCATACAAAACTAACTCATAATATATACAGAAAGAAAATTTTGCATTTCTGGTTTTGTGCCACATTCATAAAACATCCCCGGAATATGTCATCATGCCATTATAATCCAGAGCCCAGATGTTAATATGGAATATGATACGTTTCCATGGAACCTGCGATTGGAATTACCTTTGTTAAACTACCGCATACTATAAAAAGAATATCTGCAAAGGAGCAAGATGATGTCATTGATTAATGCAGGCAAGTTATATCCGGCACTTGATTCGATCCCCGGTGAATTTTGCCCGCCGGTTTTTAAACCGGACGCAAGGTACTTGGTGAATGGCAGGATCATTACTGCGGCAAGCCGGGAAGTATTTTCGCCCATTCAATTCCATTCCGGGCAGGGGGTGCAGCCGTACTGCCTGGGAGTCACACCCTGGCTTGAGCCGGATGAGGCCATGGAGGCCTTGCTGGCGGCTGAAACAGCTTATGATGCAGGACTGGGGGAGTGGCCGCAGATGCCGGTCAGTGAGCGAATCCTATGCGTTGAAGAGTTGCTTCAGCGGATGCGTCCTTTGGAAGAGGAGTTTGTGCTGCGGGCCATGTGGGAGATTGGAAAATCTTATCAGGCTTGCAAAGACGAATTTAAACGGACGATCAAATATGCTGAAGATACCGTTGCCCGGTTGCGTCAAGATGATCGCAACAGCAGCCTGGTTCAGCAATTGGATGGATTTGAAGCCCAGATCAGGCGCTGCCCTTTGGGGCCGACATTATTGATGGGACCTTTTAATTATCCCTTGAATGAATCATTTGCCATGCTTGTTCCGGCCCTGGTCATGGGCAACACGGTGGTGATGAAGCTGCCCGCATGGGGCGCATGGGCGCTTGAACCGTTCCTGGATGCGCTCTGTGAATCCTTTCCCCCGGGGGTTGTAAATATTATCAATGGAGATGGCGCTGCAATCATAACGCCGATCATTCGGCGGGGGACAGTCAACATATTGGGCTTTATTGGTTCCACCCGTGTGGCTCACAGCATCGTTGGCCAGCATCCGCATATAAACCGGATGCGCACTATCTTAGGGCTGGAAGCAAAAAATCCGGCGTTTATCTTCCCGGATTGTGACCTGGAACTTACCGTGCGGGAATGCCTGCAGGGAGCGCTGGAATACAACGGGCAGCGCTGTACGGCGCTCAAACACTTATGGGTACACAAGGATATTTTGGATCGGTTTTTAACTGCCCTGAATGAAGCCGTCGGTCAGGTTAAATGTGGTCTGCCCTGGGAAAAAGAAGTGATGATCACTCCGCTGGCGGAGAAGGATAAATGTGCTCGTCTATCCGACTGGATTGACCAAGCATACTCGCATGGTGCCAGGATTGTCAACCCCGGGGGAGGAGAGCACGCCGGCAATTTGTTTTATCCTGCCGTCCTATATCCGGTAACCAGTAACATGGATTTGTTTCACGTGGAACAATTCGGGCCGATCATACCCGTCAGTTGTTTTGCTGCGTTGGATGAAATTGCTGCCTATATGGCGCAATGTCCCTATGGCCAACAAGCCAGTATTTTTACCCGTTCACCCGCACTGGCAGCTCCGCTGATTGATATCCTGGTCACCCAGGTTTCTAGGATCAATCTGAATGCCCAGTGCCGGCGGGGGCCTGACGATTTGCCCTTTACCGGGCGAAAGGACTCTGCCGAAGGAACACTCTCGGTGGAGGATGCCCTGCGTTCCTTTTCGATTCGGGCGCTGGTGGTTGCCAATCAATCAGGCCAGGAATTGTTTGAAGCGATTTTGGATAAAGGCAATTCCAAATTTTTACGCCGTTGATCGCTTACCATAAGGCCTGATGGCATAATTGCAGCTTTCCGAGGGCAGGATGTTGAACAGGACTGTTTTTGCTTGTCCAAACAAGGGAAAACACGTAATATTGATGATAGGTATCAGTAAAGATTTGGTATGGGAGGTTGATGAAATGGGTGCATTGAAAATTAAAGAGAATGTCTACAGTGTCGGAGTCCAAAATCCGGATTTGCGTGTTTTTGATATTGTTATGAGGACTGAATACGGAACATCCTACAATGCTTACCTGGTTAAAGGAAGTGACAAAACCTGTCTCATTGAAACCGTAAAAGATCGCTTTTTTGATGAGTATCTTGGCAATTTACAGGAAGTGGTAAAGCTTGAGGAAATTGATTATCTGATCATGAATCATACGGAACCGGATCATTCCGGTTCGGTTAAAAAGCTTATGGACAAGATCCCTGGACTGACGATTTTGGCCAGTCCGACAGCGCTCAAGTTCTTAAAGGAAATTACCAACAGCAAGCTCAATGCGCGCGAAGTGAATCATGGCGAAGAGCTGGATCTAGGCGGTAAAACCCTGCAGTTTATCAGTGCTCCGTTTTTGCACTGGCCGGACACCATGTATACCTATTTGCAGCAAGACAAGGTCTTGTTCTCCTGCGATTCCTTCGGATGTCATTATTCCGATCCGGTGATGTTCAATGATTTGATCGACAAAGATTTTACCGATGCTTACAAATATTATTTTGACATGATCATGGGACCTTTCAAACCCTATGTACTGGAAGCTCTGGAAAAGATCAAAGATCTGGAGATCGACGTCGTTTGTCCCGGTCATGGACCGATCCTGCGGCAAAATATTGAATACTATTTCGATCTTTATCGGCAATGGGCGACGCCGCCGGCATCTGATGGAGACGAGCGTCCCAAGATCGTCATCGCTTATGTGACCGCGTATGGATATACTGAGACCATCAGCAACAGCATTGTTGAAGGCCTGGAAATGATTGCTGAATTCAATGTGATGAAATTCAACCTGGTAGAAGATCCGGTCAGCGCGGTTTTAGAGGCACTGCCTGGAGCAGATGGATTGCTGATCGGATCTCCGACGATTAATGGCGATACGCTGCCTCCCATCTGGGAACTGCTGACTCATCTTTCTCCCATCGTGCATGCGGATTTGGTAGCAGCTGCTTTCGGTGCCTATGGCTGGAGCGGTGAAGCTGTACCGAATATAGAAGCCCGGTTAAACGCTCTGCGCATGAAAGTCTTGTCTGGGCTGAGAATCAACTTTAAACCTTCCGAAGCCAATTTAGAGGAAGCCTTTACCTTTGGTATGGACTTTGCCAAGGCAATTTTAGAGAAAAGACAGCCTCAATCCCAAAAGAAATGGCGCTGTCTGGTCTGTGGTTATATTGGGGAGGGTCCGGAACCCCCGTCAGTATGTCCAGCTTGCGGCGTTGGGGCAGAGAATTTTGTGGAGGTCCGCATGGAAGACGAGTTTCGCAATGACACCAACGATACCTTCCTGATTATAGGCGGAGGCATTGCTGCCCTGTCTGCAGCTGCGGCAATCCGCAAGCGCAATGAAACCGCGGCGATTACCATTCTCACCGAGGAATCAGTCAGACCCTATTATCGGCCGGCTTTATCTGATTATTTGAGCGAAGAGCTGGAAGACAAAAAATTCTATGTTTACAGCGATGATTGGTATGAAGAAAAGCGGGTGGAAGTGAAAACCTCATGTCAAGTGACGGCCATTGATACCAAGGCGAGAACAGTTACCGTAGCAGATGGCAGGAGTATAACTTACAACAAATTGATCATCGCCACGGGTGCCCGCAGTAATATACCTCCGATTCCCGGGGCCGAAAAACCAGGCGTATATGCACTGCGCAGTTATGAGGATGCCCAAATTCTGAAAAAAGCGATTCAGTCAGCCAAGCGGGCGGTGGTCATCGGCGGCGGCGTTTTGGGACTGGAAGCCGTCTGGGAAATGATCTCCCAGGGAGTAGATGTATCTGTCATTGAAAACAACCCCCGTATTATGCCGCGTCAGTTGGACGAAGGTGCCTCGGAACGTTTGCAGAAGCTTATGACAGAGCGGGGCGTAAAACTCTATATGGGAATCGGTACCGAAGAAATCGGCGGGGAAGGGCAGGCCAGCGGGGTCAAGCTTAAAAACGGGCAGTGGCTGCCGGCCGATTTGGTCTTGTTGTCAACCGGCGTAAAACCCAATGTTGAATTGGCGCAGGCAGCCGGCATCAATGTTGATCGTGGGATTGTAGTTGACACCGGGATGCGCACCAGCGCTTCAGATGTATTTGCAGCTGGAGATGTGGCACAGGTGGTAGATCGTCTGATTGGTTTGTGGTCGATCTCAACGGAAATGGGCAATATTGCCGGAGCCAATGCAGCCGGGGACTGGCTGGATTATAAAGAGCCCACCATATCCACCATGCTGGCGGCTTTTGATCATGAGATCTTCTCCATTGGCGAGGTCAACCTGCCGCCGGAGGAATGCCGGGTAATTGAAGTTTGGGACCCGATTGAAGATTTTTATAAAAAGACCTATATACAGGATGGGGTCATGATGGGTGAGATCATTATCGCACCCCAGGTCAACACCACTGAAGCCTTTCGCAGTATTGGCCGGGATGGCAGCGGCAAGAAAAGGGTGACCAAATGGAAATGTTTGGTCTGTGGTTATATTCATGAGGGACCGGAGCCGCCGGATGAATGTCCGGTTTGCGGAGCACCCAAGGATAAGTTTGAACCGATCGGTTAAGCACCAAGGAAATGTTTATACCCGGCAGGCATATAGTAGACTGCCGGGTTGTTTCTAATGCAGGGTTAGCAGCAAGGAGGGCCGATTAACATTTTTTTCTTCATATTGCTAATCGGAGTGCTGGCCGGCTGCCTGGGGGCCTTGGTTGGTTTAGGCGGTGGCGTTATTATGCTGCCGGGATTGCAGTTGCTGGCAGGCTTTGATTTGACCAAGGCAATTGGTACCACTTTGTTTGCAGTAATATTTACGTCCATATCAGCAGCCCAGGGACATTACCGGGCAGGCCATGTGCATATGCGCAGTGCCGGTTATGCAGCGTTGGGGGGATTGGTCGGCGTTTTACTGGGCTCCTATGCGTTTGCGCAATATCTATGCAACGGCTTTTCGGTTTTGGAAACGATGTTAGGATTATTCTTTCTGTTTACTGCTTACCGAACGACTAAAGACACTTGGCTGGATATACGCAGAAGAGGGAAAAATGCAACTGACGCCGATGCGGGGGAAAAAGCAAGGTTTGCTTCCCTGATGGCTTTGGGTTTTATTACCGGCAGTCTCACTGGTATTTTAGGAATCGGCGGAGGGTTTATCCTGACTCCCGGGTTTATGTTTTTAGCCGGAATGTCCCCGCAGATGGCGGTAGGTACAACCATGCTGACCATGCTCCCCTTGTCGCTGAGCGGCGGGTTGATAAAACTATATCAAGGCTATGTAAACCTGCCTGCCGGGATTGTGCTGGGGTTGGGGACTGCGCTGGGGGCCCAGGCGGGCGTTTGGTTGTCAACCAGGATGAGCGCAATCCTCTTAAAGGCATTATTATCCATTGTGTTTTTTATCCTGGCAGCTGATTATTTGCTCCCTTTGCTGCAAAGGCAGCTTTTGCCGTGAGAATTTTATGGTAATGGAGAATGATGAATGATTCCCTTGAGAGACAGTACACCTAGTGATCGTTTTCCGTTGGTTACGGTTGTTTTGATCTTAATCAACCTGTTGATCTTCATGTTTGAAACCACTTTGGGGTCAGCGGCGCTGGAAGCGCTTGTCTATACTTATGGTCTGGTACCGAGCCAAATGATTCATTACAACGGACCCTTGACAGGTTATTTGCCGTTTATCAGCTCAACTTTTCTGCATGGCAGTTGGATGCATGTAATAGGCAATATGTGGGTACTGTGGCTCTTTGGTGATAACGTGGAAGATAAAATGGGGCACGGTCGCTTTCTGTTTTTTTATTTGCTATGCGGCTTGGTTGCCGGCATAACCCATGTTGCGTTTGAACCTGGTTCGCAAGTGCCGGTGGTGGGAGCTTCGGGTGCTGCGGCGGGAATTATGGGAGCATATTTTTTAATGTTCAGACATGCCCGCGTGTTTACTTACATTCCACCCATCTTTTTGTTTAATATCCCTGCCGGTATCTATTTGGGATTCTGGGCCCTGACGCAATTGTTTTATGGAACCTTTCAGACTCTTGCACAGGGGCAGATCGCTTTCTGGGCGCATGTCGGTGGTTTTGCTGCTGGAATGATAATCTATCGTTTCTTTCTGCAAGCAAGAAATGAAATCACAGAAGTCTAACAATGCAATGACAAGAGACGAAAAGCTCACCTTCTGCGCTGGCGCTATTCAGGCAGAGGTGAGCTTTGGCGATTACAAATCCATGGTACTGGCGATTAGGCTTGCCGGATTGGCGAGCACCGGGGCGTCTGTATCGGCTTGGAGAAAATAAATGGTGTTTTCTATTCTTTCCTGACTGGCTTTTATTTCCCGCCAATGGCGTTCTTCTTCGTATAAATTTATACAATCCTGCAGGTCATTGGCCCGACCGGTGAGGAGATAATGTTTGCATGTGCTGAGGGCATTGGTTTGATGATAGTCCTTGTGAAGATAACATTTATCCAAAATAAACTGATACATCTCCAGCAATCCTTGCGCGGTTTTCAATTTGGCAGTTGCCTCTTCAATTTGTTCGATACATTTCTCTGCCAGCAGCAAATGGTTTTCTTCCCATTGCTGCAAAGCAATTTTATAACGTTCGCAAGCTTTTTCATGCTCACGGTAGCGAATGAGATAAATCTTCATGCGACGGTTGTATTCTCCACAAGATTGAACATATTCGCGATGACGTTTTTTGGAATGATTGATTGCCAGCAAGCTGCTGAAAGAAAGCTGTGGTTCCTCCGGTTTTGCTGGTTTGGCAATCAGAGCTTCCGGTTCGGGCGGCAAAAGGTCTTGCTGTAACAGCAAATCATTGCGCTGATTTAAAAAAACCTGCCAATAATCACAATGGCGGTTGATTCTTTCAATCTGTTGCAGTGATTGCAAACACATATCCAGGTCAGTCACCAGATCTTCCCGGCTGGGGGGCGATTTTTTAATGGTTTTACGTGATTTGTAATATTTTTGCAGCCTTTTGTCAAGGGCAGGTGTTTTGTTTAAATTGAAGAGCACGGCAAAGTCAACCGAGGTCAAAGGCTCGTTGCTCATGGTACTTAGCTTGAAAAAATAAATACGGGTATTGGTAGGACCATAATAGTACGGACCAATTTCATGCAAATACTCATTCTCCTGCAAAATGGCCAGATCTTCCCGGCTGTTGAGCTCCGTCTCCAACAATTCCATCCACTGATTAAGGCAGGATTTGGGGGAATCCTCCCCTTGACTCCACTCCTTCATTTGATGATATGTTTCAAGATGGATGCGAATGAAGGAATTATAATAGTAATAAAGAATTTTCTCCGGGCTGCAGTTGATGAATACTGATAAATCGAGGAAATGGCAATCCTCCTTGCTTAGAAATGTTGATAACATGGTCCATCCTCCTTAAATTAAAATACCAATAAAGGATTTCTATATATTACCAATAATATCCTTTAAATAGCAATGGAAAAATACCTTGGTTTTTCGCCATATCACTGATATCGTGGCTGTCTTTTTCCCGTCGGAATTTGCTATAATCTTTAAAACAGTTGATAAAAAGAGGAGAATAACATGTATTCAGCAATCCTGTTTGATCTGGATGGTACCCTTTTACATATTGATATGGAAGAATTTTTACAATATTATTTTGCTGAGATGATGCGTGCTGCCAGGGAAGCGGGTTACAAAGAAGGCCAAAAACTGGTTGAGCAGGTGTTTGCCTCAACCAGCCTGATGCTTAATGATTTTTCACCGACAGTTTCCAATGAAGCCGTTTTTATGGGTGACTTCCTGTCCCATTGTGATTATCCTGAAGAGGAAGTGCGCACGTTTTTTGATCATTTTTATCAGCATCATTTTCCCCGGTTAAAAGTTCATTGCCGCCCTTTTCCAGGGATACCGGGGATGATGCAGGAACTTTTTCAACGCGGTCTTAAGGTGGTCATTGCCACCAACCCGGTTTTTCCCCGGGAAGCCATTCAGCAACGCCTGCAATGGGCTGGGATTGATGACTTGCCTTATGCATTGGTGACTTCCTATGAAGAGATGCACTTCTGCAAACCCCAACTTGCGTATTATGAAGAGATTTGTCAGCGGATTGGTGTTGGAGCAGACGAGTGTCTGATGGTGGGCAATGATGTGGATGAGGATCTTCCTGCCGGTTTGCTCGGAATGAAAACCTATCTGGTGGAGGATTTGCTGATAGACAAGGGCCAAAGCAGACTTTTTCCAGACTGGCGTGGAAGCGTAAATGACATGATCGCTTTTCTGAAAAAAACCGGCTCATAAAAAATTGCCTCTCGGGACATTATATGGTCAGTACTTGACGACCGGGAGAGATGTGAAACATGAGCAGAAAAAAGCCCAAGGCCAATCGGCCATTAACGGAAAGAGATTTGCTTAAATTAGAAATTGCCCGTGAAATGGGCGTCCTGGAGCAGGTGGAAAAGGAGGGCTGGCAATCGATCAGCAATGCAACCTGCGGACGTTTGGGGGCGATTATGCGGCAAAGATTAAAGCTGACCGACAGAAATACGGAATAAAGTTTGGTTCAATGCATGGAGCCGTAAAGTCATTTAATAGAATAAGCATGTGGTTTGATTTATAATTAAGTCATAAATCAAACCACATTTTTTATATAAGAGGATGACAAGATGAACGAAATCGAACGAGTGAGAAGCTATTTGCAGGAAAAAAATCCACGTCTGCAGATCATTGAACTGGACCAAAACACAAGCACCGCTCCGCTGGCCGCAGCAGCACTGGGCTTGGAAGTCGGACAAATTGCCAAATCCATTCTATTTAAGACCAAAAGTGAGCAATATTTGATGGTGGTATCAGCCGGAGATGTTAAAATGGACAGCAAGGCCATCAAAGAGACTGTCGGCGAGAGAGTGAGAATGGCGAATCCCGAGGAAGTATATCATGTGACCGGTTTTTCTGTGGGAGGAGTGTGTCCCTTTGCACTAGCCCATGAAGTACCCATCTATTTGGACGAAAGCCTGCTGCGCTACGATGTGGTCTATGCTGCAGCAGGTACGGCCAATACAGCGCTGCCGATAACATTTACTGAATTACAGGCAATCACCGCCGGCCGGCCCTGTAAAGTTTCCCTATGAGAATTACTATTTTGCTGGACCAGGAGAAGAAAGCATGAGCAAAGGCTTTGTACACTTACATAATCATTCTGAATACAGCCTTCTGGATGGTGCCTGCCGGGTCAAGGAACTGGTCAGTCAAGCGGTCCAGCTGGGTATGCCGGCAGTTGCCATAACTGATCATGGCGTTCTCTATGGGGTCATTGATTTTTATCGAGAGGCAAAAAAACAGGGCATTAAACCGATCATTGGCTGTGAAGTTTATGTAGCGCCCCGCAGCCGTTTGGACAAGGAAGTCCGCATTGATGACAACCAGTATCATCTCATTTTGCTGTGTAAAAATGAAACCGGTTACAAGAATCTGGTTAAAATGGTCAGCCGCGCCTTCATTGAGGGATTTTATTATAAACCCCGCGTCGACCGGGAACTACTGGAGCAGCATCATGAAGGGCTGATTGCCCTTTCCGCCTGCGTAGCCGGGGAGATTCCGCAGATGATTTTAACCGGGCAGGGGGAAACCGCCCGGGAAACAGCTCTATGGTATCAGCAGATCTTTGGCGCAGGTAATTTTTATCTGGAAATGCAGGATCATGGCATGGATGCGGAAAAAATCGTCTGCCGGGAGCTGGCCAGGATTAGCCAGTCCACTGGGATACCGCTGGTGGCAACCAACGATCTGCACTATATCAGACAGGAGGATGCCGCCATCCATGACGTACTTTTATGCATCCAGACTGGAAAAACCGTACAGGATGAGGAGCGGATGCGCTTTCCCGGCAATGATTTTTATATGAAAAGTGAAGCGGAAATGCGATCGTTGTTCGCGGACTTTCCACAAGCGCTGGACAATAGTCTGCTCATTGCCGAGGCCTGCAATTTGGAATTTCACTTTGGAGAGTTTCATTTACCTTATTTCGATATCCCGGCGGGCTATGACCCGGAAACGTATCTTGAGCAACTGGCTTGGGAAAAATTTGCCCAACGTTACCCGCAACCAACAGAAAAAATCATCGAACGGTTCAATTATGAATTGCAGATGATCAAACAGATGGGATTTGCGGAGTATTTTTTGATTGTTCAGGATCTGGTAAATTGGGCCCGGTACAACCAAGTTCCGGTTGGACCCGGGCGGGGTTCGGCAGCAGGTAGCCTGGTTTCCTATGCGTTGGGGATCACCAATATTGATCCGCTTAAATATGATCTGCTGTTTGAACGTTTTCTTAATCCGGAAAGAGTCAGTATGCCGGACATTGATATTGATTTTTGCTTTGAAAAACGCGACCAGGTAATCAATTATATTGTGGAGCGCTATGGGGCTGATCGGGTAGCGCAGATCATTACATTCGGAACCATGGCCGCCCGTGCAGCCATCCGTGATGTAGGTCGGGCCTTGAACGTACCGTACGGGGAAGTAGACAAAATCGCCAAATTAATCCCGGCTGAGCTGGGGGTTACCTTGGATCGTTCGCTGGAAATTGCCCCTGATTTGATTGAACTGTATCAGAACAACTATGACGCCCGTAAAATTATCGATCTGGCCAGAGCCATTGAGGGCATGCCGCGGCATGCTTCCATTCATGCGGCAGGAGTGGTGATTGGCAAAGAAGACTTAAGCTCCATCGTTCCGCTGCAGAAGACTGCAGATGGACATGTCATTACGCAATTTGCCAAGGAGACGGTGGAAGATATTGGCTTGCTGAAGATGGATATATTGGGGCTCAGAACCTTGACCGTGATCGACCGGGCCTTGGCGATTATCAAAAAGACCCGTAATCTTGACATAAGCATTGATGAGCTTCCGTTGGATGCGCTGGAAGTATACAAACTATTGCAGGAAAAAAATACGATTGGCGTCTTCCAGTTGGAAAGTGACGGACTGCGCAGAATCCTGGGAGAAATGCAGCCCAGCCGTTTCGAAGATCTGATTGCCATCATCGCTCTTTATCGTCCCGGGCCGCTGGGCAGCGGCATGGTGGAAGATTTTATCAATTGCAAACACGGCCGCCAGAAGATTGAATACATCGATCCCCGTTTGCAGGATATCCTCCAGGAAACTTATGGGGTTGTCCTGTATCAGGAACAGGTCATGAGGATCGCTTCGGATCTGGCTGGTTTTAGCATGGGCGAAGCAGATGTCCTGCGGCGGGCCATGGGCAAGAAAAAGGTCAAGGAATTGATGGACCAGCGTGACAAGTTTGTGGACGGTGCAGCCCGGAACCATATTTCGGCAGAGAACGCCACCCGTCTGTTTGACATTATGGAGAGCTTTGCCGGTTACGGCTTTAATAAAAGTCATTCTGCTGCCTATGCCCTGATTACATACCAAACCGCTTATCTGAAAGCTTATTTCCCGGAAGAATACATGTGTGCCTTCCTGAGCAGCGTAATCGACCATCAAGATCGGGTGGTTTTCTACATCAAAGAGTGCAAAAAAATGGGGATCGACATCCTGCCACCGGATATTAACGAGAGTTTCGAGAATTTCACCGTCAGCGCCGGCAGGATCAGATTTGGACTGGGAGCAATCAAAAATGTGGGCATCAATGCGGTCAAGTCTATTGTCCAGACTCGCAAACAAGGCAGCTTTACCTCCTTGTTTGACTTCTGTCAGCGGATTGATCTGTCTCAAATCAACAAACGTATGATGGAGAACCTGATCGTGGCCGGATGCTTTGATGCATTACATATCACCCGTAAACAAGCCTTGTCGATTATGGATGAATGCATGGAACTGGCCAGTCAGATCAAACTGAATGAAAACTCTCAGCAGATATCTTTGTTTGGTGACAGCAGCGAATTGATTGTTGAAGAGCCCCGCAGCAAGGTGAAAGGGGAGATGGATGTCCGTGAATTGCTGAGCCGGGAAAAAGAAGTACTGGGCTTTTATGTATCAGAAAATCCGTTGGACAGATTTAAAGATATCATTCCCCTGATTGTCAGTGAAGAATTGGGGGAGCTTGAGAAGGACACGCATGAAGGCTATGTCAGAGTGGCGGGCCTGGCCAGTGAACTCAACAAAAAAGTGAGCCGCAAAGGTGAAGCCTATGCCCGTTTTGTCCTGGAAGACCTGAGCGGCCGGATGGAAATGATGATCTTTCCTTCGGCCTATCAAAAGACCATCAATAAAATCGAACCTGATCAATTGCTGGTGGTGGAGGGATTCCTCGATCGACGGGATGAAATGCCCAAAATAGCTGTACGCAATGTCGGTGTACCGGGCAAAGAAGTGAAAGATCTGCATATCCGATTGCCTTATGAAAAGGATGATGATCAAGGCAGACAGGAATTGCTGGGGAAATTGGCCCAATATCCGGGCAATATTGAGGTGGTTCTGCACCTGCCCAATAAAAAAATTGTGGTTTTGACGGAAAAATTTAATGTTGCGGCGAATCTGCAGTTAAAAAACGATCTAACCCGTTTGTATGGAAAGGGCAGCATCTGGTACAGTTGATAACGTATCATCTCTCGCACGAAAATGAATGAACCGGAACGGTTTGGCGAAGACTATACTGGGGAAAACAAGCAACCAGGCAATAATGACTGATTCCGGAATACAGGTGAGCGGAACAACTGGAGGGATAAGTATGCATAAAGTGGCGGTTTTAAGCAGCGGCGGCGATGCTTCGGGGATGAATGCGGCGATCCGGGCGGTCGTGAGAACCGCGCTGTATATGCGTATGAGAGTCTATGGGGTCCGCAGAGGTTTTGCGGGTTTGATTGAAGATGACATGGTGGAGATGAATGCCGGTTCAGTCGCGGACATCATTCAACGTGGCGGGACCATCCTGCAGACGTCCCGATCGGAACTCTTTAAAACAGACGAGGGGCGGCAGAAAGCCAGCCAAAACCTACTTAACCGGGGGATTGAAAACCTGGTGGTCATTGGCGGGGAAGGCAGTTTGAAAGGAGCCTATCATATCTCTCGGCTGGGAATTAATGCCATTGGTATTCCGGCAACGATTGACAATGATATTGTTTTTACCAAATCAATCGGTTTTGATACGGCTGTCAATACCGTGCTGGATGCCATCAATCGCATTCGCGATACAGCCAGCAGTCATGGACGCAACTTTATCATCGAAGTAATGGGTCGGGAATGTGGTGAAATCGCGTTGGCAGCTGGCGTCGCCGGAGGCGCGGAGTCAATTTTGATCCCCGAAATCGCAACCGACCTGGACGCAGTCATTGATAAAATTAATCAGGGCAGCAAACGCGGCAAGCTGCACAGTATTATCGTTGTAGCTGAAGGAGTTTACCCTCCGCTGGAGCTGAGAAATATTATCGAAAGACGGACGGGGCATGATACCCGCATCACCATTCTGGGTCATACTCAACGCGGTGGTTCACCGACTGCCCAGGATCGGATTTTGGCTTCCTGTATGGGCAAGGCTGCCGTAGAATTGATCGCCTCCCAAAATCGCAACCAAATGGTTGCCGCGGACGGCAAGCATTTTTTTGCCCTGCCGCTGCAGGAAGTGATAAACGGGAATAAAACCCTTGATTTGGAAATGTTTGCAATTGCCCGGATGCTTTCTATATAGACAGGAGTGTTATCATGCGCAAGACTAAGATAATATGTACGATCGGGCCGGCCAGTGAAGATGCAGAGCAGCTAAAAAAAATGATCATCAATGGCATGAATGTAGCCCGGCTTAATTTTTCCCATGGAACCTATGCAGAACATGAAATACGGATTGAACGGTTAAGACAGGCAGCACGGGAACTGGATCGTCCGCTGGCCATCATGTTGGACACCAAGGGGCCGGAAATCAGGACCGGCAAATTGAAAGACGGAAAAGTAAACTTGCATTCTGGACAGCCGTTTGTACTGACCAACCGGGAAGTAAGCGGTGATGAAAAGGAAGTGCAAGTCAGCTATGCGCCGCTGGCGCAAGAGGTTGGCAAAGGCAGTACCATCCTGCTGGCAGATGGGCTGATCCATTTACAGGTTGAAGATTGCCGGGATGAAGATGTCATGTGCACGGTGGTAAATGGCGGTGTATTGGGAGAGAAAAAAGGTGTCAATGTTCCCGGGGTGAGAATCAATATGCCTTTTTTAAGCCCGAAGGACGTTGCCGATATCCATTTTGGCATTGATCATGGGGTCGATTTTATTGCCGCATCCTTTGTCAGGAGCGCGGAAGATGTTCTGGAAATCAGACGGATTCTGGAGGAGCGGAATGCTGACATTGATATTGTAGCCAAAATTGAAAGTCAGGGCGCGGTAGACAATCTCGAAGATATCATCAAGGTCGCCGATGGAGTCATGGTGGCCCGCGGTGATTTGGGGGTTGAGATTCCGGCTGAGGATGTACCGCTGGTGCAAAGAAAAATCGTGGCGCAATGCAATTATGCCGGCAAGATTGTCATTATTGCCACGCAAATGCTGGAGTCCATGATTAATAATCCCCGTCCGACCAGAGCGGAAGTATCCGACGTTGCCAATGCCATATTTGATGGAGCAGACGCCATCATGCTATCCGGGGAGTCAGCCGCTGGTCATTATCCCCTGGCAGCGGTGGAAACCATGGCGCGGATCGCCAAACGAGCTGAAGAAGCGATTGATTATAAAGAAATTCTGGCGAAAAAAGGACCCCAAGGCAAACTGTCCGTTACTGACGCGATCAGCTATGCATGCTGTACTACTGCCAGCAATCTGCAGATCGCATCGATTATTACGCCTACCCAATCCGGTTTAACAGCTCGCAGTATTGCCAAATACAGACCGCAGGCTGATATTTTTGCCGTTACCAGCCGGGAAAAGGTCTTGCGGAAATTAACCCTGGTCTGGGGCGTTCATCCGGTCCATGCCCGGAAAACCAATGGCACAGATGAATTGCTGGATGAAGCGCTGAACTGCTGTTTGGACAAACAATATATCAAGCGCGGAGACATGGTGGTTTTGAGTGCGGGCAGTCCAACCGGCATTTCCGGCGGGACGAATCTTATCAAGGTGCATATTGTGGGAGAAATATTGGCCTATGGCATGGGTATCGGCAACCATCCGGTCAGCGGTCCTGTCAGGCTGATCCTTCATGAGGAAGATCTGTCTAAAATTCAGTCCGGGGATATTGTGGTCACCCATGCCGCCAGTGCAATTTTATCGTCCTATTTGGACAAAATCAAGGCGATTATTGCTGAAGCGGGGGGGTTGACTTCCGATGCTGCCATCATTGGTTTAAATGCAGGCATTCCGGTGATTGTCGGCTGCGATGAGGCCACCCGTATTTTTAAAGATGACATGCTGGTTACCGTGGACACAGCACATGGGAGAATCTTTAACGGACTGACCAAGGTATTATAACAAGTTACATATTTAAGGGGAGTTAGGTTTGTTCAACATTAATCAACACATTGCAGTGGTCGAGTTTCATGGTTTTGAATACCCCCATTGCAACTGCCTGCTGGTCCGGGATGACATCAATTGTCTGCTGGACAACAGCCCTGGAAGGGCTGATTTGGAAAACCTGTGTCGCCAGCCGGTTGATATTATAGTCAATTCACATGGGCACATTGATCATTACTTATGCAACCAGTATTTTCCTAGCAGCAGGGTCTACATGCATCCGGCCGATCAGGCTATCGCCCAGTCAGCCGAAAAATACCTGCAAGCCTTTGGGTTGACCACGTTAACGCATAACCCGTTGTTGCAACAATTATATCTGAAGGCAGTCAAATATCGGACCGCAATCATAGATGAAGATATCAGCGAAGGTCAAAAGTTGAATTGCGGCGCTACCAAAATCGAAGTTCTGCATTTGCCCGGACACTCGCCCGGTCATTGTGGATTTTTATTTCCGGATCAGGGCTTCATCTTTACTGCGGATATAGATGTTTCCAATTTCGGCCCTTGGTATGCCAATCTCAATTCTTCCATTATTGACTATGTACAGTCGATCAATCGGGTCATCGATTTGAAGCCTGACTTTATCATTTCCGGTCATGGTCAGGCGATGATTAAAGACGGCTTGATGAAAAAACTGACCGATTATCGCGACATTATCTTTGCCCGGCAGGAGCGCATCGTGGAATTGCTTTTTAGAGGGTATCACCGCCTTCCGGATTTGGCCCGGCAATGCCCGATTTATATCAAGTTCCCCCGTCCCCGGGAAATATTCTATATCTACGAACAGGTCATGATCCTCGCCCATTTGCGATATATGGAGGAAATTGGCCAGGTAATCAGGGACGGAGACCAATATTACTTAAAAGACGGAATTCGTCATAGCAAATCATATCCGCTTTAATGCTTGTCTGGAGGATGGCTAAAATTAATGTCCAACCATCGTTTTACAGCTCAACAAACAAGGGGCTTCCATTAGGAGGAAGCCCCTTGAACATTTCGTTGATTGCCGGGTAAGGATTTGCCTGCAGACTATTTGCCGCTGTAATCATAGAAGCCACGACCGGTTTTTCTTCCCAGATAACCGGCACGCACCATTTGCTTCAGGATGGGAGCGGGACGATATTTGGAGTCACCTGTCTCATTAAACAAGGTGTTGCATACTGCCAGGGATATATCGATGCCAACCATGTCAGCCAGGGTAAAGGGACCCATCGGCCAGCCGGCTCCCAATTTCATGGCTTTGTCAATATCTTCAACCGTTGCCAGTCCTTCATAGAGAATGAAAGCTGCTTCGTTCATGCCAGGAATTAAAATCCGGTTGACGACAAACCCCGGACCTTCTTTTACTTTTATGGGTTTTTTGCCAATGGCCTTGCTGAGTTCCATGGTAACGGCCAGCGTTTCTTCCGAAGTCTGCAGGGCTGGAATTACTTCAATCAAAGCCATAATGTTGGCAGGATTGAAGAAATGCATGCCGATGACCTTGTCTGACCTTTTGGTAATGGCGGCGATTTCAGTAATGGAAAGCGAGGATGTATTTGTGGCGATTATGATTTCCGGCGGCAATATCTGATCCAATTGTGCATAGAGGTTCTTTTTAACCTCCATATTTTCAAATACAGATTCAACCACATAGTCTACATCTTTGATGTCTTCTATGGTGCCGGTGGGGGTGATGTTGCCGGTCACAAAATCTTTGGCGCCAGCGGGGACTTGTCCTTTTTCTTCTGCTTTGGCCAGTCCTTTGCCGATTCTTTCCAGGGCTTTATCGGAGAATTCCTTTTTTATGTCGTACAGCACGACCTTTTTCCCTGCGCCGGCAAATGCCCAAGCGATTCCCATTCCCATTGTACCTGCACCCAGAACAGCTACTTTATTAACATCCATTATGTGCCCTCCTCATTTTTAACAGTGCTAATTAAGAGTTTAAACGAAATAGAATTATTTTTCAATATTTTAACAGTTTAAAATTTTTAATTAATGATAAATTGAGACAGCCAAAACCGTAACCGCAAAGGAAAAGATTTCGACAAAATATTACTCGCTTTGAGATTCATGGTGGTCTTTGATTAAACTGACGACTGTCGAATTGAAAACGGCGAACACCGCATCACCTTCCTGCAGGTCCATGTCGCTGTATGCGCTCGCAGTAATGGTTGCGGTGACGGCTTGATCTCCGACGTCAACGATGATTTCCGCCATATCTTGCCCAGTATGGACCTTCATGATTTTACCAAACAGTTTATTCGGAGCACTTATTCGCATACTATTCCTCCTTTTTAATATAGTTTGCACGGATGCCAGTCAAAATATTTTGCTTTCAAGTACAGGCATAAAAAATCCTTTGATGCCATCAAAAACCCCTGTCAGGGTCGCATCTGACAGGGGTTGGGTATATGATTTTTAAATTGTTGGCTTAGTTTTACCAGGTATCAACGAAGGGAAGCAGGGATTCTCCATCTTTGCGCCGCGGGGCTGATTTTAAACCTCGCATAATCCAGGTGCGGGTATCAGCGGGATCAATGACGGCATCAATTTCAAGGTAGGATGCCATATTGACTGCTTTACCTCGTTCATACAGCTTGTCGACCAACTTGTTGTAAAGTGCTTCACGTTCCTGTTCGTCCTCAATGGCTGCCAGTTCCCTTTTGAAACCGCTTTTGACGGCTCCTTCGAGTCCCATAGCACCAAATTCACCGGTCACCCAGGCAGCAGTGAAAAACGACTCGTGGAAGCCGCCTTTGGCCATGGCCATGGCTCCCAAACCATATCCCCTGCGCAGAGCAATGCTGAAATAAGGCACCGTCACATGAGATCCAACGACAAACATGCGGCAAACATGACGAACCTGGGCTCTTTGTTCAACATCAGGTCCAACCATGAAACCGGGGGTGTCAATCAAAGATAAAATTGGCAGATTGTGTACATTACATAGCTGCATTAAACGAGC
>ERZ795053.1464-NODE-1464-length-29945-cov-31.873971_pt1 | contig 29945 bp, 28 predicted proteins | sample MGYA00375137_ERZ795053 | MGnify/ENA primary metagenome ERZ795053 (study PRJEB30182, sample SAMN05720284) | activated sludge metagenome | isolation source: Anaerobic digester | place: Hong Kong | collected 2014-12-17 ...
CCAGATCGGTGAATTCCACCGTCCGCCCCGGCGGCACCCGGAAGCGCAGCGTCGGTTGCAAGCCCCGCCCCCATCGTGCCCACCGTTCGACTTCGTTCAAATGGGCGCAGGTACCCGCATAGCGCGGCGGCTGACCGGCGGATTGTTGCGCCTTGCGGCTCAGCGCCAGCTCCGCCGGGGTGCAAAAGCAAGGATAGACGTGCCCGACCGCATCCAGCCGCTGGTAATATTCAGCGTAAACCGCAGTCCGCTCCGACTGAGCGTAAGGCGCATGGGGACCACCGACTCCCGCGCCTTCCTGCCAGTCCAACCCCAACCAGCGCAGATCGTCCAGCAATGCCGCGATGTATTCCGGACGGCTGCGCTCCCGGTCGGTATCCTCGATCCGCAGCACGAACCGACCGCCCTGGCGCCGAGCCAACAGTGCGTTGAACAGTGCCGTGCGGATGTTGCCCAAGTGCAGGTAACCAGTCGGACTGGGCGCAAAGCGCGTTTTGACGGTCTGGGTGGTCATAGTGAAATCATGGTACCGGAAAGCGCCGACAGCCGCCAAATCTGGCGGCATGCCGGCCAGCCGATTATCATGATCCCGTCATTCCCACAACTTGGCGATTACCGCATGCACAAACGACTTTCGTTAGTGGCCGCCGCCGTTCTCGGCTTGGCCACCGCCGCCCAGGCCGGCACCCAAGTCCGGCTGGACACCAGCATGGGTCCCATCACTCTGGAATTGGCTGACGAGAAAGCCCCGAAATCGGTGGAAAACTTCCTCGCCTACGCCCGCGACGGTTTCTACAACGGCACGATCTTCCATCGGGTCATCGACGGCTTCATGATCCAGGGCGGCGGCTTTACTCCCGACTTCCAGCAGAAGCCGACCCGCGCCCCGGTGCCGAACGAGGCCAACAACGGACTCAAGAATCGGCGCGGCACGGTGGCCATGGCGCGTACCAGCGATCCCCATTCCGCCACCGCCCAGTTCTTCATCAACGTCAAGGACAACGACTTTCTCGACCATCGCGCCCCAACCCCGCAAGGGTGGGGCTACACGGTGTTTGGTCAGGTCATCGACGGCATGGCCGTGGTGGACAAGATCCGTCAGGTACCCACCGGCCCCGGTGGTCCCGGCGGCCGATTCAGTGATGTACCGGTAACTCCGGTGCTCATCGAATCCGTTACGTTGCTACCCGCTCCGACGCCCGCATCGTTCCCCGCGACGCCGAACCCAGCTCCCGCGCCGTCCACCGCGCCCGAACCCGCCAAACAGTGAGGCAGCCATCATGGTCAATCTGCATACCCGATTCGGCATCATCAGCATCGAACTCGATCACGCCCACGCTCCGGCCACGACCGCCAACTTTTTGCAGTACGCCCGCGACGGATTCTACGAAGGCACCTTGTTTCATCGCGTGATTCCTAATTTCATGATTCAGGGCGGCGGCCTTGAAGCGGACATGAGTCAAAAGCCGACTCGCGCTCCCATTCGCAACGAAGCCGAAAACGGCCTGAAAAACCAGGTGGGCACCGTCGCCATGGCGCGTACCAGCGACCCACACTCCGCTACTGCCCAGTTCTTCATCAACGTCAAGGACAACGACTTCCTCGACCACCGCAGTCCGACCAGCCAGGGCTGGGGTTATTGCGTGTTCGGACGGGTTGTGGCCGGCATGGACGCGGTCGATGCGATCGTCGCCGCGCCGACCACCAATCGGCGTGGTCACCAAAACGTGCCAGCCGAGGACATCACGATCACCAAAGTCGAAGTCGTCGGCGAATAGTTCTCATGGCCACGCTGTTCATCTCCGACCTGCACCTGGATCCGCGCCGGCCCGCCATCGTCTCGCTGTTCCTGGATTTTCTGGAACGGCGCGCTCGGCGGGCCGATGCGCTGTATATCCTGGGCGACTTGTTCGAGGCCTGGATCGGCGATGACGACGACGCGGAGCTTGGGCATACTGTCGCTGGCGCGCTGCGCGCGCTGGTCGAATCCGGCGTGCCGACCTACTTTCTGCACGGCAACCGGGATTTCCTGGTTGGCCAAGGTTTCGCATCGGCGAGCCAAATCCAACTATTAGCGGAGAGCGTGGTGATCGAGCTGGTCGGCGAACCCGTGCTGCTGCTGCATGGCGACACGCTGTGCACTGACGATGTCGAGTACCAGGCGTTTCGCGCCCAGGTCCGCAATCCGGCCTGGCAGGCGGGTTTGCTGACGCGGCCGCTGGCGCAACGGCGGATGCTGGCCAGCCAGTTGCGGGAAACCAGCCGGCAGGCCACCCAAGCGAAAGGCACCGAGATCACCGACGTCAACCCCGTGGCGGTGGAACACGCGCTGCGCACGCACGGCGTTGACCATCTGATCCACGGTCACACCCACCGACCCGCCATCCACCAATGGATGCTGGACGGACGGCCCGCGCGGCGGGCGGTGCTGGGCGACTGGCATGAACAGGGCAGCGCACTGTGTTGCGACAAGGCTGGCTGGCGTTTGGAATCCCTGCTTCTGCCTGGCGTGTAGGCTCATGATTCTACTTCGCGATCCCCAGACCGGATTGCTCGCGCACGACACACCGGGCAGCTTTGCGGCACTGATGGATCTGTACGAGCGCAACTACATCAACCTGCGCCGGTTGTTGCCGATCATGCCGCCTGCGTCAACCGTGCGTATCTCGCGGGTAGCCGGAGGCCTGGATTTGCACTTACAAATTCTTAAGCGTAGTCGTTACACCAGTGACCTGATTTTAACGTACCAATTTCGCCAAAACGAAGGCACGGTCACCGCCGAACCCAATCTGCATATTCGGATCTATCACGATGCGCGGATGGCCGAGGTGATGGCCGCGCACTTGCGGCATCGCGCTGCCTTCATTGCCGACTTCCATCTCAACCACCAAACGGACGGCACACACCTTCACGCTCGTTGGCAAACCAACCGTTTTCTTTTTAAATGGCTCACCTACTGCCTGCGCCAGGGCCATCGATTTACTGGGTAATCCGCCTACCTCGTCTAAAATATCCATGATCTATTGAAACGCCCAAGGCATTATTTTTCCAAATTAGTTGACTAGGCCGATAGGTTAATATAGTTTCCTTACTCAATAGTCAGGAATTGACCTCACAGTACAGCCCAATTGCGGGGTAATACTCATGAAACTGTCGACCAAAGGCCGTTATGCGGTTACCGCCATGATGCATCTGGCCATTCACGACAAGTATGGCCCGGTCACGCTGGCCGAGATTTCCCAATGCCAGGGTATATCGCTGTCCTATCTGGAGCAGTTGTTCGCCAAGCTGCGCAAGCGCAGTCTGGTGGAAGGCGTGCGCGGTCCGGGTGGCGGCTACCGGCTGGCAAGTTCACCCGATCAGGTCACTGTTGCCGATATCATCAGCGCAGTCGACGAACGGCTGGACACCACCCGCTGCTTCGGGCATGAGAACTGCCAGGAAGGCCGGCGCTGCCTGACGCACGAATTGTGGACCGACCTCAGCCGGCAGATTTTCGCCTTTCTGGAAGGCATTACCCTGGCGCAGTTCGTCGAACGTCCGGCGGTCTGCGAAGTGGTGCGCCGCCAAAATGGCTCGCGCCGACGCGATCGCTCCAGCGAACGAGTGCCGGCTTCGGCCGTAGCCTGATCGGCTTCCCCATGCCGTAATGCGACTGCCGATTTATCTGGATTACGCGGCAACCACCCCAACGGATCCTCGGGTTGTCGTCACCCTGAGTCAGCATCTCGGTCAGGACGGTATCTTCGGCAACCCTTCTTCCAACACCCACTCTTTCGGTCGAACGGCGGCCCGGGCGGTCGAAACCGCCCGGACGCATGTCGCCGCCCTGCTCGACATCGACCCCGGCGCAATCGTCTGGACTTCCGGCGCGACCGAGGCCAACAACCTCGCTTTGTTTGGCGTCATGCGCGCCTATGCCCGCAAGGGCCGACATCTGGTCACCAGCAAGACCGAACACAAGGCCGTGCTTGACGTTTGCCGGCGGTTGGAACGCGAGGGTTGCGCCATCACCTACCTCGACCCGAACTCGGATGGGTCGCTTCCGCTGGAACGAGTCGCGGCGGCGCTGCGGCCAGACACCGTGCTGGTCTCGCTGATGCATGTCAACAACGAAACCGGCGTGGCGCAGGAACTGCCCACCATCGGCGCGCTGGTTCGAAACCATGGCGCGCTGCTGCATGTGGACGCATCCCAGAGCGTCGGCAAGCTGCCGCTCGATCTGCAAGCCCTGCCAGTGGATCTATTGAGCCTCAGTGCGCACAAGTTGTACGGCCCCAAAGGCATCGGCGCGTTGGTCGTGCGTCAGCGCCCGGTTCGAGTGCGGCTGGAACCACTGCTTTACGGCGGTGGCCAGGAACGCGGGTTACGGGCCGGCACGCTACCCGTCCATCAGATTGTCGCCATGGGGGAAGCCTGCCGGATCGCCCGCGTCGAGATGGAAGCCGAACAAGCCCGCATCCGGCGGCTGCGCGACCGACTGTGGCAAGGATTGGCGGCGTTGGGTGATGTCGAACTGAACGGCCATCCTGAGCGGAACGTAGCCGGTATCCTCAACGTCAGCTTTGCCGGTATCGCCGCCGAAGCACTACTGGACGCCCTGCCGGAGATCGCCCTTGCCACCGGCTCCGCTTGCACCTCCGCCAGCCACGAACCCTCGCACGTATTACGGGCGATGGGTTGCGATGCCATGCGGATGCGTGACGCGGTCCGCTTCAGTCTGGGCCGCTTCACCACCGTCGAGGAAATCGACTACACCATCGATACGGTAACGGCGGCGGTCACCCGGCTGCGGGAGCTATCCCCGGTATGGGAAGCGCACCAGGGAAGTCTGAAACACCGCGCGGTGGATTGGGCGGCGCCCTGACCGGACGTGGCGACCGATGAACCTTCAAGAACAACGACTAATGCTAACCCTGATCCGCAACCGGCGCTGGGCGGCTCTCGCTACTCAGGGTCCAGATGGGCCGGATGCGTCCTGGGTCGCCTATGTCCCGGAACCGGATTGCAGCGGTTTTCTGCTGCACCTCAGCACGCTGTCCGCCCACACTCGCAATCTGCTGGCCCACCCACGCGCCGGGCTGACGATCAGCGAACCGGAACGGGACGACGAAGATCCGCAGACGCTGGCTCGGGTAACGATACAGGGCGAAATCGCGACCATTCCCCGCGACCACCCGGACTACCGGTCGGCAGCACTATGCTATCAGGAACGGTTACCGGCTTCGGTGCCGCGCTTCGAGTTCGGTGATTTCCTATTGTTGCGCCTGATCCCGGTCCGCATCCGCTTTATCGGCGGCTTCGCCCGCGCCCATACCCTGGATTACGACGGGCTGCGAGCGGCCGCTCAGTGCACCAGTTGATTGAGATCGAAGATCGGCAGCAGAATCGCCAGTACGATCACCAGCACCACACCGCCCATGACCAGAATCAGCATGGGTTCGAAAATCCCCAGCAACGCGGCGATCAATGTTTCGGTCTCCCGCTCCTGCTGCACCGCCGCCCGTTCCAGCATGTTCTCCAAGCGGCCGCTGGCCTCGCCACTGGCAATGAGTTGCACGGTCATCGGCGGGAAATAGCCGCTGGCGCTGACCGCCTTGTACAGGCTGGCGCCTTCCTTGACCCGCACCGCCGCCTGCTCCACCGCTTCCCGCATCGGCAAATTGCCGAGCACCTGCGAGGAAATCCGCAAAGCCTCCAGCACCGGCACGCCGCTCGCCATCAGAATACTGAAGGTGCGGGCAAAGCGGGCGGTATTGGTCCCGCGGATCAAGCGCGCCAGCAGCGGCAAACGCAGCAGCACGCGATGCACCCGCCGCCGGAAACCGACCCGACGCAGCGCGTAGACCCAGCCAGCCGCGCCAGCCGCCAACGCGAGCAACACCAGCCAACCGTACTGGCGCAGGAAATCACTGAGAGCAATCAGGCCACGGGTCAGCGCCGGCAACTGCTGGTTGAGGCTGCCGAACACCTGCACGACCTGTGGCACCACATAGGTCAGCAAGCCGGCGACGATCAGGATGGCGACGCCGGTCAGCAGCAAGGGATAGAACAACGCCAGCCCGACCTTCTGGCGCATCTGCTGGCGGGCCTCGGTGTAATCGGCCAGGCGCTCGAACACCACATCAAGATGGCCGGATTGCTCGCCGGCGGCGACGGTGGCCCGATACAGCTCCGGGAATACCTGCGGAAAATCGCCGAGCGCGGTCGCCAACGTGTGGCCTTCCAGCACCCGGGTGCGCACCGCCAGCAGTAAACCGCTCAAGCGTGCCCGCTCGGCCTGCTGAGCCACCGCGCCCAGCGCTTCTTCCAGCGGCAAGCCGGAACCGACCAAAGTCGCCAATTGCCGGGTAATCAAGGCCAGATCGGTGGCGTTGATCCGAACCCGCCCGCTCCACCAGTGACCACCGCGCCGACGCTCGCGACTGGCCACCTCCTCGACTCCCAATGGGTTCAGACCCCGCTCGCGCAGCGCCTGCCGGGCCAACCGGGGGGTATCGGCCTCGATCAAACCCTTGCGCTGGCGCCCTTTGAGGTCGAGCGCGCTGTACTGAAAAGCGGGCACCTAGTCCTCCTTGGTCACCCGAATCAACTCCGACAACGCGGTATCGCCCGCCAGCACCCGCCGGCGACCATCATCGCGCATACTGGGGCTGGACAAGCGGGCATGGCGCTCCATTTCCTGCTCGCCCTTGCCCTCGTGAATCAGGGTTTGCATCGCCTCGTCCAGCACCACCAACTCGAAAATCCCGGTGCGACCTCGGAATCCGGTCTGGTTGCACTGGCCGCAACCGGCCGGAACGTAGAGCGTCGGCAACACGGCAGGATCGACGCACAACACGTCGCAATCGGCCGGGGTGGCGACATGCGACTGCTTGCAGTGCGGACACAGCTTGCGCACCAGGCGCTGAGCCAGCACCCCAACCAACGATGAGGACAACAGAAACGGTTCCACGCCCATATCGCGTAGTCGAGTGATGGCGCCGACCGCGCTGTTGGTGTGCAAGGTGGACAACACCAGATGGCCGGTCAGCGACGCCTGCACCGCGATTTCGGCCGTTTCCAGATCGCGGATTTCGCCGACCATGACCACATCGGGGTCCTGGCGCAGGATAGCGCGCAAACCACGAGCGAAGGTCATTTCGACCTTGGTATTGACCTGGGTTTGACTGATCCCATCCAGGTAATACTCGATGGGATCCTCGACGGTCATGATGTTGCGCTTGCGGTCGTTGAGCTGGGTCAACCCGGCATAGAGGGTGGTGGTCTTGCCGGAGCCGGTCGGACCGGTGACCAGCAAGATGCCGTGCGGGCGATGGATCACCTTCAGCAGGCGCAGTTCATCGTGCGCCTGCATGCCCAGATGGCGCAAATCCAACCGGCCCTCGCGCTTATCCAGCAGCCGCAGCACCACCCGTTCGCCGTGGCCGGTCGGCAAGGTCGAGACCCGCACGTCCACCGGCCGTCCGGCCACCTTGAGCGAAATTCGCCCATCCTGTGGCAGGCGCTTTTCGGCGATGTCGAGATGGGCCATGACCTTGACCCGGGACACCAGCAGCGGCCCCATGGCCCGTGGTGGCTGCAATGCCTCGCGCAACACACCGTCCACCCGGAACCGTACCAGTAGTCGGTTTTCGAACGTTTCGATGTGGATATCCGAAGCGCTCTCCTTAATCGCCCCGGTCAGCAGCGCGTTGATCAAGCGGATAATCGGCGCATCGTCGGCGCTTTCCAGCAAATCCTCCGGCTCGGGCAGGCTCTGCGCCACCTGATTGAGGTCCATTTCATCGCCGAGATCCTCCATCATGCGGGCCGCGCCACCGCTGTCGCCTTCGTAGCTTTCCTGCAACATCCGTTCAAAATGCTCGGCTGGCACCAGCACCGGTCGCAGCGGGGCATTCAGAAAGCGGCGCAATTCCGCCAAGCTGCGCGTGCTGACGCCCTGCCGACACACGACGGTTACCTTCCCGTCCTCCTCGTCCACCACCAGCACACCATGGCGCTTGGCAAATGCGTAAGACAACGCGGGATGCACGCCCAAAGCCTCGTCCACGCTGGCCGGTAAGGACTCGACGCTGGCTGGTTGGCCCATCATCGGTTGTTGAACCCGAAGCCCGCCGATTTCGCGGCAGGCGGAACGACCGGCGGCGGCGGCGGTTTTTCCGTCTCCGTGTTCAGAATCGTCCCTTGCACCTTCACTTCCTCCTGAGGCTTCAGCACCGGCGATTGCACGTCGGGCAGCAGGTAAACACCTTTATCGCGAGCCGCCAGTTGCTCTTGACGGATATAGCTGTACTTACTACTGGTATACAGATTGCCCTGTGCCGGGTCTCGCAGGATCACCGGATGCAGGAATACCATCAGATTGCGCTTGAGCTTGGAGGTATTACGGTAGCGGAACAGGTTACCCAACAACGGAATATCGCCCAGCAGTGGCACTTTCTGCGCGGTCTCGGTCAACTGGTCGTCGATCAGTCCGCCCAGAACCAGGATCTGCCCGTCCTCGACCAGCACGTTGGTCTTGATGGCCCGTTTGTTGGTGGTCGGTCCTTGGGTCGCCGCGTTGGCCGAAGCCACTACATTGGAGACTTCCTGAGAAATTTCCAGCTTGACGGCGTTGCCTTCGTTGATCTGTGGCTTGACCTTGAGGGTGATACCGACGTCTTGACGCTGGATGGTTTGGAACGGGTTGCCCACCTGCGTGTCGGTCCCACCGGTCGAAGTGGTGTAGGTACCGGTCACGAAGGGCACGTTCTGGCCGACGACAATTTCCGCCTCTTCGTTGTCCAGCGTCACCACGACCGGCGTGGACAACACATTGGTATCGGCATCCTTCGCCAAGGCGCTGATCAGGGCACCGAAGCGGTTGTTACCGGTGAAGTCGCCCACCGCAATCTGAGCTCCTTGTGGGACCCGCGCCGCCGAAATCGCGGTTAAATCGCCGCTGTCGGCTTGAGCCGCCAACCCGATGATGTTGGCCAGACTGGAGGTACCAGCATCGAAATTAGTGAAACCGACCAATCCATTCGAACTGGCGTCGATCACCCATTGCACGCCCAATTCGGCCGCTTTTTCGGCGGAGATCTCGGCGATGACCGCCTCCACCAGCACCTGGGCACGGCGCACATCCAGTTGGGCGATCACCGAACGGATCGAACGGATGGCCTCCGGCGGCGCGGTGATGACTAGCGAGTTGGTTGCTTCGTCGGCCTGAATATCCACCAGGCTGGCGCTGCTTCCGCTACTGCCACCGCCCGGCGGCGCGGCTTGCCCACCCGGCACCGGCGCGTTACGCGCGGCTTCGCTGCTCACATTTTTGCTGACGCCTTGCAGGACAGTCACCAGATCCTTGGCCTTGGCATAACGCAGATAGACAACCTGGGTATTGCCGCCGCTGTCCACCGGAGTATCCAGGTGGGCGATCAGGGTCCGCAGCCGCAACCGTGATAACTTGTCCCCACTCAACAGAATGCTATTGGTGCGCTCGTCCGCCACCATGCGTGGCGGCGTGCCGACGGTGGCGGCCGGATCGTTGCGGGCCTTGCCCTGTTCCAGAGCGGTGAGTACCCGCACCACCTCGGTGGCCGAGGCGTGCCGCAAGGCCACGATCTCCACTTCCTCGTTGCTGGCCAGATCGATCCGGCTGATGATGCTGGCAACACGTTCGACATTGGCGGCACTATCGGAAACGATCAGGACATTGGTGGGGGTGTAAGCCGCTAGATGTCCCTGTGGCGGGATCAACGGACGCAGGATCGGCACGATCTGGGCGGCGGAAACGTTCTGAACCTGGATGACCCGGGTAACGACCTGATCCGGCTCGACGTCTTGCCGCTGATCGACGGTGGGGATGCTCTCCTGCTTGGCCCCCGCCGCTGGCACGATCTTGATCACCTTGCCGCTGGGCACGGCGGCGAAGCCATGCACGCCCAGCACCGCCAGAAATACTTCGTAAAGCTCCTTCTCGTCCATCGGTTTGGCGGAAATAATCGTCACCCGGCCCTTGACCCGCGGATCGACGATGAAATTCTTGCCGGTCAGCACCGACATGCTCTCGACCAGGGCATTGATGTCAGCGTCCTTGAGGTTCAAGGTCACTGGTGCGGCCCACACCGGCGCGGTGAGCAACAGGCCCAGCAGCAACGCGCCCAGGACCCCGAGGCGCGGGCGCCACTTGCGGGAAATTGGTCTGTCGGGCCAGTGGATCATCGTCATCGTTATGGGGTCCGATCGTTGGGCGCCAATCTCCGATTATCAGGGAACTGGCCCGTTCAGGGAAAAAAGTAGGGGGATTTCGGTGCCGCCGCGCAGCACCCGCACGTTGATCTGATCGGCGCTCAACACAGTCTGTAAAATGGCGAAACCCTGCATGGGATTGTTGATGCGGATGCCGTTGACCTCGGTAATCACATCGCCGCTGTTCAGACTGAGTTGCCGCATTAGTCGCCGATCTCGCCCCGGCCGCAGCCGGAACCCAATGAACTGGCCGTCTTGCACATAGGGGCTGGCGAAAGCGATATTTTCCAGGACTTGCGGCCGAACCATCGCCTTATCGCGCAGCTGCTGTGTCACGGCGGTCGCATCGATCACTTGAGGTGCAACGGCGCCAGTGGGTTCCGGTTCGAGCATGGGCTCGACCGGCAGCGACTCTTCCGAAACGGAAGAAGGTGGGCGAACAGCCACACCCAGCTTGGGGAGATTAAGCACTTCCTGCCGGCCCTGACGGGATACGATCACATGATCACGTTGGATCTGTTCCAGACGGGCGCCACCGGGCAAAGAATCGCCAATGCGATAGCCGCGCTCCAGACCACTGCCTTCGGCGATCAGCGCCAGCGCCCTACTGCCACCCTGCTCGATGAAAAACACGCCAGCCAGGTGTAAGTCGAGCGGAGTCACCGGAATGACGGGTGGAGGCACTTCCACCGGCTGGCTCGCCTTTATCTGTCCAAACAGATGCCAATCAGCGATGGTGGTGTAATTAGCCTGCCTGACGGAACTTGCGGGTTCGGCGGCGGATGCATCCCCCGCTGGTACCGGTTGGACCGTCGGCGAAAACCGACCGGACAGGAAGGCCAGAGTCAATTGCGCCAGGGAACCAGCCAGTAGAATGACCAAGACGGCATTGGCCACCCGCACGGCGACCGGCAACCAAACCTCCGGTCGCGGTAAGGCCAGCCATATGCGTTTTCTTACCGCCAGCAGGACGCGTTGTGCAAAATCGGTCAAGATAGGATTCTGGGTGCAAACAGGGGCTCGATACGTTTTGAGAATAACAAAAATCTGCCGTCAACCCTGAGTTTTTCGCTTCAGATCCCGTTCCAGATCCGGCGCTCACAACTCGACCAGCAATGCCAGAGCCGTTCCCTTCGACCCGACAGCTACCCCAGAACGCTAGAACGCTAGAACGCTAGCGCCAAAGCACCGGAGACGGACGGCGCAATCCCTCCGAACCCATTCCTGCCGTCATGGCTGCGGGATCGCTTCCAGAACCTGCCCACGGCGCAGCCAAAACCGACTCCACCAGGCTGTTCTCGGCGGGTCGAAACGACCACCCGCTCAATCATCGTAATAGTGGCGGTGCTTGTAGTGCCCCCGGTGCCGGCCAGGATGGCGATAGTAAGACGGTGGACCGTAGTCGCGATAGCCAGGCCGATCCACATAGATGACATCGGGCCGGCGGTAACGTCTGGTGGTAATCGCGGTTCCGGCCGCGCCGCCCAGCGCGCCCCCTAGAATCGCGCCTTCGCGCCCGCCCAATTCGGAACCCACGCCCGCGCCCAGCGCGCCACCCAGCGCGCCGCCCAGCATCGCATCGGCCGTCTGACCGGCCCACAGCACCGCTGGCGCGCCGAGCATGACTGCGGCCAATAAAGAAGGTATCGCCCTATTCATGACATCACTCCCCTCAGATGGATGAATAATTCTGCTATTTACCATCGTAGTCGAGAAAAACTGAATGAGCGCTGACCGATCAACCGAGCGGGTGTCTGAAGCCGGTCATCGGGATAGCCAACGCAGTGTTGGCGTGCCGGGCTGGCTGGTCGGTGTCTTGGCTCTCACCCCCATCACCCGGCCCGACTGCGGCGGCTGCGGCAACTGGATATGAGCGGCCATCAACGCGCTCAAGCGATCCAGCACCGGCAGTGGCATCGCCGTGCTGTGCCGTTCCTCCATGTCGACATGGATCACCATCAATTCGGTGGTGGCGGAGACAAACCCTTTATCGGCGTGATACAAACGGTGAAAGTGGTGAATGCGCTTGCTGTCGAAACCGAGCAGTTGGGTGGTCACCCGCATCGGATCGCCAGCCACTAGTTCACGTTGGTAGTTCACATGGGTTTCCACGACAAAGGCCGAGCAGCGTCGGCTGTCGCGGTAATTCTGCCCCATGCCCAGATAGTCCATGAACGCGTCGGTGGCATGGTCGAATGCCAGGACGTAATAAGCGACGTTCATGTGACCGTTGTAGTCGATCCACTCGGGCGGCACTACATCAGTATATAGACACAGGGGGGATTCAATCCGCATGATGGGTTGTCGCATTGTCGTCGCTGTCCGTGGGGAAGCGCGGTACGCTACCTATTTTTGTCGCGTTGCGCAATTACTGGCGCGCCAAAGCGTTTCGAACCCCGGTTTTGACCCAAATAGCAGCGGCTTCCCCCGATGGGAATGCCGTTCGACCACCGGAATGAACCGAAGGAATCCGGAATGAAATGGATGTCGAGCGTTTTCCAGAACCAGGCGCTCCAGCTTCCAATGGCAGCCATCATGTCAACCAACGATCAGGTACCGACCATCCCCGAACACCGAAGGAGGGAAAACCGATGCTGAACTGGATTGTCCTGATGACCTTGCTGGTGGTGCTTTTCGTGGCCTGGCTATCCATCCGCGTCTTTCTGCAGGGTCCGACGCTGCGCGATTACGATCGAGTGCCACCGAATAGCCGGGTTGGATCGCGGGAACGGGCGAGTCCCGCCCATCAGGAGGCTGTGCGGCGGCTGGAACAGGCCACGGCCGAGATTCACGCCGCTCCCAGGAAACAGCGGCGAGCCACCATCCGGCGAGTGATGGCGCGAGGCTTTGTCGAACCACCGCTGCTGGTGGGCGGCACAAATTACCAACTTCGGGAAGTCGATGCCGACGGCGTGCCAGGCGAATGGGTGCTGGCACCGGATTTCGATCCGCATCGCCGCCTGTTGTACTTGCACGGCGGTAGCTTCATCAGCGGTTGCCCGCGCGGCCATCGCGTAATCACCACCAAGCTGGCGCAAGTCACTGGAGCCTCGATCCTCGCGCTGGATTACCGACTGATGCCGGAGCATTCACGCCGGGACATCAACACCGACTGCCAGACCGGTTATCGCTGGATTCTGGATCATGGGCCCACCGGCCCGGCTCCCGTCCGCGAATTGTTCTTGGCCGGGGACTCGGCCGGCGGCGGCTTGGCACTGATGTTGGCCACCTGGACGCGCGATGCGGGCTTGCGTCCGGCGCAGGGAGTAATCGCGCTATCACCGACGGTGGACTTGACGCTGTCCAGTCCCACGCTCAAGAGCAACCTCAAGACCGATTTGGTGCTGGGTCCCGGACTGAAAGGGTTCCTGTGCATCCCGCGCCCGATCCAACTGCTGATGATCTGGGGCATGAACCGGATGGCCCCGTCCAATCCGCTGGTTTCACCGGTGTTCGGCGACTTGTCGGGGCTGCCGCCGGTATTGGTCCAGGTCAGCGAAGCTGAAATGATGTTGGGCGATGCCCGATGCTACGTCAACAAGGCCCGCACCGCCGGTTCCCACGCGGAACTGGAAACCTGGCCGGACATGTTGCACGTCTGGCATTTATTCGGGCCGATCCTGCCAGAAGCCGGGGAAGCATTCGAACGGATCGGGCAGTTCGTGGAAGGTTGTATCAGTCATCTCAAAAATGACTAGATAAATTTACACCATCAAGAAAATACCAACAACTAACAACGTATATATAACACTATCAATACGGATTGAAACTCTCATTTAGCATCATTAAGTTGTCACATGTTAGCTGTATTTTGGCGATGCTTGGAATTTGGGTCATGGCGTTTTTTTATCCATGGAAACCTCGGAATTCAAGCTGAAATCCTGTTTGATTATTTCCGTCTTTACTCCAATCAGGAGCCAAAAATCATGTGCCTGCATAAGCATTTATTCAGCGTAATAACTGAGACAGGGAAACGGCAATATTCACTGCTCGTCTTGTTGTTATTGTCTTTCTGCCTCATCATTCCTGGGCAGGCCAACTCGACGGAGATTGGGCCTGGAATAAGCGATACCCATATCCGCATCGGCGCCATAATGCCTTTAACCGGAGATAACCAGTATTATGGAATTGGTATGAAAAAAGGCATTGATGCCGCATTGGCAAATCAGGTCGTGCAAGGCCGAAAAATCGAATTCAAGGCAATGGATGACTCAGGCGACTCCGTCACCACAATTCAAGCGGCCAATCAAATTATAGACGAGGGAATTTTTCTGATGCTGGGCAATGTTGGGGCGCTTCCAACCCTCCAGTTGATGCCGGTTCTCAGAGTCAACCAGGTACCCAGCGTAGGTTTCTATACGCTGGGCGATGTCAGTAACAAAGACACACTGAACTATCGTCCAAACACTAGCGATGAAGTGGCCACGCTGATCACCGACATGACTGAAACAGGCATCAAACCGGCCCAAATCTGTATTTTTGCCCAGAATGACGTGTTTGGCGTGGCAGCGATCAACGGTTTCAAAAATGGACTGAAGAATTTCCCTGAAATGCAGCCTGCCATCGATAAACTGGATCATATTCTCGATATGACCATGGGTGGAATCAATCCCGCACTGAACGGCCTTGGACCGATTGGGTTTTATCCACACGATACCGTATTCATCAGAGATGCGTACCGATCTCTGAAAGATTGGGAACGACAAAGCGGGCAGCCCTGTCGGTTCGTCATCCTCGTCGCTATTCCAAAAGTTGCGGCCGATTTTATCGCTTACTCGCATTATAAAAAAGAATCTTGGTCTTTCGGTGCGATCTCCGCAACGGCTGCGGGTTATGCTCTTGGCAAGAATCTGTCGGCTTATTATCTCGACGACAAAATTATTGTGACTCAAGTAGTGCCGAACCTGGATGCATCTCTGCCAATCGTCAAGGAAGCCAGAGCTGTTCTTGGAAATGATTTCAATCACATAAATCTTGAAGGCTATATTGTGGGTCGTCTGTTCCTGGCTATCTTGAAGTCGATGAAAGAACCCATAACGCGGGATAATTTCATCAAAACAGCACGTCTGCAACCCTTTGACTTGGGAGGTTTGAAGGTTGAATTCAATCAGGGTAATTCAGGTTCAAAACTAGTATCGTTAAATCTTCTGCAGAAAAACACTTACCAAACATTTGTACCGAATGATTTTTCCATAGCCCTCAAGCCATAAGCATTTTGAGCAATCGCCAGTTCGGATTGACCCATCCGACTTTACTGCCCATCAAATGCCGCAAGCTGCCCCCATGCCTTGGCTTCCTGTCGCGTCAACAACTGGCGGACGAAATCCAATGCCAGTACCAGGTTGGCTTCCGCCGTCACACTCAACGACTCACCCAAATCGAAGCGTTCGCCGCGAAGCGCCAATTGGAAAGCAGGTGGCGGCGGAGCGCGATTGATCTGCTGGTAGACATACAATACAGCGGCGGGCGACAGGGCATGGCTGGTATAGCTGGTGTCACGCACTGGCTGAACGCGAGAAAATTGAAAGGGCGGTGGACAGGAAACGCTGGCGTCCACAAACAATACCAGCGCCCGATTTTCCAGATCGACCGCGTGTTCGATCTGCAACTGAAAGTCGGTGAGCAGATCGACGTCTTGCCAATCGTCATACTGCTCCCGCAATGTCGCCAACCGCTCCAGCAATAGCGGTCCCAACGCATCGTCGCCCCGGCTGAGATTGCCAACGGCGAGGATGAGCAGACCAGGAACCTTCACGCAAACCCGCTCCGAGAGGGAGAGGTCATTTCGCTGCGGACGGTTCCATCCGCATCCCGCGCCAGGGAATCCATCACCGTCCCAGTCTTTTCTTCCACCAGTTCCACGATCAGCGGCATCCGACCCAAGGCATGGGTGGCGCAGGACAAGCAGGGATCGTAGGCCCGCACCGCCACTTCGATCTGATTCAGCAGCGGTTCGGTCAGTTCCTTGCCGTCCAGATAATGTTCCGCCACCTGACGGATGGATTCGTTCATCGCCTGATTGTTGTTGGTGGTGGATACGATCAGGTTGGCCTTCTCGATCAGCCCGTCTTCGTCGATACGGTAATGGTGAAACAGCGTACCGCGCGGCGCTTCGATCACGCCGATGCCTTCTCGCGCCATCTCGCCGTGCACGACCCGCTCTTCGCCGAAGATATCCGGGTCGAGCAGCAGTTCCTTGATCGCCTCGGTGGCGTGCAATAACTCGATCATCCGCGCCCAGTGATAGGCCAGGGTCATATGAACTGGCTGGCCATCACCCAACGCCATGAACGCCTGTCGCTCCTCCTCGGCCAGCGGCGTGGGGATAAAATCGCAGTTGTTGATCCGCGCCAGCGGTCCGACCCGATACCAGCCTTGTTCCGATCCCAAGGAATTGATGAACGGAAACTTCATATAGCTCCATGGCTTCACCTGCTCGCGAAGCACTTGGGAATAGCGCCGGTAATCCAGATGGTCAAACAAGATTTCGCCGCGCTCGTTCCTGGCCCGCAAGCCACCGTGATAAAGATCCAACGCGCCATCGGTACGTACCAAACTGAGGTAATTGGAACGGATAGTGGCGAAATGGGTGAAATAGCCGGGGTTCAACTGGTACGCCTGTTTGACCAGCTTGAGGACGCCACGACCCCACTGGATCATCAAATCGAGATCGGTCAGCAGATCATTGCGCTCCTGTAGGGTCAGAGCCTTGTTGACGCCGCCCGGAACCGATCCGGTACCGTGAATCCGCTTGCCGGCGGTAACCCGGATTACTTCTTGGCCATACTTGCGCAACCGCACGCCCTGACGGGCGATGTCAGGGTAATCGGCCATCACCCCGCCTACATTGCGATGCGCGACGGGATCGTCAAAATCGAACAGGAAATCCGGCGAAGCCAAGTGAAAAAAATGCACGGCGTGCGATTGCAGGGTCTGCCCGTAATGCATCAGCCGGCGGATTTTCTCGGCGGTCGGGGTCAGCGCTTGTGCTCCGACCAATTGATCCACTGCCTTGGCTGCCGCCAGATGATGGCTGACCGGGCAGATGCCGCATAAGCGCTGCACCACCACCGGCACTTCCCAGTACGGCCTGCCCTGGATGAACTTCTCGAAGCCGCGAAATTCGACGATGTGCAACCGCGCCTGGCGGATACGATGATCCTTGTCCGTCAGCAGCGTGACCTTGCCGTGCCCCTCGACCCGGCTCAGCGGATCGATGGCGATCCGACACAAATATTCCGGCCGGGCGGCCGTTTCCAGATCGCTCATGGCGCGCCTCGTTCAATCGTAGTGGATTTGGGTATAGGACAGTGCGACCGGCTGACCGGACAACAATTGATTGACGAAAGTCCAGATGGTGTCCGCCGAGGGCGGGCAGCCGGGTAGAAAGTAATCGATTTTGACCACCTCGTGCACTGGATGCACTTGGGCGAGCAACAGCGGGATTTCCGGGTCGTTGGGGATTTGCGGATCGACCAGCCCCACCCCGCGCAGGTAGGATTCCTCCAGACAGTCCTTGAGCGCGAACTGGTTGCGCATCGCCGGAATGCCGCCGTTCAGCGCGCAGGCCCCGATCGCGATCAAGGTCTTGCAACGCGCCCGAAACTCCATCAGCACGTGAACGTTCTCGGCGTTGCAGACCCCGCCCTCGATCAAGCCGATGTCGCACTCGCCCAACTCCTTGATATCGGTCAATGGGCTGCGATCCAATTCCACCCGCTCGGCCAGATCGAACAACCGCTCGTCCAGATCCAGCAACGACATGTGACAACCGAAGCAGCCGGCCAGCGAACAGGTGGCGACTTTCAGGCGCGGCTCAATCATGGCGGCGCCCTCCTTGGCTTTCCGGCACCTGCGCCACATCGCCGACCATGCTGATCGGCTTGCGGTCGTACAAGCGCTGGCCGATGGGCGTTTCGTAGCCCCGATGCTTGATCAGGATCGTTCCGGTCGGACAGACTTGGGCGGCCTTGTCGTCGATGCTGAACGAAGTGGCGCCCAACTGACCCGAAGGCGTGTTGACCACCAACCGCGCCTGGATGCCACGTCCTTGCACCGCGAAGATATTTTTACCATCCACATCGCGACTGGCCCGCACGCACAGTTCGCACAGGATGCAGCGGTTGAAGTCGAGCACCGCCTCGGGATGGGAGGCATCCACCGGACGGCGCGGGTAAAAGTGCGTGTAGTGCGGCGCCAGCATCCCGACGTAATAGGCCACCGCCTGCAACTGACAGGCCCCGCTCTTCTCGCAGGCCGGACAGACATGGTTGCCCTCGACGAACAACATTTGCAGGATGCCACGGCGCAGTTCGCGCAACTCTTCGATCTCGCTCTGCACGGTCAGACCGGCCGCCGCCGGCGTGGTGCAAGCCGCCTGCACCCGGCCGTTGACCTTGACCAGACAGACCCGGCAACTGCCATGCGGAGTGAATTCCGGATTGAAGCACAGATGCGGGATGTAGACGCCGGCCTCCAGCGCCGCCGTCATGAGCGTCTGGCCGTCCTCGAAAGGAACTCGCCGCCCGTCCAGGATGAAATGCGGTTGCTCGTTCATGGCATCGCTCCCAACAGCAGATCCCGCTCGTTCAGATAGGCGCCCGGATCGCGGCGACCGGTCAGTTGCCGTGCCTCCTCCAACGCCGCGTTCAAGTCGAAGGCCGGCTCGTAGGCGGTGGAACGCAGCCGTCGCTCATAGGCTTCCGGGAATTCGTCCAGGCTGTCGAGCACCGGATTGGGCGCGGTCTGGCCCAGCCCGCAATGACAAGCGACCTGCATGATCCGCCCCAGCTTGCGCATTTCCTCCAGATCTTGGCGGGTACCGTGACCGGTATGGACCTTGGTGACTAAATCGCGCATCAGCGAGGTACCGACCCGGCACGGCGTGCAGAACCCGCAGCTTTCGTGGACGAAAAACTGGGTAAAGTTGCGGATGCCGTCGAGGATGTCGCGACTTCGGTCGAACACCATGAACGAACCGCCGGTGGCCAGATCCTCGAAACAGATGCGCCGCCCGAACTGCTTGGCGGAAACCGTGTGCCCGGCGGGGCCGGCCATCTGAATTCCCTGAGCATCCCGCGCGCCGCAATCTTCCAATACCCGCTGCACCGTGACGCCGAAGGGGTATTCGTAGATGCCGGGCCGCTCGCAGTCGCCGCTGAGGCTGAGTAGCTTGGTGCCCTTGGATTCGGCGGTGCCGCGACTGGCGAACCAGTCGCCGCCCTCCACCGCGATCTTGGCGGCGGCGGCGAAGGTCTCGACGTTGTTGACCACGGTCGGCCGGTTCAGGTAGCCGTGAGTGGTCGGGAACGGGGGGCGGATGCGCGGCACGCCATGCTTGCCTTCCAGCGACTCGATCAGCGCCGATTCCTCGCCGCAGACGTAAGCACCGGCGCCCAGATGGATGTCGATGTCGAAGTTGAAGCTGGGATCGCCGAGAATGGCCTCGCCCAACAGTCCCGTCTCGCGGCGGCGTTGCAAGGTTTCCCGCAGCGCTTTCAGCAGGTAACGGTATTCGCCCCGCAGGTAGACGAAGCCTTGGCGGGCGCCGATCACTCGGCCGCACAGCGTCATGCCCTCAAACACCAGATCGGCGAAATCCTGCATCAGCACCCGGTCCTTGAAAGTACCCGGCTCGCCCTCGTCGGCGTTGCAGACCACGTATTTCACTTCACCGGGGGCATTGCGGCAGGCCATCCATTTGGCGGCCGACTTGTAGCCGGCGCCGCCCTGACCTCGCAGGCCGGATTTGATCAGTTCGTCCAGCATCGCTTCCGGGCCGCGCCGCAACACCGCCCGCACGGCCGCGCCATCGGCGAAATGCCGGCCCAGCAGAATATCGGCGCGGCGGATGTTGCTGGTCACCTCGAAAAACTCGCGCGGCCACTGCTCCAGGGGGATTCGACCGTTGACCAGCTCCACGATCCGATCCAGCCGAGGCCGATCCAGCCGGGTCAGGGTGTAACCGTTCACCAGCGCGGCTGGACCTTGGTCACACATACCGGTGCAGGACGTGGTGCCGACGCTGACCACCCCGTCGGCACGGGTCTCGCCAATCCCGATGCCGAACCGCCCGCACAGGTAATGGAGCAGCTCACGGTTGCCGAGCATCCGGTCGGTGATATTGTCGCTGAATAGGATGTCGTAGGAGCCACGCGGGTCGGTGTAGAGAAAGGAATAGAACTCGGCGACGCGGCGCACCTTGTCCGGGGACAAACCCAGTTCCTCGGCCACCTGCTCCAGCGCCTCGGACGGCAACCAGGTCAGATGATCCTGCACTTCTCGCAGAATCTGCAGCAACCGGGTCGACAATCCGCCGTGGCGCCGCACGATATCGCGGACCGTCTGGGCAAACGTCATGGGTTCCGCCATGGACCACCTCCGTCGTTCGGCGGCCGATCCAGCACAGCACATGGATGGCCTGTTTTCAAACCGGCTTTATCCAATCGATCACGTTTGCAGGATACTCCAAACCTCATCAAAAAACTCATCTTCCTTGGGCTTGAAAGTGATTTTCCCTGAATGGCCGTTGAAAACAATTTGCACAGTACGGTGAGTGGATCAGCACATCGCAGATATTCCAAAACGGACACCGCTAAAGGCTATCTCAACAACGATGACATCCAGAGTCGTGAAGCACTGGTCGTCGAATTACCCTCGCACTTTTCGAATTTTTTATTAAGTTAAATCAAAAAGATAAATCCGAATAAACCTCAAAATCAGCACAATTGGTTTGCATTATCTGCCCGAGCGTTGTAAAACTAAAAAAAGAAAATGTCATTTTAAAGTTACCTAATTTGGATTTTTTTCCATTCTGATCTGAAATTATTGCTGCCTCTTCAATCGACTGAGCCACCCACTGATTCGGTCTGGCCGGATCGCCCGATAATCTATCGGTTGCGCTATCTCGTTATCCCTTTCAAGTACCAACTAATTTGGAAGCGCTATCGGCAACGATGCCATTATCGATAGCGGATATCGAGGCCCGCGCAATCGCGACCCGAACCTTCCCAATGAACGTCAAAATTGCCATCAGAAAGCTTTACAAGATCTTCGGGGATAACCCCAAGGTTGCCCTGCCGTTACTAGAACAAGGCGTGGACAAGGCGAAAATTTTCGAGCGCACGGGCCAAAGCGTCGGGGTCATGAATGCCAGCTTCGATATCCATGAAGGCGAAATTTTCGTCATCATGGGTCTATCCGGTTCTGGCAAATCCACTCTGGTACGCCTGCTGAACCGGCTGATCGAACCGACCTCGGGGCAAATCCTGGTCGATGACGAGGACATCGCCGTCCTGCCCGCAGAAGGGCTGCGCAATCTCCGGCGACGCAAGATGAGCATGGTCTTTCAGTCTTTCGCATTGATGCCGCATTTCAACATCATCGATAACGCCGCTTTTGGCTTGGAACTGTCGGCGGTTCCACGGGCGACGCGCTACGAACGTGCCTTGGCGGCGTTGGATCAGGTCGGATTGAAAGCCTATGCCGACAGCTATCCGGACGAACTCTCGGGCGGCATGAAACAGCGGGTCGGACTGGCGCGGGCGCTGGCCAACGACCCCGACATTCTACTGATGGACGAGGCGTTCTCCGCTCTCGATCCGCTGATCCGATCGGAAATGCAGGATCAGTTGCTGGACCTGCAAACCCAGCAACAACGCACCATCGTATTTATTTCCCACGATCTGGATGAAGCCATGCGCATCGGCGACCGCATTGCGATCATGGAAGGCGGGCGTGTCGTGCAAGTGGGAACACCGGAAGAAATTCTGCGCAATCCCGCCGACGATTACGTCAGTTCCTTCTTTCGGGGCGTGGATACATCCAAGGTACTCACCGCCCGCGATGTGGCGCGCACCGAACACGCGACGCTGATCGATCGTGAAGGTACGGGTATCCGTGCTGCTCTGAAACAAATCTCCTCTCGTTTTGAGGATTACGGCTATGTAGTCGGTCCCAATCGAGTGTTTCATGGCGTGGTGTCCGCCGATTCCCTACGGGCGGCAGGTGGGGGTGAAGGCGTCCCACTCAAACAGGCTTTCCTATCCGATATCGTTCCCATACCAGACGATAAGCCTCTGAATGAGCTATTGGGTACAGTCGCACAGACACCCTGTGGTGTACCCGTGATCGATCCGAATAAACGCTATCTGGGGGTGATCACCAAGGCCAATCTGTTACTGGCGCTGAATGGTGAGGGGGAATTGGTATGAGAAAACCGACCCATGATAACTGGGCGATGACGAACACCCGGCAATCCATATCTTCCCTAGGCGATACCCGCAACAAGATAATGAGCATTAACCTATTTATTCTAGCCCTATTTATCATGTTGGCATCTCCATCTGGAGTGCTCGCCGCCGACCCGCCAGAGGCCAATCCCTGGGCCAGCGGCGAACCTGCAGCGTCATCCACCCCCTCGCCCGCGCCAGCGGATACGGATTGGCTCGCCGCGGCGTCCGCCCCTGCGGACTCGGCCACATTCGACTGGCTCCATCCCTTTCAGGAAACCTTGATTCCATTGAATGTTTGGGTGGATCAAGGTCTGGACTGGCTGGTGAACAACTTCCGCCCGGTGTTCCAGGCGATCCGCTGGCCGATCGACGCCATCCTGACCTCGGTTGAGTCCGCTTTGCAGGCGGTGCCGGCCCTACTGGTGATCCTGATCTTCGTGCTGCTGGCCTGGCAGATGGTCGGACGCCGCTTGGCGGTGGGTACGCTGATTTCGCTGGTGATCGTCGGGCTGATCGGCGCCTGGTCCGAGGCGATGGTGACTTTGGCCTTGGTGTTGACTTCGGTGTTTTTCTGCGTCCTGGTTGGGCTGCCGCTGGGCATCTGGCTCGCTCGCAACGATCGAGCGCTGGCGATCTTTCGCCCAATCCTGGACGCCATGCAGACCACACCGGCTTTCGTGTACCTGGTACCCATCGTCATGCTATTCGGGATCGGCAACGTCCCCGGTGTGGTGGTGACCATCATCTTTGCGCTGCCGCCCTTGATCCGCCTCACCAACCTGGGCATTCGCCAGGTGCCGGCGGACCTGGTGGAAGCCGCCCAGGCATTCGGTGCCAGTCCACGGCAAATGCTTTTCAAGGTTCAAATTCCTCTGGCGATGCCCAATATCATGGCTGGCGTCAACCAAACCCTGATGTTGGCGCTATCGATGGTGGTAATCGCCTCGATGATCGCTGTAGGTGGTTTGGGCCAGATGGTGTTGCGCGGTATCGGTCGTCTGGACATGGGCTTAGCGACGGTTGGCGGCGTGGGTATCGTGTTGCTAGCCATTATCCTCGATCGGCTGACCCAATCGTTCGGCGCGGATACCCGCCACCGAGAAGCTCGCCACTGGTATCAACAAGGTCCGGCAGGTCTCGTTTATCGCTTGCTGGCTCGCCACTAACGGCGCGAAACCGCGTCTCCCGTCCGGGGTGTCACGGCACCCCCTGCCCTTAAAATCCCAAAGAAGGAGAGATGCATGAGACATTTCACGACTCGTTGGACTGGCTTGAAAGGCTTCCTTGCCACGCTACTGGTGCTATGCCTGTGGTCCGCCGGCGGTCAAGCGGCCGATCTGCCTGGCAAGGGCGTCACCGTTCAACCCTTGAAGAGTTCGATTGCCGAAGAAACCTTTCAGACCCTGCTGGTCATGAAGGCACTGGAACGCTTGGGCTATGACGTCAAACCGATCAAGGAAGTCGAGTACGCCACCGCGCATGTGGCCATCGGTAACGGCGATGGCACATTTCTAGCGGATCATTGGGATCCGCTCCATGTGGATTTCTACACCAAGGCGGGCGGCGCTGACAAGATTTACCGGGAAGGCATTTACTCGCCGGGTGCGCTACAGGGCTATCTGATCGACAAGAAAACCGCCGATCAATATCAGATCACGCATATCGATCAGCTCAAGGACCCAAAATTGGCCAAGCTGTTCGATACCAATGGTGACGGCAAGGCCGACCTGGCGGGCTGCAATCCCGGTTGGGGTTGCGAAAAAGTGATCGAACATCAATTGGATGCATTCAAATTGCGGGATACCGTCACCCACAATCAGGGCAGTTACTCGGCGATCATCGCCGATACGATCACCCGCTTCAAGCAAGGCGAGCCGGTGCTGTATTACACCTGGACCCCTTACTGGGTTTCAGGCGTCATGGTTCCCGGCAAGGATGTCGTGTGGCTGCAAGTACCGTTTTCTTCGTTGCCTGGCGAACGCAAGGATGTGGATACGACGCTGCCGAGCGGCCAGAATTACGGTTTCCAGGCCAACAATCAACGGATCATCGCCAACCTGAAGTTTGCACAGGAAAACCCCGCCGCCGCCAAGCTGTTCTCGATCATGGAGATCAGCGCCAACGACATCAGCGCGCAAAATTTGCGGATGCGCAACGGCGAAAAAAGCATGGCCGACATCGAACGCCACACCGATGCCTGGATCAAGGGACACCAGAAAACCTTCGATGGTTGGATTCAGGAAGCACTCAAGGCGACTAAAAGCCAAAGTTGAGTTTTTTATCGTGGGATAAAACGGTCTTCCCAGCAAAATGGGAACAGGGTGGATCAGGATCGGGTCAAAACGGCAACGACAAAATCGTGACGCGCTTTCCGCAAGCCGCTTGTCGAGCGAACTGTGTGGTCGCTATGGCATTACCGCGAAATTGCAGGCACTATTTTTATTTTTGTCGCCCATATCACCGGAGATGAGACGCTTTCTATGCCGAGCCCTTTCCTGAAACGCCTTCACTGGCTGCTGCTGGGGTGGCTGACCGCCAACGCCGCGCAGGCGACCGTTTATCCCCTGCCGCCCCCGGACGTCGACCTCATCGGTCAGGTCAAGGTCGTCTACGCCACCAAGGAAGACACCCTGATCGATATCGCCCGTCGCCACAGTCTGGGTTACGATGAAATCGTCCACGCCAATCCGGGCGTGGATCGCTGGGCGCCCGGCGCGGGTAACCCGATCGTGCTGCCGACCCGCCACATCTTGCCCGATGCTCCGCGCGAGGGCGTGGTGCTCAACATCGCGGAGATGCGGCTGTACTACTACCCCAAGGCCGGCGCCGACGGGCAGCGTGTGGTCTACACCTATCCGGTGAGCATTGGCCGCATGGACTGGAAAACGCCGATGGGCTTGACCAAGGTCGTTGCCAAGGATGTCGATCCACCTTGGCGGCCACCAGCTTCGATCAAGGCCGAACATGCCGCCGAAGGCGATTTCCTACCCGATGTAATCCCCGGCGGCCCGGATAATCCATTGGGGCGCTATGCCATGCGATTGGGCGTGCCCGGCTATCTGATCCACAGCACCAACAAACCCTACGGCATCGGTATGCGGGTCACGCACGGTTGCGTGCGGATGTATCCGGAAGACATCGAACGACTGTTCAGCATGGTGCCAATCGGTACGCCGGTGCGTTTGGTTGACCAACCGGTCAAGGTCGGTCGTTTCAACGGCGAGTTGTACGTTGAATCGCACGAACCGCTGGAAGAAGACAACCTACCGATCAAGGTCACCCTGGAACAAGCGCAGCGGGCGATCATCGCCAAGATCGGCCCCGACATGCCGGGCGTGGATCCGGCGGCGCTCGAAGTCGCGGTCGAACAGGTCAGCGGTATGCCCGTGGCGGTCAACACCTTACCGGGTTACGGCTATGCGGCGCCACCGCCGGCCACCGCCTATCCGCCCACAGCCATCACGCCTTCCGGATATCGGCCCACATATCCCAATCCCGTACCCAGCTACTCCTATCCAACTTCGGGAATGCCGTCCGCTGGCGCTCCATCCACTTACCGGCCAACACCGGGCAGGCCAATGCCCTACCCAGGTGCCGCCGTCCCCAGCAGTACTCATTCCTCGACCGGCAACGCGCTGGGTGTCGCGCAACCTCGTGCGGCAAACTGATTGTAGCGGCAATAAAAAACCCGCGATCCACATGATCGCGGGTTTTTTATTGCCTGGCGCCGCGCTTATTTGTACATCGACTTCTTGAACATACGGTTGATCTTCTCCTCGGTCGCCATGCTGATGGACTTCGCTTCGCTAGCCATGGACTTGGCTTCGTTGGCGGTATCCATCGCGTTGCGGGCCATGGACTTGGCTTCGTTGGCGTCGTTCTGTACCTTCTGCAGATCGCTGGTGCTGGCACAACCAACGGTCAAACCGGCGATCAGGACCAGGGCGGAAACTTTGATCAGGCTCTTCATGGACATTATCAGCTCCTTACGCGCAAAAAAGATTGTTGTTGATGAGAAAGGCAACGAATGGCGGCCAAAACCGCTGCTAAGTCGATTATATAGGACAGTTATCACACTTGCAGAAATTCCCTTTATGTCAGAGGTCGATCCTCAACGAATTTCGACACGCATCCCGACCCTGACCCACGGTCTGAGCGCATCGATCTGCCCATTGTCCAGCGCCACGCAACCACTGGTCCAATTGATACCAGCACTATGGACATTCGGATCGCCGAAACCGACTCCATGAATACCGATCTGCCCGCCCAGTGGCGTATCCTGGGGTGGCGTACGACCACTGATCCAGGCGGCGCGGATGCGTTCGTAGGTCAACCGATCGATCCGATGCTCGCGCAAAGCCTGCTCAGCGTAATCGAGATTAGGAAAATCGAGGCCGATGAATTTCTTGAATCGACTATGATCGTTGATCCAGCCTACTCGGAATACACCGAGCGGTGTCTTATTGTCGCCACGACGAAACTTGAGGCCAGCGCCACTGCTACCCAATGCGACTTGGTGGAACACTCGCACCGGTTGTTGGCCCCTCATGACCATCAGATTGTCGGCCTTGGTATCCACCAACAACCAGGGCTCGTTGGGCACCGTCGCACGGCTCGGCGTCAATGGTGGCATGGGTGGAGGAGTTTGCACGTCGTTCGTGGCACAGCCACCAAGCAGCCCCGCCAAGATGCCGAGAAGAATTATCTGCCTATTAAACAGCCGCATAGCCAACGGCCCCTCCCTCCACCAACGATTTCAAAGATTGAATATATAAGACAGGCGAAGCGACAATGCAATATCAACCGCTGCCGCTCTCACTTTCCTCGGCTAAACGAGCGGCGATGCGGGCAGCATCGGCAATCGCACCTGATATTCCGCGCGGGTCAGCTTCGCCATGCCAGTCTTATTCCATTCCCGCAATAGCTCCTTAATGCCATCCATGCGTGCTCATCACCCTTGCCGGAGGCCGGTCAGCCGTCAAAAACGAGGCTCCAAGGCTACTGGAGTCAACAGGGAATTGCCGATAAAACAATTCTCCTTAGCCTTGCGGTGCAGTTCCAACACGACCTCGGGATCGGGAGTGGCGCCACCGAACGTCACCTTGGGCCGCAGCGTCAGATGGCTGACCATCGTCCTACCCTTTTCGTTCTTGCCGAGCTCGGCCAAAGGCTCATCCTCGTAGCTATCCACCACCAATTTCTTGAGCGCGGCGATGGCCAGGAAAGTCAGCATGTGACAACTGGACAGCGATGCCAACAATGCCTCCTCGGGATTGCTCATCTCGGGGTCGCCCGAATACTCCGGCGCCGACGAACCCTGCACGGTCTGATGGCCACCGGCCAGATGCCAGACATGGCTACGGTTGAAGGTTTTGTAATCGAAATCGGGCGTCGCGCGCCGCCAATCCAGCCGGATCGAATAACTCGACATGTTCGGTTCCTCGCTAAGAACAGCAGAAAAAAATGACCGCCATCATCCCTCTCTCCTCGCTTTCCGATCCGAGTGGCGCACCGATCAGGGCTCCCGGCGACTCCGCGTCATCGCCTCCAGCGCTTCGGGACCACAAGCATCGCCGACCAGCGCCTGCTCCAAGCGCACGATGCGGGCATGCAAGCGTTCATTTACCGCTTGCTGTCGGGCCAGCGCGGTGCCGTCGGTCGCCAATTGCGAGGAATTCGGCTGAATTCCGGGCCGACGACCGGATACCGTACCACTCAACAACCAGCCGGCCACGATGCCACAGAGCAGAATCGCCAGCGCCACCACCCCCCAGACCCAGGCGCGCTGGTAGCGAGGGATCGTCGCCTCGGCAGCGTGGATCGTGAACTGCGGGTGTTGCCGCTCGACCTGCTCGCTCATGGGATTTCCTCAGCGCTCCACCGTGAAGCCGGTTACCGGCACAATCGCGCCGGGGCGGATCGTGCCCTTGAACACCGACTCCTGGCCACCTCGGCTCAATCGCACCTGATACGAGGTTTCTTGGGGAGACTGCTCATCCTTGCGCGGAATATAGCGGACGGCGATTCGATAGGTCCCGGACATCGCCTTGCCAGATGGCCAGAATACATTTTCCACCGGGCGGTCTTGCAGTTTGTCGCGGGCGGTATTGGCATCCACGTCCAGGGTACCGCCGCACTCGGCGGGATTGCGATAATCCAATTGCCGGCCCGTGGGACAATTTACCACCAAATCGAGATCCCCATGGCTGTTCCACAGCAGTGTGACGGTAATCTCGCCCATGGCCGCGCCGGCGGCCGACATGCGCTGATCGAACTCTCGACGTTCCTCAAGGGTCGGCGCGCTCTTGACCAGCGGCGACTCGGCGGGCGTCGAACTCGGTACGGGCTGGACCGATGGTCGCGAGGACCTGTTCAGTTCCCCACTCAATTGTTCTTCCAGGGTTCGGGCCAGCGACGGCTCGCTGGTCGGTGGGTTTGGCGTAGCGGCGACCGCTGGCGAGCGAACGCCATCCGGCGGATTCTGTTCAGTCGGCGCCGGCGTCATCTTGCGAGGTTGCGCGTCACCTGACGGCGTGGTCGGCGCTGTCGCGATCGCGTCTTCCAGCGCACCGGGCTCTCTCGCAATCGCGCCGCCGGCCCGAACCACCGCACGTTCGGCGGCTGGCATGGTGGCAATCGGTTTCTGCCCGGCATGGTCCTCGCCGGGGGCGGTGGATGCGACTTCACGGCCGGCTGGAGGTGTCGTCCGATCGGGCACGGAACGGGTTTCCGCGTCAGGCGCGACAACCGGCACCGCCACGATATCGGATGACGAGATCTCCACGCTCCGCGATTCAGCGGGCGGAACCAAACCCGTACCCATATCGCTCCGCTCTTGCGCATTGGTGGTGGGCGCTGACGCATCCGCTCCGGCCGGCGGCCGGCATTGGTCGCGTCGTTCGGCCAGCCGTGCGAGCACCTGTTCGAGTCGGGCACGCAATTCCGCTTCAGTCCGCCGGGCATCCGCCAGTGCGCCAGCATTCTCTTCATCGGACGGCGCGGGTACCATAACAATCCGATCTGGGGTCGGGATTCGCCAATGGCTGAAAATCGCCGCGCCCAGCGCCAATAAAACGGCGAGCGCGAACACGCTCCAAAATCCCGTGGAGCCAACCACCACATAGCGTAGCGGCGATGCCGGTTCGGTCTTTTCCACAGATAAGGAACCCACCGTTGCCGCAACCGGCGCGGGCTCGGGTTCGAGCGGCGGTTTCTCCTCCGATTGCGCCGGCGCGGCTTCCACGGCCGCGACCGGCAGCACCGGCTGGGTCTGAGGGGTCGGCGACAATTCCGGCGGCGCGGATTCCAACGGCGCGGATTCCAACGGCGCGGGCGGCGGGACGGGTTCCGGCTGAAATTCGCTCGCGGCGGAGGGTTCGATCGGCGGAACAGGTTGCGGCTCGGCGCTCGTCAGCTCGGGTATGGGGATTTCGGGCACCACCACATCGCGGGGCGGTTCGATCGATCTGGACGCGG
>ERZ795053.1465-NODE-1465-length-29943-cov-5.879182_pt1 | contig 29943 bp, 15 predicted proteins | sample MGYA00375137_ERZ795053 | MGnify/ENA primary metagenome ERZ795053 (study PRJEB30182, sample SAMN05720284) | activated sludge metagenome | isolation source: Anaerobic digester | place: Hong Kong | collected 2014-12-17 ...
TTTGCTACCACAAGAGTTTGTTTGTTTTCGGTTTTGTCCCAAAAAGCTAAAAGTCTGATTTGAAGGCCGGCGAATTTGGCTCGAAACTCCCAAATGTCATTGTGTAGTTTTTTAACCCATTTAATTCATAAATTTTCGTCGAATTATCTGTATTCAAGTAACGACTAAGAAAAGCTAAGATTTTGATTCACTTCGTTCCCAAATCCTAATCTTTTCTAAGTCGGGGTTAACCTGCATAAAATCAAATATTAACAAAAAGAGATGAATTATGCAGGTTAAAAAGCTTTGGATCATTTGTTTGTTCGGCAAGATCAATACTGTAAAAGATTTTCCTTATTGTCTTAGGGTCTAGTCCTGAAATAAAACTGTTCGCTTCTTCCAAAAATATCGTCTCAAAATATCTCATACGGTATTTTCTTGTTTAACGCTGCAAAAATAAAAATAGTTTCCAAAATTAGAAACAATATTTTTCAAAATGTTCGAAGAGATGACTTTTTAAGTTAACCTATAAGGTTCACTCTGCATTTCACAAGAATTCCCGATTGATCCTGCAACAAAACAAATCCCTGCCGGCATTGAAGCTCAAACAAAACTGGTGCTTGAAAAAATTGATCTTATTTTAAAAGAAGCCGGAAGCTCCCGCGAGAAAGTGATCCGGATGCGGATCTATATTTCGGATATTGCACTATGGGACAAAGTGAACGAGGTTTACATGCAGTTTTTTGGAGCACACAAACCGGTGCGCTGCGTGGTTCCGGTTGGAATACTTCACTACGGCTGCCTGATCGAAGCAGAGTGTGTGGCGGGGATTTGAGCGGTTGACAATGAAAAAGGATTTTTTGGTGAAAAAGTTCTTTCTTAACCAAACAATTGAGGATTAACAGCAAAGCAAAACCTTTAATCACTCCGGTTTTAATCTTTAAATTTTATTCCTGAGCCGGGTTGCAGGATTTAAATGCGCACCAGACATCTGAAAAAGCAGAGAAAACAAAACTGTTTTAGAAAATAATACAAAATGTTTTATTTTGCTGAATAAAACTTTAGATGAAAACAGCTCTTGCATTTTTTAGTTTGGTTTTAGCCGCGATGCTTTCATCTGCTCAAAACCCCATCTCCCCTCCCGGTGTTTACCTTGCCGACCCGACTGCGAGGGTATGGAACGATGGTAAAATGTATATTTATGGTTCGGTGGATGAGAGCTGCGATTATTATTGCTCCCACCGCCACTATGCACTGGTTTCTGCTGATATGCTGAACTGGCAGTTGGTGAAGAACATTTTTACATCCAAAGACGAAGGTGATGGTGTCCCTTACAATGAAACTGTTCTTTTTGCTCCATCAGCAGCTTACAAAGACGGAGTTTACTATCTTTATTATTGTCAGCCCGACCACGATTTTGCAGAAGGAGTGGCCATATCTGAAAGTCCGATTGGGCCTTTTACCGGCGGCGTGCCCATTGATCCGGGAGGTTACAACCAAATTGATCCGGACGTTTTCATTGATGATGACGGAACAGCTTATTATCTATGGGGACAGTTTACCTTGAAAATGGCGAAACTGAAACCCACAATGAAGGAACTCCGGATGGAAACCATAACAGACAGCATCCTGACTGAAGACAAGCATCATTTTCACGAAGGCGCTTTCATGACAAAAATCAACGGGCTGTATTACCTGGTTTATGCCGATATCAGCAGGGCCGACATACCTACCTGCCTGGGGTATGCAACTTCAATATCTCCTCTCGGTCCTTACCAATACAGAGGTGTGATTATTGACAATAATCATTGTAACCCTCGTAACTGGAACAACCATGGCTCTATAGCAGCGTTTAACGGGCAGTGGTACGTGTTTTATCATCGCTCTACCCATGGTTGTAACAAAATGCGAAAAGCCTGTGTGGAACCCATTGAAATTCATGCTGATGGATCGATTCCCGAAGTAGAAATGACATCGCAGGGAGCAGGTCCGCCACTATTGGCAACTTCCCGTATCGAAGCCGAACAGGCATGCATTCTCAATGGTAACCTGCGGATTGAACAATTTGGGCTGAATAATGAAAAACTCACCAACATCTACAGCGGCGACAAGGCAGCATTTAAATACATTGATTTTGGCAAAGGTGTGGATAGCATCACCATCATGATAAAACCCGGAAATAAGGGTGGAAAGATGATGGTTTCGATTGACAAGCCATGGCACCAGCGACTGGCATTGATCGAAATAAGTCCGGAGACAAGTGATGAATGGCAAACCCAAACTTTCCCCGTTAAATCAGTTAACGGAGTACATGCCCTCTGGCTGCACTTTTACGGTGAAGACGACGAAGTGCTTGAAATGGATTGGTTTTCATTCTCAGGTAGGAATATTCAAACCCGTTAAATTTATAAAATGCTAAAATGTACACTTTAGGAATAGACCTTGGTAGTTCATCAGTTAAAGCAGCAGTGCTGGAAACAGAAACCGGAAGATGTGTTGGTTCGGCCTCTTTCCCTGAAAATGAAATGGAAATTTCTTCACCAAAACCGGGCTGGGCTGAGCAGCATCCCGAAACCTGGTGGGAAAACACCCTTAAAGCTATTAGAAAATCTTTGTCCGCAGGGAATATCCGGAGTAAAGAGATCGCCGCAGTTGGCATTGCTTACCAGATGCACGGTCTGGTGGCTGTGGATAAAAACCTGAAGTCTGTCCGCCCCTCCATCATCTGGTGCGACAGCAGAGCGGTGGAAACAGGTATAAATCTCTTCAGGCAGGCAGGTGAAGAAAAGTGCCTCTCAAACCTTCTGAATTCTCCAGGGAACTTTACTTTTTCAAAACTGGTGTGGGTAAAAAACCATGAACCTGAATTTTTTGAGAAAATCCATAAAATAATGCTCCCGGGCGATTATATCGCTATGAAACTTACCGGAGAGATAAGTACCACCATAACAGGTCTGTCGGAAGGAATTTTGTGGAACTTCCGAAAACATGCATTAGCTGATTTTCTTCTTGAGGCAGGAGGCGTGGATCAATCCAAAATTGCACAGATTGTACCTGTTTTTGGCAATCAGGGTGAGTTATCGGGGAAAATAGCAGATGAGCTTGGCCTAAAAGCAGGCATTCCGGTTTCTTACCGTGCCGGCGATCAGCCCAACAATGCCTTTTCGCTGAATGTACTTAATCCCGGTGAAATAGCAGCCACTGCAGGAACATCCGGTGTGGTTTACGGAGTTACTGATAAAGTGAATTATGACCCTCAGCAGCGGGTGAACACCTTCGCCCATATTAACCACAACTCCGGGAAACCACGTTTTGGCATTTTGCTTTGTATCAACGGAACCGGAATTTCGAACAGCTGGATAAAAAAAATGACTGGTATCAGTAGTTATGAAGAGATGGATGCTATAGCCGGAACCACAGAACCGGGTGCTGACGGCCTTTTGTTTATTCCGTTTGGAAACGGAGCCGAACGCATGTTGGGCAACCGGAATCCGGGCGCCGGATTCTTCAACATTGACCTGAAAAACCATAGCAGGAAACATCTTTTTCGCGCTGTTCAGGAAGGTGTGGCCTGTGCTTTCAGGTATGGGATGGAAATAATGCAAAAAACCGGACTTGACCTGAATCTGATCAGGGCAGGAAAAGCCAATATGTTTTTAAGCCCCCTGTTTTGCCAGACATTGTCCAACCTTTCCGGTGCCGAAATACAACTGTTCGACACTGACGGAGCTTTGGGAGCAGCAAGGGGCGCCGCTCTTGGTGCCGGTTTGTACGAAACTCCCGGGCACTGTTTCAGTAATCTGTCTATGTTAAAAGTGTATCGGCCGCAATCCAATCTTAAAGTCAGTTATGACGAATTATTCCGAAAATGGACAAATCATTTGAACATATTAAAATCAAACTAATATGAAAACAGCTAACAGAGAAAAAAGCTATTTTAACGAAATTGGCAAAATCGTTTATGAAGGACCTCAATCTAAAAATCCATTGGCATTCAGATGGTACGACGAAAATCTCAAAATTGGCAATAAAACACTGAAGGAACATCTCCGGTTTGCAGTAGCCTACTGGCACTCATTCTGCAACAAAGGCGATGATCCTTTTGGAACAGGGACCCGGAATTTTCCCTGGGACAATTTAACCAATCCTATTGACCGTGCCAGGTTCAGGATGGATAATGCCTTTGAATTTATGTCCAAACTGGGGGTGCCGTTTTATTGCTTCCATGATACAGACCTTGTAGGTGACGGAAGTGTTTTTGAAATCGAAAAAAGGCTTGAAAAAATTATACCTGAAGCTAAAATCCTTCAACAGCAAACCGGCTTAAAATTACTTTGGGGTACTGCCAATGTTTTTAGTAACCCACGCTATATGAACGGCGCAGCAACCAATCCTGATTTTCTGGTAGCGGCTAATGCTGCCGTTCAGGTTAAAAATGCCCTCGAAGCAACGATCGAACTGAACGGTTCCAGTTATGTTTTTTGGGGTGGACGTGAAGGGTATCTTTCTCTGCACAACACCAATACAAAAAAAGAAACTGAACATCTGGCAATGTTCCTCAGCATGGCCAGAGATCATGGCCGGAAAAAAGGATTCGGCGGGACTTATCTTATTGAACCCAAACCAATGGAACCAACCAAACATCAGTATGATTACGACACTTCCACAGTCATCAGTTTTCTGCGGCACTTTGGTCTGGATAAGAATTTTAAAATCAATATTGAAGTCAATCATGCCACTTTAGCCGGACATACTTTTGCTCACGAAATCAGGATGGCAGCTGATGCCGGATTGTTTGGCTCGGTGGATGCCAATAAAGGTGATTACCAGAACGGATGGGACACAGATGAATTCCCCACCAATATCTATGAAGCTACCGAAGCTATGCTCGAAATCCTGCAAGCCGGCGGATTCAATAATGGAGGAATTAATTTTGATGCCAAGCTTCGCCGCAACAGCACCGACCCGGAGGATTTATTCATTGCCCATATTTCTGGAATGGATACTTTCGCCAGAGCTATCATCATTGCAGATAAAATACTGACAAAAACCGACTATCTGAAAATTCGCAGGCAGCGCTACGAAAGCTTCGAAACAAAGACCGGAAAACAATTCGAAGAAGGTAAGCTAACCCTTGAAGATCTGCACAAAATTGCACTTGAAAATGGCGAACCATTGCTAAAAAGCGGAAAACAGGAAATGCTTGAACAATTGATTAACATGTACATATAGCGTAATATGGAGGAGTTAAACAAACGATTTGTATTCAGTCTTACCCTTGTTGCCACTCTTGGCGGACTGCTTTTTGGCTACGATACTGCTGTGATTTCCGGTACGGTAGGGTCGCTTGAAAAATTTTTTATCGAGCCGTCCGGTTTAGCTGAAACTGTGCCAACACCAGGCTTGGTTTTGTGGTTTCCAGTGCTCTGATCGGATGTGTGATAGGCGGACCTGCCGGTGGCCTTGTAAGTCTTTACCTGGGCAGAAAACGCGGGTTGATGCTTGCTGCTGTTCTTTTCCTGATCAGCTTTTGGATCGGCAGTTCCGGAAATGTTTTTCCGGCCATTGGGTCAGGGAGATCATACCTTTCTTCCCCATTTTGTCATTTATCGTATTCTTGGGGGTATCGGCGTTGGACTTGCTTCCATGCTCTCACCCATGTATATTGCAGAGGTGGCACCTTCGTCAATCAGAGGCAGGCTTGTTTCATGGAATCAGTTTGCCATTATTTTCGGGATGCTGGTGGTTTATTTTGTCAACTTCTTCATCGCACGACATGGCAATGACAGTTGGTTACACAACACCGGGTGGCGGTGGATGTTTGCCTCAGAAATCATTCCGGCAGGCGTATTTTTTATCCTGTTGTTTTTTATCCCTGAAACCCCACGTTATTTAGTTATCAAAAAACGCCCTGAAAAGGCATTGCTGGTTTTGCAAAAAATCAACGGAATTGAAAAGGCCAAAGTCATTCTCACCGAAATTCAATCAACCATCATCAGCCATTCGGCAAAGCTTTTCTCTTATGGTTTTCTGGTCATCATCACTGGCACCATGCTCTCAGTATTTCAACAATTTGTAGGAATCAATGTAGTGCTGTATTATGCTCCGGAGATTTTCCGCAACATGGGATCAGGTACTGATAATGCATTGTTACAGACCATTATCGTTGGTGTAATCAATCTTACTTTTACGGTGGTAGCCATCCAGACCGTGGATAAGTACGGGCACAAACCTTTACAAATCGTTGTCTGGGCATTGCTTTCCGAAATATTTCCCAACCAGATACGTGGCCGGGCAATGGCTGTCGCTGTTGCTGCACAATGGATTTCGAATTATATCATTTCCTCCACTTTTCCCATTCTCGACAAATCTACCTGGCTCACCGAACGCTTCAACCACGGCTTTTCCTATTGGGTTTACGGATTGATGGGGTTGCTTGCCGCCTGGTTCATGTGGAAATTCGTTCCTGAAACTAAGGGGAAATCGCTGGAAAAACTGGAAAAGGTATGGAAATGAAAATCAACGAAAATTACTTTTATTTCAATCCCTGAACTTTCCCATAAAATAAGGCTTTAAACAGCAAAAAGCATAAAATAAAAGTCTTAAAAAGTAATCGTCAAACCTCACAACAGCAATTCACATGAAAAGTAATTTTACTCTTTGCCTGAATTTTTAGCTCAATTTTCCCTGTAAATAATTGTTAGTGATTGATGATAAGGAATTTATCTTTCAGGATAAGGTAAAAAATTCGCTGATAATTCATTTGAACAAAATACAGAATGTTGTAATATTGCAAAATAAAAAAATCAATCTACGATGAAAAGAACTATATTCAATTCGGCTTTGTTCCTTTTAATCTTCATTCTTTTTCCTGTTTTTTTATTTGGATCACCTGGTGATGGGTCCGGCAAAATTCTTCCTTCAGGCTGGGAGTTTACACCCAATGGTTCTTCACATATTATTGCCGTAACTACAACAGTGAATTTTAATTGTGTTGCTTTAACTGACGGAGATTATATTGGTGTTTTCTATACCAACGATCAGGGAACACTCAGCTGTGGCGGAGCTTTTGAGTACGCTACCGGGGTAAATCAGGTTCTGGCAGCTTATGGGGATGATATCACTACCATCGGGGTCAAAGACGGGTTTGAAGAAGGTGAGCTGATGACCTGGAAAGTTTATTTCAGTCAGTCGGGAACTGAACAGGAGGTACTCGTTTTTTACAACAATCTTATGCCCAATTTTGATGGCTTGTTCATGACCAATGGGGTTTCCGCTTTAACCAGTATGTTAAATCCAATGGCACTGCAAATTTCAGCAACTCCTGAAATCAGTTGTTCCGGTGAGTCGGTGCAGTTAAATGTGATGATTACAGGGGGCTGTGGTACACCCTATTTTGAATGGAGTTCTGAACCTGCCGGATTCAGCTCAAATCTGCAAAATCCTGTTGTTAATCCGGTCGTTTCAACAACTTATACTGTTGTGGTTTCCAATCAATACGGCGACAGTCAGACAGATTCGGTTTACGTTGAAATAATTCCGCTTCCCGAAGTTGTTTGCCCTCCTGCCATGGAAGCCTGCCAGGGAGATGCGCCTGTTTTACTTGACGCAGCCACGCCGACAGGTGGTATTTACACCGGCACAGGTGTTGTTTTTGATAATGGAAACTATTATTTTGTCCCGGAAACCGGCATAGGAGATTTTCAGATCACTTATTGCTATATTGATCCTGTAACTGGTTGCGAAAACTGTTGCAGTTTTATCTTCACCGTGCATCCGCTTCCTCAGGTTACCTGTCCGATGGACATGACCGTGTGTGATTATTCATCCCCGTTTGCCCTGACCGGAGCAACTCCGGAAGGAGGAAATTACTCAGGAACAGGTGTCGGGTCAGGTATTTTCGACCCTTCAATTGCCGGCGTGGGCGATCATGTGATTACTTACAGTTACACTGATCCGGATACAGGTTGTAGCAACTCCTGCAATTTCATCATCACGGTAATTTCTGTTGAAGTAACCTGCCCTGAAAATCTGGCTTTATGCCTGGACGCCGAACCGGTTATCCTCACAGGTGGTTTGCCCGACGGAGGTGTTTACACCGGAACAGGTGTGGCTGATGGGATTTTCTATCCTTCTGTTGCAGGAGCCGGACAGCATACCCTCACTTACACCTGGACCTATCCGGGTACCAATTGCTTCTCAAGCTGTGAATTTATTGCAGAAGTTTATCCGCTTCCACAACTTTCATGTCCTGATGACTTTGAAGTTTGTCTCAATTCACCCGATGTTTTACTCGATAATGCTTTCCCGGTCGGTGGGGTATATTCCGGAACTGGGGTATATTTTGAAAATGGGGATTACTTTTTCGAACCTTTTATCGGTGAAGGAAGCTATGTTATCGAATACTGCTATACAGACCCGGCTACTACCTGTTCGAATTGCTGCGAATTCACCATTACAGTTGCTGCCGATCAGATAATTGAATTACCCGCAGGATGGAGTGGCATTTCAAGTTTCCTGTTACCTGATGATCCCGAACTTAATGCATTGTTATACCCTATCACCTATCCTCTTGTTTATCTTTCCAATTTTGAAGGGGTTTACTGGCCTGGTGGAAATGTATTTACGCTAGATACATGGAATGTTTATTCAGGCTACACGATAAAGGTGGAATGGGAAACCCAGTTGCCTGTGTGCGGTGATGAAGTGCAGAATAAAATTGTGAATCTCAATTCAGGCTGGAATCTGATACCGGTATTCAGCAGCGTTCCTGTTGATATTGAATCTCTGTTTGGCGGATTAAGCGGTTTTCAGATCGCAAAAGATGGCGCAGGTCTGGGAGTTTACTGGCCGCAATTCGGGATTAATACCCTTGGAGTTGTCAAACCTGGTAAAGCATATTTTGTCAGGATGACCATCCCAGGTTCTATAGATTTTTCCAGCGCATCAAAAATCAAATCAGCAGAACAAATTTCCTGGTCAGCTTTGCCGGAAACTCCCTGGAATAAGGCGCATATCACCCCTGGTTCACATCTGATAGCTTTCACGATGAATGAAACTCCTATGCTTACAGGAGATATTGTAGGTGCCTTCGACTCAGAAGGTATTTGTTGCGGAGTGGCTGAAGTTCATGATAAATCCCTTCCTTTTGTATTACAGGCCTATGCCGATGATATTTTTGAAAACGGCAAAACTGGATTTGAAACTGGTGAGCTTTTGCAGTTTCAGCTTTACAGACCCGCAACCGGTGAAATTTTCGATTTAAATGTAAGTTATAATTCAGCTCTCAACGAAGGATATTTCGAGCATCACGGCCTATCGGAAATCATCACTGTGAAACTTTCAGCTTCAGGAATGCCTGATTTTGACAAACCTGATATTTCATTTTACCCAAATCCGACATCCGGTATATTGAATATCACCGGTGAAAAATCAACTGTCAACCTTACGGTAATGAATGCTTTGGGTGCACGGGTATTTGCCGGAGAACTGAATCTGCCGGATAAAATTGATTTGACCAATCAACCAAAAGGTGTCTATTTATTACGTGTCAATACACATGACCAGGTGATTTTCAAAAAAATTGTAATCAGATAGTTTTTCATCTGATCGAATTACAAAAGAGGCCGTCGCACTAATCCGGATTAACAAAATAATTTGAAAATCCGCAGACTTTTGAGACAGCCTCTTTTTCTTTTAACGAATTTCAATCATAGCTTCATGCAGTCAGAAAATACTGCCAGGTCTGCCGTTAGGAAATTTTCATCCTCTAATCCGGAAATAAATCAAATTTCTTCAGGGAACAGCTGCAAATGGAAAATCAAAGATTCCGCTGACGAACCAAAAACGGTTTAGGTTCAGACGTATCAGATTCATCAGCGTTTCTTTTGGCGGTTTTCGTATATCCGTTTATCAACTTTTGCCAGCTAAATATTGACAGACTTAAATTTTAACTCCTGGTATTGATCATCAGCATATTACATTCGCCTGTTACAGGCTGATTTATCCGGGGGTTGAAAGACCGGTACATTTATTTTCACCCATGTGGGTGAAAACTGAGGATTATTTATCCGAAAAATTTTCTCAGGTCTTTAATATGTGAAATTTTTACTGTTGTATAATATTGATTTACAATATTTTATAAATAATTTACCTATTCCTCACATAAAAGGCACGCAAATTGAAATCATGAATTTTATCTGTAATTACAAATCAAAAAAAAGGAGGTGATATGATGTATGATTCAAGTAAAATGCCTTCTGCGTGAAAGCAACAAAAAGTTATTTCAGGTATCAGCCGAATGGTACTAAATAAAAGTAGCAAATACCTTGACAAGTGGTTTCACATTTTGTACATTTGTACACTTTTTAAACCTAACCTGATTACCTTTTTAGTAAATTATTAGTTCCTTGTTCTTTGAATTATGAAATTTTATTCTAACCTAAAATCTGTTTGTTATGAAAAATTTAAACGCTTTGAAAACGATTGTTGCTGTGTTTTTGATGATTCCAGCAATAATGCTTGGCCAGGTTCCTGACATTAAAATGAATGCAAAAATGAAGCCTGGTGAGCCAAATTACGGTAAAGTATCCGGGAAAGCTTTACTTTACGAACAATTAAATAATCCTTCGGATGAAGGGATAAATTCCCAACAATATCCTGATTTCCCGGATTATTCCTGTGAAGGTGCAGATGATTTTATTGTTCCTGCAGGAGAAAGCTGGACGATAGATTCTGTGGTAATTTATGGTTTTTATAATGCAGGAGGAGGTGTTGCCGGCGTGGGCAATGTTCATTTTTTTCAAAATGATCCTGCAACGAATCTCCCCGGAGTTGCAGTAAATGTGTACAATAACATTGTGGTAAATTCAAATTTATCGGGTGATTTAACTATTGTATTTACATCATCTGCCAAAGAAGAACCGCCTGTACTTGCTGAAGGTCAATACTGGATGTCAGTTCAGGTTAATATGTCGTTCACTGAATCCGGCCAATGGTACTGGCGCAAACAATTAGCGCCTACTATTCTAAATGAGCTGGCCTGGCGAAATCCTGGAGGAGGATTTGGGGTGCCGGGTAGTGAATCCTGGTTAACTGGTTCACTGGTTCTCCCTGGATCAATTCACCACAATTTGTCGTTCGGATTATACGGAACAACCGCTTCTGTCGGAGGTAATTTAATCTTCGCCGGTCAGGATTTATGGACTGTTCCCTGTGGAACATTCCGGTTTGGCGAAACCGGAGACTATCCTCCACTTCCAGCCGATTTCTTTGGTCCGGGTTCCGAACCCTTCGAAGGAACCATAAGCCTGATAGGCGAAAATTCAAATGGGTCTCAAAATCCTGTGGAGGATCTTATTGTTCAGCGATTGGAAGAAGCCGAATTCCTGGAACCTTATCCGTTTGATGTTAATGTGCCTATTGAAATTATTCAACTGGCACTCAAAAGCAAAACCCCTGTTCAGGTTTCTTATCCGGGTTTTGCTGACTCCTTCTTCGATGTTTACTTCATTATCAATTTCGAACAACCTGCATTAGGATCAGATCTGATTACAAAAGAACATGATTTCGGAGGGACATTTACCAAAGAATTTGGTTTTTATCCGTTTATCACTTTTGTTGATGTTGATGATCCGTCTAACCTGTTTGTATTTGATCCTTTCACTTTGGGTTACAGTCAGTTGAACTACAATTCCTCAGATTTTTATGAATGGACTCTTTCACCCATTTCAGGAGAATTTGATCCTGTTGGCAACGATCCGCTGGTATTGTTTTCTGCAGCCGGAAGTTACCTTCAGATTATTCCACTGCTAAGAAGGATGGATCATGCCTGGCTGGATATGAGTGAAAACGGGCAACCGCTGGTATGGGAAGGAACAGGTTATGCTGATGGTGAATGGTTTTATTACCCGAATACAGAGTGGTGGAATGTCTGGTTTTACGATCATCCGATAGCTCCTGAAAGAAGGAAGATAATTAACGGTATAATCATAATCGAGCCAAGATTACCGGATTTGCCTTCCTATGTAGAGATAGTCTTTAACTGGTCAACTCCTGAATGGCCCGGATTTCCTGAAATTGACCGCCCTCCTCTCCCCTCTGATGTAACTGATCCGCAAATCGAACAAATGATGATTGTCAGGTCTGAACCTTTGTTTGTCTTTCAGGGAAATATTTTTGAACCCATTCAGATTCCGGTACCTTTTGAAATTTTGGAATATAATCCGGAGTGGCTTTCTATTGATCTCCGGGGATATAATTTTATTCTGATGGCCGATATAGATCATACCTGCTGGATAGAGGGAGATTGTACTGAATTTGGCAACCTTGACTTTGGTGATGCTCCTGAAGGTTCACTGGCTTATACCAATGGAGTAAATGGTCAGTTTCCAACCTGCTTGAATGCAGGAACTCCCGGAAGTTATATAAGCCATGTTCAACCGTCCGGATTGTTTTTCGGCGGAATGGTTGACACTGAAGGTGATGGAAATGCAGGAACATGTCCGATGTTCCACCCAAATAATTATAATGTGGATGAGTGTGGTACCTACCCATATTCAACACCTCCCTCCAACCTGCTGGATGAGGGTTTAATGTACCCGGCTTCTTATACCATTGTCGGAACTTCCGGTAATGAGCAGTATGTATCCTGTTCACAGCAGACACTGCCGCTGGGCTCTCCATGCGGAATTGCGGTCTGGGGTCAGGATATTGATATTTGGGTGGATGCTTCTCAATCACAGGGAGGATACCTGAATGTTTTGTTTGACTGGGATCAGAATGGTGTATGGATGGGTGCAAGCTCATGCCAGCCTCCGGTAAATCCAAATGATTATGTACCTGAGCATGCTGTTCAAAATCTGTTAATACCGGCAGGGTTCGTTGGTCCTGTTTCTCAGCTTAGTCCTCCAAATGCATTCCAGATTGGGCCAAACACCGGCTATGTATGGGCAAGATTTTCTCTCACAGATCAACAGGTTGCCCTTGATTGGGATGGAGCAGGAGTGTTTGAAACTGGTGAAACTGAAGATTATCTGATCGAAATTAGCGGAAGTGCACAGGATAATATGGATTTTGGCGACAATCCTGACCCAAATTATCCGACACTACTGGCAAATGACGGTGCCAGACATATTATCAATCCAAATATTTACATGGGCAGCCTTATTGACGCTGAGAATGATGGACAGCCAACCTCAGCTGCAGACGGAGATGACCTTAACAACCTTGATGATGAAGACGGAGTAACTTTTACAAAACCTTTAGTCGTTGGAAAGCAAGCCTTTATCAAAGTGAAAACTTCTGCATCAGGTTACCTCAATGCCTGGATAGATTTTAACCAAAATGGAACCTGGGCTGATGCCGGAGATCAGATACTCCTGGATATTCCTTTGGTTGCAGGCATTAACAATCTGAACTTTGCTGTTCCCGCCGGCATCAAACCCGGAAGTACTTATTCACGTTTCAGATTCAACACAGCCGGCGGACTGACCTATTACGGGCCAGCTGATGATGGCGAAGTAGAAGATTATCATCTGATCATTCATCCACCGGATTGGGGATTCATTCCATCAGCAAATACCCACCTTATTGCTATACCAGCCAGTGTAATTTTTAATTGCATAAGTCTTGTAAATGAAGATTTTATCGGAACATTTTACACAAATGACGGAGGTGATCTGGCTTGTGGTGGAGCAATCATGTGGGATGGAATAAATAATCAAGCTGTCATTGCCTATGGTGATGATGTAACCACCACCGAAAAGGATGGTTTTAACGAAACTGAAGTATTTACATGGAAAGTTTATCACAGTGCCTCCGGTAACGAAGAAACAGTCTCTGTTTTATACGACCCGCTTTTACCTGATTATGATGGAAAATTCCACTCCAATGGTTTATCCGGACTCATCAGCATTAATAAACCGCTAATCATCACAGCTATTGCCAATCCGGATACCATTTGCGCCGGAGATCCGGTTCAACTGGATGTTGTTGTAACAGGAGGTTGCGGACCATTATCCTATTCATGGTCCTCAGTACCTGCAGGTTTTACTTCATCTGTGAAAAATCCAGTTGCTTTACCTGTTGTTACAACAACTTATTATGTAACGGTCTCAACCAACTATGGCGATAGTAAAACATCTTCTGTTCAGGTAGTTGTTCATCCTTTGCCACAAGTGGATTGCCCACCGTTTATGACCGCATGTGAAGATGATCCTCCGGTACTGCTCAATAATTCATATCCGCTTGGAGGTGTTTATAACGGTACTAGCGTTTATTATGACGGAGTACATTACTGGTTTGACCCGTCAATCGGCACAGGAACTTATCTGATCACCTATTGCGTTACTGATCCGGTTACCAATTGCACCAATTGCTGTGAATTCAACTTTATCGTTCATCCAAAACCTGTCGTTGAATGCCCTGATGATATGACCGTTTGCATTGATACTGATCCGTTCGATCTTACCGGTGCTACACCCCCGGGTGGAAATTATTCCGGAACAGGAGTCAGCGGCGGGGTATTTTATCCTGATGTTGCTGGTGCCGGCGACCATGTGATCACTTACACTTATACCGACCCGCAAACATTCTGTACCAACTTCTGCGAATTTATCATCACGGTGATTGAGGTCATTGCAGAGTGTCCGGATGATTTTGCTGTTTGCCTTGACAACGATCCTGTAACTCTCACCGGTGGATCACCTGCTGGTGGAACTTATGCGGGACCAGGTGTTTCAGCAGATGTCTTCTATCCTTCAGCAGCCGGGGTGGGTGTTCATATTCTCACTTATACCTGGGTATTTCCGGGAACAAATTGCTTTGCAACCTGCGAATTTACTGTTGAAGTCTATCCTTTGCCACAAGTGGATTGCCCGGCTGATTTCAGTGTCTGTCTGAATTCTCGGCCCGTTCTTCTTGATAATGCTTATCCTTTGGGTGGAGAATACATTGGACAAGGTATTATTTTCAACGGAGGGTTCTATTACTTTGATCCATCTGTTGGACCGGGTACTTATCTGATTACTTATTGCTTTACTGATCCGGTGACCAATTGTACCCAATGCTGTGAATTTTTCGTCACAGTAGTTGTAGATCATCTGATCGAAATTCCTCAGGGCTGGAGCGGTATTTCAAGTTACATTGTTCCGGATGATCCGCTGTTGGACAACATGTTGTACCCGATAATGAACGAACTTATCATCCTGCAAAATCTAACCGGTGTTTACTGGCCTGCAGGGAATATGAATACACTAATCAACTGGAATGAATACTCAGGTTATGCCATCAAGGTGAGCGAAGATGTTAACCTGCCTGTTTGCGGCATTGAAGTAACTGACAAATCGGTCAACCTTTCAGCAGGATGGAATATGATACCTGTATTGAGTACAAATCCTGTTGACATTGCCGCTCTGTTTAATGGGGTCAATGGATTTCAGGTTGCCAAAGAAGTAGCAGGTTATGGACTTTACTGGCCGGCTTTCGGAATCAACACCATTGGAGTTGTTAAACCCGGAAAAGCTTATTATGTCCGGATGAGTGCACCAGGAAGTATTGATTATTCTTCCGTAAAATCTGTTTCTTCAGTAAGACCTCCTGAAAATTTCAGGCTGAGCACTCCCTGGAATGACATCACAAATACACCCGGTTCACACATCGTGGTTTTCAACCTGATCAGTAACCCATTCGAAAACGGGGATATCATTGGCGGTTTCACCAATGAAGGTATTTGCTCAGGAATTTCATTGGTCGAAAATACTGATTCACCATTTGCCATCAGCCTGAATGGAAATGATCCCTTCGCTGATGAAAAAGTTGGTTTTGAAAACGGTGAAATGATTACCTTCAGATTATTCAGGCCATCCACCGGCGAAGAGTTCTCTCTTGAGGTATCATACAATCCGCAGATGAGTAATGGCATTTTCGAAATCAATGGCATGTCCGAAGTTACTGAGGCTAAAACTTCCTCTTTGGCCGTATTTAACCATTCTGAAAAATCCTTCAGGGTTTACCCCAACCCTAACCAGGGTCTATTTACCATAGAAGGCACGGAAGAAGAAGTGGACATATTTATCTGGAATGCATTAGGGAACGAGGTATTTGAAAAGCAAATCAACCTGCCGGCAAACATTGACCTTTCTTCTCAACCAAAAGGTGTGTATCTTGTTAAAATTACTTATAAATCTTCAAATATCTTTAATAAATTAATAGTTAATTAATTTCGCTTTTCATGCTTCCGGATTGATCCCTTCCTGCTCTATGCAGAAGGGATCATCAAGAAGCATTGATAATGAAAGGTTTTAACATTAATAATCAAATTTTAAAATAGAACTTTATGAACTAAAACCAGTATTAACCAAAAACACGCATTATGAAAAATCCATCTACTGTTCACTTACATCATTTGAACATTCTTATCCTTCCGATCGCTTTTTTGCTGATCGGATTTACCTCACTCAAGTCTTTCTCTCAGGAATGGAAACAAGGCAAGGAGGTGCTCGATTATTACAAAGGCTGGCATGGAAATCCCGATTCTATAAAGGTTTACATTGATCCAAGCTGGCCGGATACTTCAAAGGTTAAAATCAGAAAAGGCATCAAAAAGTGGAACGATGCCGGAGGCAAACCAAAACTCAAAGAAGTAACCAGCGAACCTGCTGAGGTCACAATTAAAAAACTACCTGCTTCTGATACTAAACGGGAAGGTGTTTGTAAAAACATTTTTTACGAAGCTACCGGAAAAGTGATTAAATCAGAAATTCAATTGAAAGAAAACCCCTCCGGCTTAGGACTTGAGGAGCTGGCTACCCATGAGCTCGGACATGCGTTAGGATTAAAAGACACTGACCATAAAAAGAACACTGCTGATGTGATGAAAGGGAAAGGCAGTAACGGAACGGGTAATCTCTCCAAACACGACAGTACCGAACTGAAAGCTGCAATCGCCATTTCTCAAAAGGCAACAACGCCAATGAAAAAAGCCTCAAATGGTAAAGCAATTGAAAAAGGAAAGGCGGAAAAAGTAACTTTTCCACTCGACAATCCGGCGCCACCCGGTACTGAAATTATTGTTACCACCCTCGAAGATGATCAGGTTGAAGTTGTTGCAACTCAATTGTTACCATTCCAGGTTGAAATAGATGTATTTATTGATCCACTGCATGGTTCAGGCACTTTTTACCTCGATGTAATGCTTTTCCCGCCACCACCGGATGAACCGGTTGAATTCATCGGATATCACTATGTACACGAAACACCTGTTGATCCGGTAGTCTTTGACTGTCCTTTCATCATCGAACAGGATGCTGAGGGATATTTAAATATCATCTGGGAAGATTTTTGCACTTATCCAAATCCTGATGTTCCTTTGCGTTCGCATCTTTATGTAAATGAAAGCGCTATTTTCCTTACCAAACCGATTGGTGATTACAGAATTTTGCTTGACCCCGGAATGTACGAAATTACGCTCACGGTTGATGATTACCAGGTAAACAGCGCCTCCTTTTCAATGATGTATGAAGTGCCTGTTATGCCATCAACAGTGACCCTGGGACAGGGTACAGATTCAAATTCACCTACCGGATGGCCTACCCCTTACGGAACTTATTACAAAAATTTCAGGCAGCAATACCTTATTCATGCTTCCGAACTGATAAATTGTGGGTTTGGAGAAGGTCCCATCACAGCGATTGCCTTTGATGTTGCCGCGTTGAATAATTGTTCCCCAATGCCAAATTACACAATCCAACTAAAACACACCAATGCGCAGGAACTCACTTCAGTTTTTGATAATGAACCCTATCAGCTTGTTTGGTCGCATCCGGAGTTTCTGCCTGTTCAGGGGTGGAATACCCATCAGTTTTTCGAGCCCTTTTTCTGGAATGGATTTGAAAATGTTTTGATTGATATTTGTTGTGACCTGATACCGGGTTATTATACCCAGAATGCCTCGGTCTTTTATACCCCGACCGAATTTTACAGTTGTCTGAGATTTCAGAGCGACAATGAGAATGCTTGCGGTACCAGCAACAATGGAACTCTTTCGGTGAACAGGGCAAACATGCAAATTACCGGTACAAATACCTGGTGTGCTCCTCCTTATGATCTCATAGCTACTGATATCACACCCGTCAGTGCGATATTAAAATGGGAATCATATGCCAATCATTTAATGTGGAATGCCGAAGTCGGCTACCCAGGATTTTTGCCCGGAACAGGCCAGGCACTGCAAAGCCAGACGGGTACAGATATCAATTTCTGGCCGGTTGAAGGATTAGAACCTGTGACCAATTATGAATTCTATGTCCAGGCAGTTTGTAATGATGGAAGTCTGAGCAACTGGTCGTTACCATGTCCATTTACAACTTCGTGTGGAATATTCGATCTCCCATTTATAGAGTTCTTTAATCAGGCCGAATTTCCTGAATGCTGGTCTCAGTCCTTTGAAGGTAGCCTGACCTCTGAAAGGTGGACTGTCAACAACACATCAAATGCAGGGGGAGAACCTTTTGAAATGATGGCCAACGATGAATCAAAAACTGGAATATCCAGGCTGATTACCCCGGTTTTAAATCTTGAAACAGGAGTGCCTGTTATGCTGGAGTTCAATCATTTTTACGACGATTACGGAGACGGGTGCGCCTTTAAAATCCAATCAAGTATTGATGGTTTTAACTGGATTGATGAAGGTTTTATGTTTATGTCGGGAAATGGAGACATCGGGCCGGAAATGGTATCACTTCCTATTGGCAACCTATCGCCAAATACACAAATAGCCTGGGTAATTGACGGAAATCACGGATCATTTGATAACTGGTTTATCGACGATGTTCAGCTTACTTTTGTCAGCACTGAACCACCTGAAGTTTATGCCGGTGCTGATGCACTGATTATCGAGGGGGATACTTACCAGATTACTGATGCTACAGCCCAGAATTATTCATCTTTGCTTTGGACATCATCGGGCGATGGAGAGTTTGATGATCCGACAATCCTTCATTCAACATATTTCCCCGGAAATCAGGATATTCAAAGTGGTTTGGTAAACCTTTGCCTTACAGCTTCTGAAATTCCTCCCGGCACTGGATCTGTTAGTGATTGCATGATCCTTTATATCGTCAAACCATTGGATTTTACATTAATACCTAACGGAAAAACCAATCCTGAACCCTGGTACAGGTGGATTACGGGAATAGAAAATGCTACCCCAGTTTACCTTACCACATCCTATCCAGATTCATTTATCCAGGAGATCAAATTCTGGTTTACTCAAAATCCGGCACTTGAAGATTGGATATGGTTCTACACCGATGAAGACGGTTCAAGCAATGCAGCGCCCGGTGGAGGCGAGAATTACGCTGAAGAAAAAGACGGATGGTGCGGTTATCTGAATCACTCCCAGCTGGATATTGCCATGCCCGAGGTTTATTTTAAAGCTGAGGTTTTCCTGATTACCGGTGATATAATTGAAATTGCTTCTGATATTGTACTTAATTACGATCAGACACCTCCGGATTCCTATACACTGAATATTCCTGAAGACTATTATACCGACCAGGAATCTGTATCGTTGCAAATCACCCCAGTTAATGGAAACCTTTTATTTGCAGAAGTTCAACAAACCGGAGTAGTGACGGATGTGTATGATAAAAATTTTCCAACGCTGGGGCAACCAGATAGTGTTTCCTGCGGTCCCACCTCACTCGCTATGTGTCTGAAATATTTTACCGGACATGATTCTACTCAGTATGGACAAATTACCGGTGGATTAACTGATGTACAACTGATTGATTCTTTAAAAATATATTTACAAACCGATACTTCAGGAACAACCGAAAAAAAAATGTATGAAGGAGCAAAGCGCTGGATCGAAAATCATGGTGGAGGTTTCACCGTCAGTCCCACTAAACCCTTCAGTGAGTTTGGAAATGATGAACTTACCCGGCACCTTAGGAACGATGGTATTCAAAATGGTGTAAGCCAGAATATGATCAGTATGTTTGAGCAAATTGATTCAACAGGAAAAAAATCATATCATTGGATGACATTGAGTTCAGTGCATCCACCCTTAAATACAGGTAATTCAAGGTATGACTATTGCGATCCTCAGAATAACATGAAACTGATTTTTGATGTTGATGATAACGGGCTAACATCTGATTGGGCTTTCGATGATGGCGAACCTATTCCTGATACTATATTTCCTTGGCAGTCAGTGAAGATTCGCTCAACCATGATGATCTGTCCCAATGAACCATCCAACATTTCAGGACAAGGGCAAATTACAGAAGGGCCAGACTTTCAGCCTGTGGAGGTTCCATTGCCGCCAACATCCGGCCGAACAGCTGTCAGAGTGAGAGCAGTGGATGAAGAAGGTAATAAATCAGAAACTGACATTACCATAACAAGAGTTCCTCCGACAACTTATCATCCTCTGGATACCATTGTCCGAGCCGGTGATCCTCCTTTCAGGTTGCTTGGAGGAAATCCACCCGGGGGTAACTTTTCCGGAAATCATATTTTCGACGACTGGTTTTTTCCAGATGAACCCGGAATTTTCCCGATTATTTATTCCGTTGAATATCCCGGATTTGTGAGCTCATGTGAGTTTACCATCACCGTGGTTGCTGACTTCGGCGATGCGCCGGATTCCTACAAAACCCTGCTTGCCAGCGACGGTGCACGTCATGTAATTAGTAATGTAATCTATTTGGGTAACCTTGTTGACGGCGAGCCTGACGGGCAGCCATCAGCAAATGCAAATGGCGATGACTTATTAAATCTGGATGACGAAGATGGTGTAACATTCAACTCTCCATTTGTGGGTGGTCAGCAGGCAAAAATCACTGTAAAGGCTTCAACAGTTGGATTCCTCAATGCATGGCTCGATGTGAACATCAACGGAACATTTGCCGATGCAGGCGAACAGGTTTTTACTGATCAAGCACTGCAAGCCGGGTTTAATATTCTGACCTTTGATATTCCAAACAACGCTGGCTCGGGTTTTACTTTTATGCGATTCAGGTTTGATGTGCAAGGCGGCCTGAATTATTTCGGACAGGCTGGTTATGGCGAAGTGGAAGATTATCGCATTAATATCTTACCAGAAATGTGGAGTTTCACCATCACCAATCAAACACACCTTATCAACATCCCGTTTGACATCGGAACAACAGGTTTCGCCCTTATTCCCGGAGACATTTTTGGAGTCTTTTTCAACAACGATAATAAAAATTACTACTGCGGCGGGGCGGCTGTTTTTGACGGCCTGAACAATCAGGTGATGAATGCATACGGCGATGACCTGACAACTCCTGAAAAAGAGGGATTTGATGAAGGTGAGTGGATAAAATGGAAAGTATATTTCTCTTCAACAGGACAGGAAGAATGGATCAATGTGGTTTACGATCCTGATGAGCCAAATTCTGACGGAACATTTTCCGGAAATGGACTATCCGCTTTGCTTTCGGCAGGCATTAACAATCATTCCCTTGAACTGCTAAGTGGCTGGAGCGGGGTTTCAACCTGTTTTGTACCTGCTGACCCTGAGATTGAAACCATGTTTGCTCCTGTTGTTGATGAACTGATTATTATGTACAATTTCTCCGGTACTTATTGGCCTTCAATTCCCCTTAATACTCTTGACCTATGGGATGTTTACAGCGGTTATGTAATTAAGATGACCGACGACGTAATTCTTCCTTTAACCGGCTATGAATTTCCTGATAAAACTGTAGAATTAACAGTAGGATGGAATATTATCCCTGCTTTAAGCAATGTACCGGCATTGGATGTTTTGGGAGGTCTGAACGGTTTTAAGGTCGCCAAAGGAGTTGCCAGCCCCGAAATTCTCTGGCCGGAGTATAATATCAACACGTTGTCAAATCTGTTAACTGGCAAGTCCTATTTTGTTTACATGACACAGGAAGGAACAATCAATTTTGCCGGAAGCTCCAAAGTATCCATTTTACAACAACCGGCAATCTTACCAGGTAATCCGTGGAATGATCTTACTATCACTCCTTACACCCATCTGGTCGCATTTACCACCGAAAGTCTCAAAACACTCAAAGCAGGTGATCTGATCGCAGCGTTTAATTCAGCCGGTTATTGCACAGGAACTGCAGAAATATCAGATTTGAATCGTGAAACAGCTCTGATTCTCTATGGCGATGATCCGACAACCGCAAAAGCTGAAGGATTTACCGGGGGCGAGCAAATCATCCTGAAATGTTATCGGCCTTCTTCCGGGGAATTGTTTGATCTTGATGTTACCTGGAACGAGCAATTAAATCATTCAGGATTATTTGAAACCAACGGACTCTCGGCAATTGTAGGAATTAAAACCGGGCCAATGAGTACAACGGAATTTCTTCAGGCAGCGGTGGCTGTTTACCCAAATCCAACGCAAAAGAGTTTTACCATTTCCGGAGTCAAAGGGGAATACACTATCAAAATTTATGATGCTTTGGGTGAAGAAATTTTTGAAAATCAGGCCATTTTACCGGTTGCTATTGACTTTTCGAATCAACCCGAAGGAATCTATATAATCGAAATCAGTAATAATGAGCAATTCATCTACAAAAAGCTGATTTTAAGTAAGTAATGCGTTTTTTCTTAAAACTTTATCCTAATCTGAAGGTGCCTCAAAAGATCGCTTATCAGTATGATGCTTTTGTCAACATAGCCTTTTGAGGTGCCTTCTTTTCAGATTTCAGGCATTTGAACCCTGACAGTAATTGAAAAATAAATACAGTAATGCGCTGCCAATTCCATATCCATTCAAAAAATTTTAACCGATTACCTTTTGTGGGGTATTAATTCTGCTATTAGCGTTTTCATATTGACTTTCAGCAGTATATTCTGTTTTCCCAATTCAAGTATAGTAACTACTTTTTTAACACAAAACCAGCGAAAAAAATCAGAGAATATCTCCCGTAATTTGGAAAAGATCATTTTCCTCTTTAAGTCGGGAAGGAAAAAAATTATTCATAAGGAAAATTATTGCATTCTGACTGCCCATCATTTCATAAAAAAGAATTAGTTTAGCAAAACTAAAAGCAATAATTCAGATGCTTCCTAATCATAATTTACAGAAAATGAAATCAAACTTTTTTTTATTCATTCACTTATTATTAGTTGTAGCACTTGTCCCTGAGGCTGATGCACAAAACATCCTCTCAAACAGGTTGCAAAATGATAAAATATCCGGTAAAGACAATCCGGTTGTGGATTTTTCAGTATCACTAAATCTGATTCCTGTAGGTAATTCGGTGATGTTCAATGATCTTACTACCGGAAGCCCCTTATCATGGGTATGGACTTTTGAGGGAGGAGAACCCAATAGTTATTCCGGCAAAATTCCTCCTCCGGTTTATTACAATCTGGCTGGCAATTACAATGTTACCCTCACGGTAACCTTTCCTGACGATCTGATCATAACCGAGGAAAAACAGGATTTTATCCAGGTGATGAATTATCCAGAAGGATGGACCTATACTGCAACCAGCAACTCGCATTTGATTTCGGTGCCAGTTACCGTTACTTTTCCGTTAAGTGAGCTTACAGCCGGAGATTTCATCGGAGTTTTTTATACCGATCAGGCCGGAATGGAAAAATGTGGTGGCGCAGTAATCTGGGACACCATTCATAATAAAGGATTGGTTGCTTTTGGGGATGATGCAACCACTCCGGATATCAAAGAGGGTTTTGATGAAGGTGAGGATTTTCTTTGGAAAGCATGGTCAGCATCAATCAATGAGGTTTCTTATGCGCTTGCCGGTTACGATATTTCATTACCAAATTATGACGGAAAGTTTGCCAGCAACGGGTTGTCGGCACTGCAAACATTCACCTTTCCGGTTCCTCCACCGGTCTCAGTAACAGCTTTTGCATCGCCGGAAACTTCTTGTCAGGGAAGTTCGGTGCAACTTAATGCAACAGTAACCGGAGGGTCGGGAGATTTTTTGTTTGCATGGACATCCATACCACCGGGTTTTACCTCACAGGAACAGAACCCTTTGGTTTATCCTGTAATGAGTACAACTTATTTAGTTACAGTTACAGATGGTTTTACACAAGACGAATCAGAAGTGTTTGTTGCTGTCACCCTTTTGCCTCTGGTAAATGCCGGGTGTGATATAACCATCTGCGAAAATGAATTTGCCAGCTTAAATGCAACTGCTCAAAATCATTGCGGAGTATTTTGGCAGACCTCTGGAGATGGTGTTTTTAACAATCCCGGAACCCTGTTTACCAATTATACACCTGGTCAGGGCGATCTCCTTGCCGGTTTTACTGAACTGTGTCTTACAGCACTGCCCTGCGAACCCTGTACTGAACCGGTAATGGATTTTATCACTATTGAATATGTTGATCTTCCTGAAGCAGATATTATTCCTGAAAATATAACTATTTGTGAAACCGAAAATTTTGAGCTGACCGGGCTGGTCAGTGTCGAAAATGCAGCTTCGGTTGAGTGGGTCAGCAGTGGCGATGGCATTTTCATTCCAGACAACAGTTTACCGGAGCCGGTTTATATTCCCGGTCCACAGGATTTATCAATGGGATGTGTTGTTCTCGGGATAAGTGCAGCACCATTTGTTCCCTGCAGTATGCCTGCAGAAGACTCTCTGCTACTTTGTTTTTCTCTGGTACCATTCGTTGACCTCGGTCCCGATGCAACTGTATGTGAAAATGAACTTATCCTTCTCACAGCAACCGTGCAAAATGGATGTAGTTATGAATGGGAAACCATGGGAGACGGTTATTTCGATGATCCATGGATTGCTGGACCACAATATATTCCGGGTGAACTGGACCTGCAGAACGGATATTTCCAGCTTTGCCTTAATGTTTCGGCATGTGAACCTTGTTTTGGCACCGTATCGGATTGTATTACAATTCAAATTGAACAAAACCCTGAAGTTAACATCTTACCAGAAGAACTTATAATATGCGGGATTGACTCATTAAATCTCGAAGGATTGGTGGAAGCAGAGAATTATTCAGCCATTCAGTGGGAAAGCAGCGGTGATGGCACTTTTTATCCTGGTGCGGATATTCTTTCTCCGGTTTATTTGCCAGGGCCGGTTGATATTACAACCGGTTGCATCCAACTTACTGTTTTTGCCCAGCCCCTAATGGTGTGCTCAACAACGGCCAGTGATGCGATGCAGTTGTGTTTTCAAAAATTACCGGTTGTTGCTCTTGAGGGAGATGCAACAATCTGTGAAGGAGATAATCTGATGCTGAATCCGGTGGTTGAAAACTACTGTGATTTAATCTGGGAAACAACTGGCGATGGCTTTTTTGACAATCCGGCTTCTGCTTCTGCTTTTTATACTCCGGGCGTTGATGATATTTCGGACGGATCGGTGGAGTTATGTCTGACCCTTTTCCCTTGCGAACCTTGTATTGAACCGGCTCAGGAATGTCTCACCCTGACTATCGGAAAAAAACAAACTATAATTATACCAGCCGGTTGGAGTGGTATTTCAGGATACATCGACCCATTCAATAACGATATTCAAACAATTATGGCTCCTGCCATTGAGAAACTGATAACAATATACAATCCTGAAGGCGGAACATACAGCCCTTTGCTTATGCTCTATACGCTGGAATTTTGGGACAGGTTGTCAGGATATGTGATAAAGACTTCGGGTGAAACCCAGATTACCTTGTGTGGTAATAATCCTGTGAGTAAAACTATTCAGCTTGATCAGGGATGGAACCTCATCCCGGTGCTGAGCGAAAACGATGTACCTGTTGCGGAACTCTTTGAACCATTTATGGATCAATTAATTATCATCAGGGAAGTGGCAGGACTCGGGATGTATTATCCGGCTTATGGAATCGAATCGCTGACCCAGCTACAAAGCGGTAAATCATATTTGGTAAAGGTCGCTTCACCAATTACACTGAATTTTTGATAAATGAAAGAAGATAACTCTTTGAATCAGCATTAACCGTTCAAAAGCTGAAAGCCTGTTTACAATGGCTGAATAATTTCCTTGGAGTTGTTTGCGGGAGAATTCAGCAAAGAAGAAATTCGGTAAGCACTCATTTTTTCGGCAGGAAATGGCCGGAGAAGCTCCAGCAAATCATGCTCATTATCAGAATTCAGCCATTGTTTTTCGGAAGAATGCGGAAGAATGACCGGCATACGATTGTGAATTTCTGCCATTAATTCATTGGGAGAAGTAGTGATAATAGAAAACGAATTAACGGTTTTTCCATCGGGGCTTTTCCATTTTTCCCAGATTCCGGCCATCGAAAATACAGGTTGATCGGGTAAATATATCCGAAAAGGAATTTTTTCCTTTTGCCCTTGCATTGATTTCCATTCGTAGAAAGCATCGGCAGGTACCAGGCATCTTCGTCGCCTGAAAGCATTCCGGTATGAAGATTTTTCGGTAATGGTTTCGCAACGGGCATTAATCAGCTTATTCCCGATAGCGCTGTCCCTGGCCCAAAAAGGAATCAAACCCCAGCGGAACAATGCCATCTCATCAGGATTTTCATTGGTAATAACAGGAAGAAGCTGCGAAGGAGCACAGTTGTAATTGGGCTGAATGTCTCCGTCGGTCACTGTGATGTCGTAATGTTCATTTACAATTTTCAGGTCAGGAGCAAAAGAATATCTGCCACACATTAGAATAAATATTTGTCTGAAAAACAGCAGATTTTTCGAAATATTTTATTCCTGCATTCAGGTTCACCTGAAAAATCCCGGTAGTCATTCATTTTCTCCCGTCGTTAGATCAGTTAAAACCTATTTTTCACCCGCTTGTCCGGACCTTACAAGATACATGTAACATTTTGGCGGGTATTAATCTGTCAAAAATAACCGGACTGATGATAAAATACATATTCCCTGTTGCAACAACCCGAAGGAAGTGATGGAACCCGGATGGAGATATAGTAGTCATTTTTCCCAATCCTTGCAGCCATTATGCCGCTACAGTATTAAAGCTACCTTGACTGCATCCATCGCCTGAACAAAACATCATAAACGCTATAGAAAAGTTGGCCATCTTCAGTGTAATCCGAATAGATCATTTCCTTATCTGTCAAAGCTTGCAATGACCGAAGCACAGTTGCCGGACTGCCAAGATTATATTTCCCTATGAAACCTTTTGAAGTGGGATAATAAACAGTTTCTTCGTGGGCAATAGCCTTTAACAGATACCATTGCTGCTTTGTGAGAAGGTCTCTGTATTTGAAGAAAACGATCTCCTGTTCCTGAAGCAGCCGGGATGCCTGTTCTCTCCAGCACGTATCGTCAATCTCCCCGGAGGCAGAGGCAAACACTCTGTTGCACAGCAACTGAACATAATAAGTATGGTGATCTGCCCAGCTAAGCATGTTATTAATAACCTCCTGTCCGATCATCATTTCTGCCTTTTTGAAATGATGCCGGATAAATGAAGCATACACTTCAGCTTCTATTTTGCCAATTTTCAGGAAAGCGGCGCTCTGATAAAAAGGCCGGGAAGGATCTGCAAACAGTTGTGTCATCAAATGCTGCTGGCTACCGGAAAAAATAAACCGGACGTTGTTGAGTGTCTGAATGATACTTCTCAGGAAAGCATCCATATTTTTCTCAGGATAATTCATGATTTGCTGAAATTCATCAATGGCGATGACAACTTTTTGCGGGTAAGCTTCAAGGTATTCGAGTACGGACTGGATGTGCCTCTCGGCTTCTCCGGGTCTTACATCTACAGTAAGCTGGGGAAATCCTGTCAGCGGGTCAAAAGTAATCACCGGTCTTAAAGATTTGAGATAATCAAGGATTTTATTGCCTGGTTTCGAATGCTCCGGAAGAGTGGTAAAAATGCCAGTAGCAAGCACATTTAAAAAATCCTTCAGGTTCTCAGTCGGAAGGATATCCAGGTAGATTGCAGTATAATTTTCAGGAGGATCTGCCAACACGTGTCGGATGAGTCCGGTCTTGCCAATTCTGCGAATAGCCACCAGTGTTGTTGATTGTCCGTTGATAAGGTTGCTTTTGAGCACCTCTGTTTCCTCTGAACGGTCACAGAAATATTCACCTCCCTGATAGCCGGTAGTAATGAAAGGATTTGAAATGGATTTCATGACTGATAAACAAATTAGATATTATAATTTGTAATTTACAATTTGCAAATATAGGACTAATTTTTTAACATAACCCGAACACACCATCTGCAAAACAGGTGGCCTGAAAAACGATCAAGGCGAAGCGATAGATACAAGGGTAGTGTTTGGGGTACCGGGGTGAAAAAAAGGTCACATGGAGGTTATTATGTTTGAAAAACATTATTTTTGTCAAACATAATTAATGAAGTTATAGCCATGTTTTTAAACAGACAAAAAGAAATTGAGCGGATTGAGCAATCATTACAGCGCGATAAATCGCAATTGATCGTGATCTACGGAAGACGAAGATGCGGTAAATCCACATTGCTCCAACAGATGTTGCCACCTGAAGCAATCTATTTTTCTGCTGATTTGAGGGAAAAACCATTACAAATTGTAGCTTTTTCAAAACAAATTGAAAAGGTAGTCCCCGGTTTTTCCAAACCGGCTTATCCTGATTGGGAGAGCTTTTTTATTAGTTTGAATAATGCTCTGACCGAAAAAGTTATTGTCTGTATAGATGAATTCCCCTATTTGGTAAAAAACAGCCCCGAATTGCCCTCCATTTTGCAAACGATTGTTGACAATCAGCGCAATAGCAACTATCATTTGATACTTTGCGGCTCATCACAACAAATGATACACAGCATGGTGCTCGACAGCGCTTCACCACTATATGGCAGGTGCGACGAAATCATTAAAGTAAAACCAATGGCTATCCGATATCTGCAGGAATACCTTTCGATACCACCGGTGGAGGCGGTTCACGAATTTGGTGTTTGGGGCGGTGTGCCACGATACTGGGAGGTCAGAAAGCAATACGGGAGCTTCGCCCTTGCAGTTAAAAATAGCATACTCGACCAAAATGGATTACTGAATGAGGAACCGGAACGACTATTTTCGGATGAGCTGCGTACCTCTGTTCAGGCTTATTCAATCCTAAGTTTGATCGGCGCGGGTGTTCATCGTCCTTCTGAAATCTCAGCCAGGTTAGATAAACCAGCTACTCAATTATCAAGAATGTTTGGTTTTCTTGTCAATCAGGGTTATATAAAACGTGAAATACCTTACGGAGAGCCCCCAAGATCATCAAAAAAAAGCCTTTACAAAATTGATGATCCATTTATAAATTTCTATTTCACTTTTCTGGTTCCCAACAGAAGCAGGCTTGAATTTGATATGGTTGATCAGGTTTGGGACGAAATTGCAGTAAAATATGATCAGTATGTTTCGATGATCTGGGAGGATTTATGCAGAAAAGCAATACCATATCTTGAGATTGAAGGGAAAAAGTTCAATCCTGCTTCGCGATGGTGGGGTGGCGGTTTAAACAAAAAAGCGATGGAATTAGATATTGTCGCAATATCAACCGACCAAACTACATTGCTGATTGGTGAAGCAAAATGGTCCGACAGAGACCAATCAAACGAGGTATCAGAATTGCTGGAGATGAAAGAAAGCAACATTCCATTTGCAAAACCGAAAAACATCATCAAAGTTCTTTTCCAGAAGTTACCGGCATCGCATCCAAATATCATGGTTTTTACACCGGATGATGTCATCAATCTTCTGACTTCGCCCTGAATAGGCCAATTTCTGCCACTATCACCCGCAAGCTCCGCCACAAGATCACCATGAATATCCTTGACCTGAAGGATGACAAAGACGAAGCACGAGGGACGAGGGTGGTGTTTTGGGTTGCGGTGTGAGAAATCAAAATCAGCTATGTAATGTTGAATTCAAAAGGTATTGATTACACGCTAACTCTCCAGCAACCAGTCCAGAATCGATTTAACAGGAATATTTTCAATGAGGTGGCGTCTTGTACTGTTATTATCC
>ERZ795053.1466-NODE-1466-length-29937-cov-11.289338_pt1 | contig 29937 bp, 19 predicted proteins | sample MGYA00375137_ERZ795053 | MGnify/ENA primary metagenome ERZ795053 (study PRJEB30182, sample SAMN05720284) | activated sludge metagenome | isolation source: Anaerobic digester | place: Hong Kong | collected 2014-12-17 ...
TAATCCCTGGTTGTCTTCATGATTACCATCGAGTGCTGTAGGCACGGTACATTTTGATCTCTATTGAAATTCACCAGATTAACACTGATGTCTCGATCCTATGGATCTCCATCCATCAGGGATCACCTGCTACACCCGTCCAGGGTAACTGAATGTTTAGTCGTTACACCACTGGGAGCCCGGCATCAATCCTGCATCCACGCAGATAATTCATTAAGTACTGTCAGCCCAGGCCCGGCTGTACATCGTTCAGGCGGGTCGACTGAGCCAATATTAGGGAAGTCTGAAAGCCAGCGGCTCGACCCATCTGGTTGCCAGGGATTTTAATCCCTGGTTGTCTTCATGATTACCATCGAGTGCTGTAGGCACGGTACATTTTATTCTGACCTACTTCAGCTTCTCCTTAAAGAATGCGATGGTCCTTTCCCAGGCAAGTTTGGCAGCTGCTTCATCGTAGCGCGGGGTGGTGTCGTTGTGAAAGCCGTGATTGGTATCCGGATAAATATACACCTGGTATTCCTTGCCATTCGCCTTAAGGGCTGCCTCATAGGCTGGCCACCCGGCATTAACCCGCTCATCCAGGCCTGCATACTGCAACAGCAACGGAGCTTGGATGGCTGGGACATCTTCTGCAGCAGGTTGTCCGCCATAAAATGGTACAGCCGCTTTTAGTTCAGGGATCCGTACGGCCATCATGTTGACGATCCATCCTCCGAAACAAAAGCCAACCGCTCCAACATTGCCATCACATTCCGGATGGTCATGGAGATAGTTAAAAGCCGCAATGAAATCTTCCAGCATCTCATTGCGATCGCGTTTTTGCTGAAGGGTTCTGCCTTCATCATCTGTACCCGGATAACCACCCAACGGATACAATGCATCAGGTGCCAGCGAAATAAATCCGGCATTTGCAGCACGGCGACCCACATCGGCTATATGCGGATTCAATCCACGGTTTTCATGGACCACAATGATGCCAGGCAACGGATTCTCATGGTCCGCCGGACGGGAAAGCTGACCATTCATTTCACCTGCACCATTCGGAGAACTGTATACGACCGTTTCTGTCTTAAGTCCCGGATCATCCGGGGGAACCTGAACTTTTTCCAGGTAATTAGGCATGATGTAATCCAGGAGCATGGGCAAGGTCAATCCCCCTACCGCATAGACGGAGAGTTTATCAACAAATTCTCTTCTCCCGATAAGATTATGCGCATATTGATCATACAGGTCAAAAACCTCCTGGCTGATGTCTTCTTTTTTAATTTCCTTCATAGCAATGGTGATTGAGTACAACCAAATTAAACCATTTCACCTAAAAAAGCCAATTCCATAGGGCTCCCTACCCTTTGGCCAGGATGCCTCCATCGATCACATAACAGGATCCGGTGATCCAGGACGCATCGTCCGAAGTAAGGAAAAGCACCAGTTTGGCTACATCTTCCGGTGTGCCGAGACGTTGCATCAAGGTATTTTCACCCGCTGCAGTCACTGCTTTTGCCGGGTCTGGAAATGCCACAGCCGATGCATGGATCAACGGAGTATCCACTGGTCCCGGACAGATACTGTTTACCCGTACCCCCGGGCCATAATCCACGGCTGCCTGACGTGCCAGAGCAACCAGGGCGGCTTTCGATGCGCAGTAGGCCGGGTGATTGGGAAATGACTTAAAGGCTGCAATTGACGCATTGATCACAACGCTGGCCCGTTCTCGTTTTAATAATTCCGGGAGAGCAGCTTTCAACAGATAAAATACTGCGTCCACATTGGTCCGGAAGGTCCTGTGCCAGGCATCAATGTCAAGATCCGTGATGGAACCTAATCCCAGTTCTCCGGCATGACAGACCAATCCATCCAACTGCCCATATGAACTGATTGAATTTGCGACCAACCTCCGGTTGACATCTATTTCCCCGACATCACCAGGTATAAAATGGGCCTCCGCAGCCATCTCTTGAATTTCATGTACCAGGGATTCTCCTCTGTCGATATCCCGGCCGCTAAGGATAAGATTTGCCCCTTCCCGGGCAAACAGCAGCGCAGTCGCTTTTCCCATACCACTGGTAGCGCCGGTAATGATGAACGTTTTATTTTTAAGCTTCAATAAATGCTTATTGGTTTTTTTCTTTTAAGGCCACCCAACTGCAGGTCGTAGAATGCATTTTGTTTTTACCGGAATTGTCTTTTCCGTATTCACCATAGGTGAAGAATCCAGCCATAGGAGCCTGCCAGATCTCATGAAGTCCGTCATTTTCCTGCGCGGCCATCGGACCCAGGGCGCTGAGTCTTCCCATGCAGGAAAATACAAGTAAGGCATCAGCCTGGACTCCGACGGATTCCTGCATGTTTTGTGCTTGATTAATAACCGATTCAACGATATCAAAATCCGGTGGCAAGGTAAATTGAAAGGTTCCACCCTCGGGGATGGGATAATCCATGGAGATGGCATTTTTTTCCCGATCTACAAACATAGGTGTCCTTAATACCGGATCAACGTCGTCAAGACACAGAAATGGATGGAATAAAGAGATATTTTCCACGAATACATTAGTCGCTTCATCCTTCTGATCCAGCGATTCACCCAGATAACGCAAGTACATGTCCAGGGCCGGCTGGTCATCAATGGTATAGAGCCATCCATCTTCGCATTTGGTCACCGTTCGTATCCTGCCCAACGGTTTCCATCCGGAGATGGCCACTCCATACAGATCAATTTTGCTTTTATCAAGGACCAGTAATGCAAAACCTTCATCAGTCGATTGTTCCCCGGTAAACACCAAGGAAGGAATAAGCTCACCATCCGCTCCGGCCATACCTCCGAAAATGTCCGTTTCTCCTTCATGACAATCTTCTAGCGTATGCACAAACCGGGCACCATCAAACAGTTCTCCCCTGGCATTCAGACAGGTCGTAACTCCAATATAAGCCGGATCTTTAAACCTGGTCAACGCAACAATTGCTGCTTTTTGAACCACCTCTGTGAGTTCTTTCCCTGCCGTTTCGCGGAATAAAATGGTATAATCTTCCCTGGGAATGTCCACAAGCATGATTACCACCTCCCCCTCACTCTGATGACCTTCAATAAATTCACCGGAAGAAGTAGCCCCGACGACATCCATACCTTTTTCCTTCAGCTGCTGGATAATTGCATCCCGATCCTGTTTAATAGAGATAAATATGATGGCGAGCGAAGGCGCGAATCCGTCCGACAGGGTTTGACTTAGTGCTTCCCTGATTTCTGTTTCGGAATTTCCCCGAATGGTTTTTGCGGTCATGGATTAAATCTGGTTTCGGTGTAAAGTTATTGTTGTCCCTGCATTAATCAATTGGTTGGACATTTTCCTGTCTCAAAGGCTTAGTTCTCTTTTAAAGCCACCCAACTCACGGTTGTCCCGTGAAACGTAGGTAATCCATTTTTCGCCCGGCCATATTCCCCAAATGTGAAAAAACCAATCGACGGTATTTTCCAAACATCGGTCAGGCCTTTGATTTCGTCATTGATGAATGGACCAAGGGTATTCAGCCTGCCAATACAGGAAAAAATGATCAGGGCGTCCGCTTCGTTCAGACTCTGCTCTTTAAGTTGCCGGGCAGTATTTACTACCGCATCCACAACGTCAAGGTCTGGTGGCAAAGAAAATTTGACTTTTGCTCCTTTTTGGACTGGTCCGGCGGCCAGCATAAAAGAACCTTCCTCTTCATTAAAAAACAAAGGAGGTATGATGCGTGCGGTCCCATCATCGCCCTGGATTTGAACCGGATAGATGGAACCGATCTTATTGTAAAGATCAATTTCATCCGTGAAGTCTATTTCCACACCCATGTACTTAAGTAACATACCTAGAGCTGGTTTGTGGTCAAGCGTTTTAATCCAGTTGCCTTCGCATGCAGTGATCGTTTTTTCAGTACCCATCGGCTTCCAGCCGGAAATAGCCTCTCCTTCCATGCGAATCTTATCCTGATCCAGGATTAACGCCAATATGCCTTTGTCACTGCGCCTGGTATTATTGAATAGGAATCCTCCCTGCATATTATCCGAAGAAGAGTTTCCTCCTACGATGTTCACTTCAATCCCACAGGCATCAACCAGGCCATGGATGATCTCTTCTGCCCGGATCGAGGTAGAGGATCCGGAGATGATAAATCCGGGATTCGTAAATGTAGCTAATCCGGATTCACCAATTTCGCGAGCCACCTCTACCGTATTCGTATCCTCCACATCTTCCATTTCCAGCTTAAAATAAGCGGGAGGCATATCCAGCAAGAGCATGGTTGTAGAACCGATTTCATACTGTTCGCCAATAAATTCGCCGTTCGAGCTGGTGCCAAACAGGGCAATTTTTTTTTCATTCAGTAATTCCCGAATTAATTCCCAATCATCTTTTAATGAGGTAAAAACGATAGCCAGTGTCGGACGAAATCCATCCAGCATGCTCTCATTGAATAATCTCTTCGTCTCCTGAAAGGATCCTCCTTGGATGGATTTTGCCTTCATATGCGCTACGTACCGATTTGGATTAATTTTTCTGCTGACGAAATAACCATTCCAGCATCATGGGATCGCGATAGGCTTCAATCCAGGAGAAGTGACCAACTTCGGGGTACTGGGTATAGCCTGGTCTGGCGCCGGCATCGGTTAAGGCTTTCAGCATCGCCTGTGACAACCCCACATTTACAGACGGATCATCCGCCCCATGGAAAATCCAGATCGGAACATTTGCTATCGAAGCGGCTTTGGAAGGATCTCCCCCCCCACAAACCGGTACCGCAGCGGCAAATAGCTCAGGGTGACGGGTAAGGGCATCAAAGGTGCCAAATCCACCCATGGATAATCCGGTGATATAAATGCGGTTGGTATCCACCGGCATGGTCTCGATCATCTTTCCAATCAAACCAAGCAATAACCGCATGGGTTGTGAGGGTTCCGGATTAAGTTGCATGGTGCTGCGGTCGAAATTGGACCAAGTCAACCCTTTAGGACATTGTGGCGCGATAACGACTGCCGGATGCAGCATCATGTTATCATCCGTAGCAAATTGCATCACCCCCCACTGCAATTGCGCTTCGTTGTCATTGCCGCGTTCTCCGGAGCCATGTAAAAATATGACCAGGGGATATTTTCGGTGCGGGTTCGCATCAGGGTACAAAAGCCGATACTGCAGACTGTCGCCCTGATCATCCACATAGACCTGTTTGCTGAAGCGCTGGGTGGTTTGGGATCTTACCTGGGGCAGGATAAAAAAGATGAACAGGCCTGCGATAAGCAACCGAAAGACTTTGCTTTTCATTTTCAATTGGTTTAAGCTTGAAGATACGAAATCCGTTTCGGGTGACCCTTATTGACCATTCAAATGATACAACTCAATCTGCCGTTCATCAGGCAGGACCGGGTGTTCGGTCAATTGTGTAAACAAAACCACTGGATTGCCTACAAAGCGGGCACCTCCATCGGCAGAACAGGACCAGAGCAACGTACCATCGGATGAAAATCCGGCTGCAAGAACCTCACCCTGAAAAGCATCCTGATTCATTCGTAAATTCCCTGCCAGATCCCACAGCTTTGCCGTATGATCCGCCGATGCCGTCAGAATAAATTGGCTGTCAGGCGAAAAAGCAATGTCATTGATCGTTCCCAGGTGCTGATTCAAGATGGCTTTTAAGGTCCCTTCCGCGGTCCAGATTTTTACCGTATGGTCCCCGGAACCGGTAAACCAATAATTACCATCCGGCGAGAAGGCCGCCCGGGTAATCACTTGTTCATGAGCCGATTTCGTTGCCTTGAGATTCCCATCCTGGTCCCAGAGCATTACCTTGCCGTCGAGCGATGCGGTGAGTAATACGTGGTTGATGGATAGGGCAGCGCAAACCACCGGTGCATCGTGGCCTGTGAGTTTTTTAATCAGTTGACCGTTGCCATCATACAGGTAGGCTAAGTTGTCGGATGAGGCCAGTAAAATCCGGCTGCCATCCGGTGAAAAAGCGGCCTGATAAATGAATCCTGCCGGGTCCTGAAGGGCCGAAATCAAAGTCCCGTCCGATCGACGCCACAAGCGTGCGGTCTTATCTGCTGATACGGTGAGTATTTTGGAGTCATCGGGTGAAAATTGGATCGCATTTACCGGAGCCTGGTGTCCGTTCAGGGGTGCGATCAAATGACCCTGCAGATCAAAAAGGCTGGCCTGGCCATTCCGCGATCCAGCTGCAAAAGACGATCCGTCATGGGATATCGCCAAAGTGGCAATCTCTTCGTTTTGCATAGGTGTGGAGGCCACCAGCTGACCATCCATGGAATAGATGGAGACCTTTTTATCTTCATTCACAGCCAGGAAACGATTGTTGGAGGGAGCTAATACTACCTTGGAACAATACGAGCTGATACCGGACAACGTGTGCTGCATTGCGCCTTCCGGGTTCCAGATCTTAACCGTACCATCGGCCGAGCTGGTAATGATATCTTGATGGTCGGGTGCGATGTTCATAGACAGAACGTCCTGGTTATGTCCGACTAAGGTCTTGCCATAGGAGGCATCGATGGCATTGCCAAAAGCCAGGAGGATGGATGGCGTCGGATGCTCCCGGGTCAGATCCATGGCCCGGTAAGCCAACACCAGCGCGTCGTTTCCATTTCCTTTTTCAACTTCCTGACTGGCAATGAACGCCAACCGGTTCGCCTCCGAGATCTGGGCCTGAAGCTGGGCCTCATCCCTGGCCTTCTGGGCTTCATCCAACGCATTCAGGGCCCGGTCCCGGGCATCTTCCGCATCCTTACGGGCTTTCGTCATAAAGTCCGCATAGCCTTTGTTGGCTTTATCAATCCAGTCATTCATCTGGCGCACCTGATTCGCCGTCAGTTGATCGCAACCGGAGATGGCCCTGAAATTGGCAAAGGCGCCCTGAAAATCTTCCCGGTTATAGGCCTGGATTCCCAGATCCAAAAATTCTTTAAAACACTGGGATTGAGAAATGCCCAGGGTCGGAAGAGCCCAAAAAAGGATGCCTACGAATTGGCGGAACGGTTTCATAATTCCTGTTTAAAAATGATAAGTTAGACTGAATCCCGTTTCTGTACCTGTCAGTGATTCGGGTCGGCCAATATAGGGTTGGAAACCAACCTTGGCCGGTGCACAGTATTCGTCGTATTCTTTTCCTGCCCGTTTGTTGCGAACTGCACGGACCACAAACCAGGTCACATTGGCTGCCAGAATCGCGCCGCCTCCGTATTGCAGGATCCAATAGATCTTGTGGTCAGACTGGGCGTCCTTATAAAACAGGTCAAAAGCCTCCCGGGTGCCATCCTCCGGATGGTCTCTTTGATAATGCTCATACTTCGAATAGGTCTGATTGCTGGAAGCCTTGAAGATCTGGGCTACGCCGATCATGCCGGCACTGGCTCCCACTACCAGGTAATAGGGCAACTTTTGTTTCGGAGTAAATTCAGGTCGTGGACCATCACAGGTCACACCGTAACGTAAGATCCGGGTACCGGAAAATTTCGCATTGATGGTCAGCATTAAATCGCCCTTCAGATCCAGGAAATTTTCGAGCAGGTGCGTCAGGATAACCGTCTTGTGCGCCGGGTCTTCCCGCTGCTGGGTTCCGGTGTTGCCAAGTAAGTCATAGTTTTTGATGGGTAATGGTTTCCGGTCGAGCGACACGTCGATGGCCACATCGCAATAGTCTTCATTGCTGGCAAAATCCAGTTCGTATTGCAGGACCAGCTCTCCGTTGATCAACTGAAGATTTACCTCCTTGACCTTTTGGTTGGGACCCGTTTCCGCCTGAACCGAAGTCAACTGATCTGCCGCCAAATCGATCCTGGCGGTTACCGTGGTCCGGTAAGAGGACAGTTGGTCGGCTTGTCCAAACACAGAAAAAGAAGCATTGAGGACCATCCAGGCCAACAGGCACCCGTTGCGAAAATTTTTGTTAACTATGGTCATCGAATTTAGTTTATATTATATTTATTTATAATACCTATTTGCCTGGTGTATATTCCCACCAATCCGCTAAAGGACCGAATTCCCCAAATCCAAGATATCCTTTACTCTGCAAGGCAAAACCGGATGAAAACCGCCGGGGGGCTCCGGGAAATTCCGCTTTGCGGCTCCATGTATCCTGTGCCGGATCGTATTCCCAAAAGTGCGTGGAAACGGAAATCCCGTAGACAATTCCTGTCCCTACATAACCTTTGCCATTGATGGCAAAACCCACGCCCAATTCGGCCGCCGTAGGAAAATCATTTTTCCGGGTCCAGTGTCCGGTCGTTTGATCATACGCCCAGACTACGTTGGTGACACTGCCTCCGACCACATAAGCCCTGCTTCCGATCACAAAAGACATGGCATCTCTTTTCTCTATATCCGGATACTTTTCTATGGCTTGCCAGTCATTGGTAACCGGGTCGTATTCGAAAAAATCATTGTAATTGACTTCACCCTGCGGTGAAAACCAGGTACCCAAACCTATGTATCCCTTGTCACCGATTGCAAATCCGGCAGAACGCTCCCGACCGTGACCGGGAAAATCGGTCTTTCGAACCCAAATACCTATCGGATTACCATTGACATCTGCACCCTGGGATGCATCGTCGGGATCATATTCCCAAAAATCGTTAACGCCCCCGGAGCCTGTACCGATGTATGCTTTTCCTCCTATGGTAAAAGCCACTAAGGAATACCCGGCCTGGCCCGGATAATCTGATTTTTGGACCCAGGGCACAGGAGCCTGTGGGTCATACGCCCACAATTCCCATTCGTGAAGTACATATCCAACATCTCCAATGGTGAATGTCGTGGCACCACTAATACCACCTTTAGGAAGATCCTCCTTTCGCTCCCAGATGTCATACAAATCCGTGGAGAATTCTACCACTTCGCCATAAATCGTATCGTTTCCCAGATTGGCCAGCATATAGGCACGGATAAAATAAGTGGTGTGATTGGCCAGACTGTCAATGATGCTTGCATACTGGCGGTCGGAGGTAGGCCGGCCTAATCGGCTGTAGGTACTGGTGGTCAGATTCGGCACAGCCGTCGTGGTCGACCAGCAATGACCATAATCAATCACCGGATTACTGGGATCAAGTCCCGTCAGCGATCCGTGTAGTGTAGCACTTCGTCCTCCAGTGTATTTTACCGGAAGGGTACTCAGGCTTAACTCAGTGGTCTTGAATTCCAGCATACTTTTGCTGTATATAACAACATCTTCGAGCTCTACAAATGCCCGCACCACATACCGGGTATCGGAACGTAGGGCTGAAACCGCAGTGGAAAAATCACCTTCACCTCGGACACCAAGCCGCTTGATTCCATCATTGATCAGGACGGTTGGAGCCTCTTCCGTGGCAGACCACACAAATCCATGATCCGTGATACCTCCCTGACCGGTGATAAGACCCGCGAAGGTAGCCGATACCAGCGACACATTGCTTACCCCGGTCAACTGGATCTCCACAAATCCGAGCTTATCCAATCGTAACTTTTCGCAGCTGGTTAGGCATACCCCAACGATGAAAACTAACAGATGGATCCACAGTTTGCGCCTAACCATGACTATTCATTAAATTCCGGTAAGTATTGCCACGCATCAATGCTGGATGAATTTGACCCTGCTATATTGTCTCCAAACAACATGTAGCCTCTCCCAATGACTGAGAAACCGATGGCATTTGCTTTGGCGCCACCCGGATAGTCAGCACGCCGCATCCATTGGTCTTTGACAAGATCGTATTCCCAAAAGTTATTATCCACATCAGGTGAAATGAAATAGCCTTTCTGCCCAATGGTAAAGTAATTGAAATCATAAAAAGGATTAAGGATAACCGGAAGATCTTTGGTCCTGCTCCAGGCTTGTTTAGCCGGTTCGTAACAATAACAATCTACCAATGGATCAAACCAGGCAGGGCCAACACAACCCCGGTCGGCAAATTGAAATTTTACCGGCCGGTATCTCCGCAATCCCGGATAATCCGCTATCCGGACCCATTCATCCTGCTCCGGATGATACTCCCAAAAGTCATTCAAGAGGTTACCATCCGGTGATTCTCCCAACCCCACATAGCCGTAAGGTCCGACACTGAAATGACTGGTCTGCTTTCGCAAGGTGCCCGGAAATGGCCTCAGTTGACGCCAGGTATCGGTGATCCGGTCGTATTCCCAAAATTCATTGGAAATGGCTTCCACTCCATTTGATTTCCAGAATCCATTGCCGTAATACCCTTTGTTGCCAATCACAAAGTAGGAGCCATTACTTGGTACAAACCCTGGATAATCCGGATCCGGAATAGGAGATCTTTCTTTGAAGGTATTCTCAATGGGGTCGAACTTATAAAATCCGTTGTTAAAATAGAGGTATACTTCGTCATCAAATGCAAAATAAAACTGGGCATAATCATGAAAAGAATAGTACAAGGGTACCCATGCATCGCCTTTGGTATAAATAAGATTCTGGGGTGAGTAAAAGGCTTTCGATCCCGAAGTCAGGAAAGACCGGACTTGATAGGTAAATCCGGGTACTGGATTTTCAATTGTGGTGTGAATGAATGCCCCTACATTATTCAGCCTTCCAAGGCTGTTGATATGATCAACCTCAATCTCGGGCAATCTGGGTTGCGGGTCATCTGAAAAAGAATACCAAACATGACCATACGAACTGATGGAGACCTCCGGGTCAAGTCCGGTGATGGAACCATACAGATCAATCTTATTGGTTGAATTCTTGATGGAATCCATGGTGATGGAAAAGTCAAGATGCTCCGGTTGAAAAGTCAGAACTTCGGTACTGTACCGGATATCACCTCCAATTTCCACAAAAGACCGGATAAAATATGCCGTATTGATAGCAAGACCGGTGATCTCGGTGGAGAAAGATCCTGATTCCTGCCGGCTGCCAAGGGATTTGATCTCATCATCAACTGTTGGATTTTGATTGTTGATTGACCAGACAAATCCATGCTGGGAGATTTTATCACTGGCTTGCACACCAAGGACCTGGCCTTCCAGTTGGACTGTCGTGAAGGTAGAACTCATAACGCTGGGGCGGGTCAACTCAATGTAACTTACTTCGGGCAATTTGTAGGGATCACAACCGTACAGAAGTGCCAGAAAACACAATAAAAGCAAGAAACGTTTCGCCATGGCTTTGCGTCGTTTGTTAACCGGTCCCGGAGCCTGTCAACGAATCCAAGATACAAAATGTATACAACCGGTCGGTCCTCCAGGAGGATCCGGACAGCCATCCGTCATTTTTAATTTTGTCCCAATGCCTTTTCACATTCGGCAATTTTTTGCCGTAACTCAGGTGTGGATCGAAACCGGTTTGCCCGTTCGTAATTGCGGAGCGCATTTGAATATCCTGATCGATTATGTGTGATCATAAAGTTGTCTCCGTTGCTGATCCATTTTGAATAGAGGGTTTCCAGTTTCCCCTCCACGGTTCCGATTTTCCCCTGAGCCACCGGATTGTTGTAGTCGAGATTGAGTGCCTCCTTGTATTGATTCCAGGCATCCACATAATACGATTCACCCAATGCATACAGGGAGTCACCCTGGGTTATGTTCCGTTCAAATTCCGTTTTGTTCCGGAGTTTTATTTCGGCTTCGGAAATCTTGTTCAGTGCCAGAGAGTCATCCGTTTTGTGTTCCAATGCAATCAGAAATTCCTCCTTGGCTCGTTCATAATTACTTGACGCCATCGCCTGTTCACCTTGTGCCATGCGGGCGGCATACTTGGCCTCGGCATTGCGCTTCTGCTCTTCCTTAAAGGCCGTCAAATTTCGTTGTGCGGTTACAAAAAGGAATCCGGATGCCAAAACCAACACGGACAATACGGCAATGACTCCCGTGACGATCATCCGGCGTCTCTTCCGGATCCGTTTATCTTCCTGATCGCTTTTTTTAATGTATTTCCATTCGGCTTCGCTCAACTTATTTTCTTCCTCCAGACGTTTCCGGTAGTTACCGATCAATGCCAATTCACTGTGATTCAGGTAAGTATTGGTACTTTTAAATATCCGGAACCGGTCCTGGATCAGTTTATTTACTTCCAGGAAAGCGATGTCTTCGGCACTTCGCTGATCGGCAATTTGCTTGGCCAGTGCATCGTGAGCTAGTTCATAGCGATCTTCTGCATACCGTATGATTCGACCCTTTTCCAGCCGTTCCAGGCAGAAATCAGTTTGTTCAGCGGTCAACTGGGGAATCCGGATCTGCCTTCGGGTAAGGGACTGTTTGGTTCCTTCCAACGTCACGAATGCATTCAGAACGAAGTTGAGTCCACGATGTGGTACCGGTGGCAGTGCCCTTTCCAGATCTGTCTGGATTTCCAGCGACTGATCCCGGAGAAATTCCGCCAGTACATCCTCGATATTACCCAGCCGGTTGACCAATGGCTCGCTGAAGTGAACTTCTTCCGATCCGTTTTCGGTGGCCAGTTGGTAGAGACGGTCCATAAAAACCTGCAGATAGGTCAGTTCTACGCGGCCTTTTCCTCCGGAGATCGCTTCTATAATCGATTCGGGTACGTTGAGACCATCCAGTTTGATGCCAAATTTACGGCAGGTTTGCTTCACCACTTCCATCGTCCGGGTCCGGCCCATGGGTTCAACCCGCAGACGCTTGTCAAACAATGTGGGAACCACCTTTTCAAAGTCATAGAGCTGGGCAATGGCCTCCTCCCGCAAGACGAAGATCATCCGGCAATACCCTTCCGATTGCAATACATCGGCCACCGTATGGTAAAAGATTTCTTGTTCTTCTTGCGAACCCAGGATAAACAGCTCTTCAAACTGATCGAAAATCAGGTAAATGGGTTTCAGGTAATGCTTATGCAATGAACGCAACGCTTTGATTACCGGACTCAACCCTTCCGTTTCCTCTATTCCAGTGGTCGCGCGCACCTCCTTTCGGTGTTTTTGCAGCCGTTCCAACAGCGTACCCTGAGAGGTTTTTTTACCCGAATCCAGTTTCTTCAGACCCTGCAACAACGATTGATTGATCTCGTCATTGCGCCGGATATAGACGTCAAACCAATCGGAACTCTGAAAGCGGTTGGCCAGACCGCATTGAATCAGGCTGGTCTTACCGGTGCCTGATTGACCATATACCAGGGTCAGATTGGTTTGGTGGGCCATCTCATACAATTTTTCAATCTCCTCCACCCTGCCAAAAAAGATAGCATGATCCGCTTTGTTGTAGGCATCCAGAAATTTAAAGGGAGAAGAACTGCTCATAATGGATCCACTGCTTTTATTTGCGCTTCATAAACCTTGAAGCCGGCCGCTCTATGGTTTTGGTTGTTTTGGGCTGGTAGTCCACACCCAGCAGGGTGGCTTTAAACTTGATAAATTCTTCCCTGATGTAATCGTATTGATCACTGTCTACCAATAGTTTTTTATCCAGCCGGTTATTCAAAAATTCAAAATAATAGGCATCACCATGCTCATAGGCGTAGAGGTACAATTTTGAACTGTAATCTTTATTCAGCGCATTCTGATCGATGATAAAAGGAGACAAACTCAGGTAATCTTTTATTTCATTGTTTTCTGTTTTTAGAAAAAGGACCGATTTATTGTCGGTAAAATTGGTAAATACCACCCCAATTTCTGAAATCCCGGTACTTGCCACCGTAAGCGCTTTATTGAGCAATATTTGACTATGACGGTAGGTCGCATCCTCATGCCGTCTTTTTATTATTTCAATATTTTTAATGGTGCTTAATTTATATTTTACCAGAAAGGCAAATGACTTTAAAATAATGCCGAGATGCTCTTCCGCCTCCAGACAAAGTCCTTCGATATCTTCAGTCTGAATATTGTGATCCAGAATATCCTGATGGAGGCTATCCATAAATACGTATGAAGGAAATAATTCGGTGTTTTGATCCTCTTCAATACGCACCTTCTTTAATTCATCAATAAAATACTTGATGTCCCATTCGTCAAATAGATCCGTAAGCATACGGATAAGCTTCACGTAATCAAAGGATTCATAATTATTATCCCTTAGCGCGAAAAAACTATTAAATTCCACGATGTAGTCATCACTGATGTTTAGTTCAGGATGGCGGTATTTCTCATCCCACAATTGAGACAACAGGATGAAACTGACAAATTGCATGGATGTCCGATAGGTAAGCACGATCTGCTCCAGTCGCGCCAAACTGAAAATTTCCATTTCATCCGGCTCGGAGATGTCGTTGCTTCGGGTAAACAGTTTTCGCAGTTGTTCTCCTATTGGTGTGGGAAAACAATCGATGATCTCCCGCTTAATGGAAGGAATGTCCAGTTCTTCCTTGCTGAGTTCATGGTCCAAATCCGGGTTGAATTCCGAGATCTGTTCGCAAATCACGTCTATTAATATGTCGTTAACGTCAACTTGTGTTTCATACTCCACCCTGCTACCCATGGCACCGCGCCGGCTGCTTTTTGGAAGAGACCAGTTCAGGATTTGGTCATTACCGGCATGTACGTACAGCCCCCAGGCCAATTCGGTCGGCAGGTTCATGGCGGATGCATCACGGTGGATCTTTATTTCGCCCATGTCCTCGTATTTGGCCGCAAGAAAGGAAGAGGCGATCTCGAAGGCTTTCTGAATATTGGTATAGCTGGCCAGTGCATGATAAAATTGTTCTGCAAATTCGGTAGTTCTCTTATCGGCAGTATCCGTGGACGTTGCCAGCACTGCTTTCACTCCATGGTTAAACAGCTTTTCAACCAACTTCCGGTCGGCGTTACCACTCAAAAAAACCAATTGGAGCGATTTGACCGAACCCAGGAGAGCATAAAGTTCGTCCGCCTCGCTGGATTGCCCTGATGCCCCACCTCGATGCCCGCTATGATGGAACAAGGTCAAATGATCCTGATAATTCCGGATCATCTCCATCATATCAGGCAGACCCGGATCCGATTCGGAGATCAAACGGACTAGATTTTTATCATCATGCCTTCTCAGGGTACGCATGATGTTCTTACGTTCCCGATTGATCAGAGGCAGATAAGCATCACGATCATTGGCAAAAGTCAATAAAATAACTGGAGATTCCATCGAACTGGTTTTCCGGACAGCTATACACGCCAATATACCAATTAGGTTGCAACAAACAGCGCTTGCATGGTCATGTTTACCACTTCCTTGCCCGAGCTTATCCGGTAGACAACCAGTTCGTCATCCTTTAACGACTGGAAAAATAGCTTGCCACAAGCCCTCTTTTCCGGGCAACTTATTTCAATTATTCCCGTCATTTGCATCTTTCTTCTCTTCACGACGAGCCTTACGAAGGTCAGAGCGGGACATAACGGTAAATCGCTTGCGGCCAATTTCCCGGCCTTTACTGTTAAAAACCCGGCTGATGTATGGGCCCGGTTCATTAAATGTTTTCTTGAGAACCAGCTCCTGGGTAGGATTGATATCCGTCACCTGAATATTATCCGCAATCAGGGACCGCTCATTCTCCTGGTTGTACCATTTTATCTGCAGATTTTCTGTTTGCGGAGTTTTCACCCGCAGGATCATAAAAAGGGTTTCGTTTAGCGGGGCCAGGCTGTCTGCTACTTCGATCAGCGATTTATCTTCATTCTGAATCATCAGTCGTATCGGTTCATTTAAGCTTGCATACCTAACCATCTGTGCCAGCGCGGGCTTGGGTGCAGGTTCGGAAAGTTGATGGAATGCTTGTTGCACCTTTTGCAATTCGACGCCGGACATTCTTCCGGATTGGACCTTTTCGACCAAACCGGCGGTAATTTCATCGATTGAATTCAGGATATCCCGGATTGAATCCCGGGCATCCGATGCCTGCAATCCTTGTTCTTCGGCAATCAGCCGCAGTGAATCCGCCTCCAGTTGCCGGGCCTTGGCAATAATCCCGGCTTGTTCGGCTTTTCGCTGATTGGTTATTGCGAGAATGGTGGCGGCAAGGGCGCCCAGGATTAAGACAGCCATCACTCCGATCAGTTTCCGCTGTTTCCGGGTGGTCACTTTTTCTTGCTCCAGCGCCTGTTCTTTGGCCATCCGTTCTTTTTCGACCCGGGCTACTTCCAGGTTGTGGAATCTGCTGGCCTCGATGAATGAAGCCATTGCGGGATCCAACGACAAACTGTCGGCAACCTGCAGAATGGATTCCAGTTGTTTTTCATTAAGGTGCTGTCCTGATTTTTGATATTCGATAAAACTGTTATGCAAACGGCTGATGACTTCGCGCTTGAGCCGCAGATCGGCAGATCTCCTTTTGTCAATTTCCTCAGCCAGGCTGTCATGGGCGAGTTCGATGCTTTCGTTCTCAATGCGAATGATGCGATTGCGTTCCAGGCCCTCCAGAATACGAGTCAGTGTTTCTGGTGACAACGTGGGAAAAAAGAAGTCCGCTTCCGTGGCAAGAATCATCAGGTCATGTTCACGCCGATACTGGACGGGACGTTTGGTCTTTTCATCAGTGACAAAACCATCCATTACGGCATTGATGGTTTCCTTCTCCAATTCGAGTTCACCAGCCAGGTGGGCTTCAACCTCGGTCAGAAATCGACCCAGAACATCATCGATCGGTCCCAAAGCGTCAATGTCCTTGCTGGTGATTGACACGGGTGGATAACCAGATCCCGAATTACCTGTCTCCGTCTCCGGATTGACAGAACGGTAAAGCATGTCCAGGTAAACCTGTAAATAAGGCAGCGCAATCCCCGATTTGCGATGACTGATGTTATCCAGCAATAAGCCGGTTAATTGATCCTTCTGCCGGTCCGGTTTCAGGTGAATATTAAATGCCCCAAAGGAATTGTTGATGACTTGTTTTACCTTGTCCGTACTCATCGGTTCCACCCGCAATCTTTTTTTAAACAGGATGGGTACGACTTTTTCAAAATCATACAGTTGTGCGATGGCTTCTTCCCGCATAATGATGATGAACCGGCAAAATGGTGCCTTTTCAAGAATCTCCTCCACCGTATGGTAAAAGGTCGTTCTTTCCTGGTCATCACCGAGAATATAGAGTTCTTCAAATTGGTCAAATATCAGATACACTGGCTTAAGAAACTGCGTATGCAGTGCTTGTAATCCATGGATAACCGGATTGTCCGGCTTTTCCCTCTGGATCGCAACGGGCTGCGCGACCGGATTGATGGTCTTTCTTTTCAGTCGCTCTTTGAGGATTTCCAACGGGCTTTCGACAACCACATTGGCCCTCTCGATGGTTTCCTGTAATGTTCGGTTAATGTCATCTCCCCGACGCAGATACAGGTGGAACCAGTCCGATGGCATAAATCGATTGACCAGTCCGCAGCGCACCAAACTGGTCTTGCCGGTACCGGATTGCCCATAGAGCAGGGTCAACCTGGATTGATTGACCAGATCGTACAGACGTTCTATTTCTTCTTCCCGGCCGAAAAAAACCGAGCGGTCATTTTCCTGAAAGGCGTCCAGAAATTTGAAGGGGGATGATTTTTCCATTTTTTCTTACCTCTGGCGTTTTTTCATAAATCGGGAAGCTCCCGAGCGCAGATTGGCGACGGTATCAACCTTCTCCTTTCCCAGTATGACCGCTCTGAATGTTTCAAATTCATCCCAGATCTGGTGATAATGGTTGGCATCAATGAGTAGCAATTTATCTCCAGGATTATTCAAATACTGATAGTGCAGGACGCCCTCATCCTGGTAAGCGAAGAAATATATTTTCGAGCTCAATTCCCCATCAAGTACATTCTGATCGATGATGAAGGGAGACATACTTAAATAATCGGTTATTTCGTCATTTTCCGTTTTTAGAAAAAGGACTGATTTACTATCGGAGTAATTATTGAAAACCGTTCCCACTTCCGAAATTCCCGCATGGGAAGTCGTCAAAGCTTTGCTCAACATGATCTGGTGATGCTTGAATTTTGCAGCCTGATTCCTGCGCTTAATGATCTCGATATTGGTAATGGTTGATAATTTATATTTAACCAGAAATGCAAATGCCTTTAATATGGTTGCCAGATGTAGCTCACCATCCATGCAATATTCCTCTATTTTACCTTCTTCCAGGTCATTGTTCAGGATCTGTTGATGTACCGTATTCATAAAATGGTGAGCGGCATAGAGTTCGGGATCATTTTCCGCAGCTATGCGCACCCCGGTCAATTCTTCCATATAACCTTCAATCCGGTATTCATCAAAAATCTCCATCACATTCAAGATCAGTTTTACGTGATTGAATGATTGCCAATTTTCTTTATTCAGGTTAAAAAAAGCATTAAACTCAACAATGTGATCTTCTGAGATTTTTATGGCGGGATTTTTATTCATCTCATCCCACAATTGGGATAACACTATAAAACTTACAAATTCAAGGGTTTTCCGATAACAGGCAATCAACTGCTTCAACCGGGTCAGCGAAAGCTTCTCCATTTCATCGCGCTGTCCCGGGTCGATGTTTCGGGTAAAAAGTTTGCGAACCTGCTCACCAATGGGAATGGGAAAGCTGTCGATGATCTCCCTCTTAATGCTTGGAATATCCAGTGGGTCCTTATTCAGCTCAAAGTCCAGGGGTGGATGAAACCTAGCCAGTGGCTCACACAAAATTTCAATGAGAGCCAGGTTGACTTCCACGACATTCTGGTAATCATACCGGTTCCGCACAACGGTATTTGCCGGCGTATTATGCGCAATACTCCACTGCAGCGCTTCTTCAGCACCAGGACGGATGTACAATCCCCAGGGAATATCTGCCTCAACCGATTCGCCCCATACCGCCAACCCAAAATCCAGCGAAAAACCAGTCTGGGACTGATCAAGGACATAGGACCGGGCAATCTCAAAGGAGCGCTTTATGTTGCTGTGGCTACTTAATGCGAGGTAAAACTGTTCGGCAAATTCGGTGGCCATACGATCGTCAATTTTGACCGATGTCGCGATGACGGCTTTAACTCCGTATTCAAACAGCTGGGACACCTGGTCTTTTGTGGCGCAACCATTCAAAAAGACCAATTGCAGGTTTTCCTGGGCGCCAAGTAACTGGGCCAATCCCCGGGACCGGGCTTTTTCAGAGCCCAATTCATCGGTTTCAAGCAGCAGGTGGGTGCCTGCGGCATGTCCTCCATAATGAAAAATGACAACCTGATCCCGGTAGTGATTGAAATGATCAAAGAGGTCTTCCAGGGTGGTGCTGGGTTCCGCCACGACCCGGATTACCTGGCGGTCATGATGGCGGCGCAGTGTACGGATGATGTTTTTCCGTTCCCGCTGGATCATCAGCAAGTACTGATCCTGATCGTTGGCGAAGGCGAGAAATAAGACCGGTGGCAACTTCATTTTACTGCTTTCATTGACCTAAATGAATTCAAAATACCTGGTTTGAGCCAAGATACTTCATATTTATCATTGAAAATGGGGGTGCTAAATCCAAAACAACGGTACAACAGGGTGCTGCCCTCCATGGACCATAACCGGAAATCCGGGCTGCTATTGCTTGTCCAATGCAAGAATCGTTTGCAACAGCACATTGGCGCCATTGGCCATGTCCTCCGGTTTGGTGTACTCATCCGGAGAGTGGCTGATGCCTTTGACACTAGGCACAAAGATCATCCCTACCGGTGCGATGGTAGCTATTTCCTGCGAATCATGCCCGGCGCCACTGGGCATGACCTGATACGTAAGATTTAATTTTTGGGCAGATGCAATGATCTTATCCTGAATGCCTTTATCTGTCAATGCCGGAGTAGTTCCGATGACTTTTTTGAAGGTGATGGTCACACCGGATGATTTTGCAATTTCCGCCGCCCGGCCTTCGATTTCATGAAACAGCATCATAATCTTATCCGAGTTCAGATCCCGGATTTCCAGGCTGGTGATGACCTTTCCCGGAATGACATTATAGGCTCCCGGCTGGACTGAAATCTTGCCCACAGTGCCTACCTGAGTACCATCGTGACTGGTTATTACATCATTTACAGCCTGGATGTATTTAGCCGCCGCCAGCAAAGCATCATGGCGCAAATTCATGGGTGTCGTGCCGGCATGATTGGCCATGCCGGTAATGGTGACGTCCCACTGCAGTATGCCTACTATACCGCTGACCACCCCAATCTGGATCTGATCCCGCTCCAGAAAAGCACCCTGCTCGATGTGCAGTTCCAGAAAGGCAGCCAGATCTCCTTTCTGGCGTACGGCATCCTGAATGTGGTCAGGATCTCCACCGATGGCCTTGATGCCATCGTAAAGGGTAAGTCCGCTTTGACTCACCGTCTCCAGAACTTCCTTTCCCAGGTGGCCGGCCATGAAGCTACTGCCGTAGGTCGCTCCTTCCTCGTTTGAAAAGATCAGGATCTCCAGCGGATGGTCTGTCTGTATATTATTCTCTTTCAATACATCCATGACTTCCAGTGCTGCGATGGAACCGACACAACCATCGTAATTACCACCGTCCGGCACCATATCGATATGGGAACCAAAAGCAATAGGTTTCAAACCCGGGTTAGCACCTGGTCGTTTTCCGATGAGGTTACCGGCAGCATCGATCGATACTTCCAGTCCCGTCTGGCGCATCTGGTCCATATACCAGGCCCGGCCGGCTACATCTGCGGGTGTATAAGCCACCCGGTAGCCGTGACCGGTTGAGTCCCGGCCAAATTGAGCCAGTTCCTGAATTCGCTCTTCGATGCGGTCCTGATCCACCCGTCGTGAAGGCATACCGGCCTGAGCCTGAATCTCATTTCGTCCTGAGACCAAAACAAAAATGACTACCATGAATAAATACCCTGACCTAAGCATAAATTCAGTTTTTTGAGGACCTTAAGATAACCGATTTAGAAACTTCCCCTGCCGTATTTGAAGGATAATCCATTTGGGGTGAATTATACGTTTCGATCCCATTTCACTTAATAAAATGAGCGTAAATAAACCAATGCGACCGGATTTTTAAGAACGAGGTATTCCACTATTAAATCATTAAATACATTCCCGGTGTCACAATACTACATCCCTGAATAATTTCCACACCCCATCTTCTTTTTTCCAGACCACCAGATATTTACCGGAATATTTTAAAACCCCAGCATCACTACGACCCTCTATGATACCGGTTTCAATCAGCATTTCACCGTCTGCATTTAAAGTAACCGTCTTAAAAAGCACATGTCGTGAATCATTTTTGATACCGCTGCGGATCCAGCTTCCTGCCGCTGCCAGGATCTCCGGCCCCGTCTCGCACCCGATGGAACCATCGCTGGTGTACAATGTTTGCTATGGCAACCGAATCGCCCTGCAGTTGGTATTGGGAATACAAGGCATCCCTGCTTTCGATGGCTGTTCTTTCCTCTTCGGGATCAAGAGTTTTTTGCGCGAAAATGCTTGAAAAACCGGTTAGCAGACCAAGGCTTATCAAAATAGTTTTCGCGGTATGGTTTGATTTTCTCATTGGTTATCGGATGAATTTACCAGTTTATCCGTCGGACCAAAATAATGATCCAGCCAGTTAAGTGTTGCTTTCATGACCTCAATGCGGGGTGTCAGGTGCCCCGAATCGTAAATGTTGATCTTCTTATCCCTGGCCGGAGTACCGAGCAAATCAAACATAGGTAATTGGGCGGACTCCACCGGGAAATACATATCGTGTTTACCATTAACCATCAACACGGGCTGGGTAATCCGGGGCAGAAAATTGATCTGATCTACTTCAGGAAATGTTTTGGTCATGGCCATTCCGCCTACATTCAGCATCACCACTTTGATCCTCTTCTCCACCGCTGGTAAAATGCCCCCCATAAATCCCCCCCAGCTGATGCCATAAAAAGCCAGCTTATCCGTATCGATATCCGGCCTGGTTTCGAGGTAATCGATGGCCCGGCCCAAATCTTTCCGCCACATGATCACATGGTCTTTGTACTGGACGGTCTCCTGAGGTAAACGGGAATTCAACTTATCGCGCCGGTTGTAGGTGCTTTTAAAGATCGGCTCCACGTATGCCCGACCACTTTTAAGAAAAAAATCATACCATCCGATGTAACTGTCCACATTGTATTCGGAAGTGTATAGGGCATTGGAACCCGGAAATAACAGAATGGTCTGATAGGGAGGCTTAAAGTTTTTGGGTAAATAAACGTACGCCTCCATGCGCTCATCACCATATCCGGCATCAAAAGAAATCTTTTCAATGGTCCAGAATTCCCGGTCATAGCTGGCTTCAACCCGGGCATTCAACGGATCTTTATCGTAGGCAAACTGGTTCAGATAAATAGAAAAGGTGGCATTGTCCACTGGTTTTTCTTTGCGGTAATCCCGATAATCGCCATGTATGGACTGGTTCAACCCAAAGCGGTCCGGGTCATCCTGCAATTCTTTCACACAACGGAACCCGTTGGATACGCTCCGGTCCAGCGCATTCTGGGTGTAGCTGTCGTTGAAGGCGTAGGAAGGATCATTCCACCCGCCTCCCAGGACAAAGCGTTGATCATTGCTACCGGTGGCATTAGAGCACCATTCCCGGGCATTGCCGGCCATGTCGTACAATCCAAAGGTACTGTAGCCAGGAAGCGATCCCACTTCGACCGTCGATACGCCATTGAAATTGCTCAGCGGCACCATGAACTCCGTTCGGGCAGTAGCAGCCGTCCGGGACCACTCATAGATGGTGGGCAATTTTTTATGGACATACACGGCATAGGCAGCCGCTTCATACCAGGACACTCCAGTGACCGGATGATTCTCCAGTCCTTCCGGATAGGTCCCGCCTTCCCACCCAGCAGGTCCCGGTCTACCGGTGCGATCCACAAATAGTTTCACGGCTTCTTCCAGCGAAATCTCCTTTCCATCCATCAGAATGGGTTCAGCCCAGTAGGCAGGATTGGTATAACCCCCGGCGTCCACGAAGGCTTTATATTGGCTGTTGGTCACTTCATATTTATCCATTAAAAACTCCGGGACGACTTTCCCTTGGACATTCTGCAGACTGGGCAAATCAAAGTAAACGGTCCATTCGGGAATCCGCGCCATTTGCTCAGGAATGCTCCCCGTTGCATCCAGTTTAAGGTGGGTCAGATCCGGCTTTAGGTTGCTTAAAAAACCAGGACCGGCATATTCCAGCGTTTGATACCCCTGCTTTCTGAATTCCATGCGCAGATAAGCCCTTGGCAATTGTACATCAACCAGAGGTGTGATCCCCGCTGAACGCCATTCGGCGTCCGGTGACGTATAATCCTTCCAGAACAACTCTGCTCCGGGAGGATCTGTTTCGATGGTAATGGTCGTGGCAATAGTCTGCCATAAGTCAGTCAATAGGGAATCATCCGGGATGATCTGTTTGGCCTCACGGGCCAGGTCAAAGGCTTTTACCGAAGGAATGTAATTCAAGCTTAATTCATCCTGGATGGCGGGCATAAGCTCATACCGGGCATCCTGCTTTTTAAGCCACGGGGTAACGATCAGCCACGCTGCCAGGGCAATGATGACCAGAGGAATTCCTATTTTACTTGCGGTCAAAATGCGTTTCCTGACCGGTTTTTGCTCCTTGTATTTTTCGGCTTTGCCTTGCAGCTCCTTACCCACCGGGACTTCCAGCCCCGGATTGCTGATGGCAAAGATCTCCATGGGCTCCCGTACATTCTTCAGCGAATAGAGGCCTAAGGAGACCGCCTGAATGTCCTTTTGATTCTTGATGTCATCCACGACCTTGGACGAGATCAGGATGCTTCCGGGTACGGCCAGCGATTCCAGCCGTGAGGCAATATTAACTCCATCACCATGCACATCGGCTTCCTCAAAGACCACGTCAGCCTGGTGGATACCGATGCGCACCGGCACTTTAGGCTCCTGTAGCATGACCCGCTGGACAGCAATCGCCGCCCGCACCGCTTCACTGGCACTGGTAAAACTGCACAGCGCACCGTCTCCCATGAATTTTACAATCCGGCCATTGTGTTCCCGGGCTTCCGCTTCAAGCTTTCCTTTCAATTTTTCGCGGAGTGACAATGCTAATTCCTCATCGTCCCCCATCAGGGCGGTAAATCCCATAATATCGGCGAAAAGTATTGCGGCCAGTTGACGTATTGGTGCCATGCGCTAATCCTGACTAATCAATTTTTCATTAAGATATTTATTAACCGCTGATAATCGCTTTATCCGACTCTTCCGGGTCCTTCATTCATCTGTTTTTCAAAAAAGAATTTGGAGTGCCCGCCAAGTCAACCAGATAAAATTCAATCAGCAGGCAATCGAATAATAAATTCGGTTCCTCTTCCGGCCTCGCTCTCCACTCTAATTCTCCCTCCATGTGCCTTTACGATATCATACGCCAGACTCAATCCCAGCCCCGTCCCTTGACCCGTCGGTTTGGTGGTGAAGAAGGGCTGGAAGATCTTGTCTTTGATATTATCTGGAATTCCAGGTCCATTGTCTGCAATCCTAATTTCGATCTGACCATCCGACCTTTTCGTTGAAATTGAAAGTGATGGATTTTCTACATCATGTATAGCACTTCGATTTCGCTCAGTACAGGCCTGAAAGGCGTTATTGATGATGTTCAAAACGACTCTTCCAATATCTTGCGGAACCACCTTTATTTTCGGCAAACTGGAATCAAAATTTGTTTTAAGCGCGGCATTAAAAGATTTGTGTTTAGCACGAATACCGTGATAAGCCAAGCGCAAATATTCGTCACAAAGTGCATTAATATCCGTCAGTTCCTTTTCGCCTGAGCTGTTCCTGGAGTGCAGCAGCATGGATTTTACAATAGAATCTGCCCTTTTCCCATGGTGAATTATTTTTTGTTCATTCGCGGCAATTTCATCAGCAAGTGATTTGACGTGCTCCAAATGACCCTTCTCAAGTGCTTCTATTTGTTCTTCAATCAACTCCGAGTTGATTTCCGAAAAATTATTCACAAAATTCAATGGATTCTGAATTTCATGGGCAATTCCGGCAGTTAGCTCACCCAGCGAGGCCATTTTCTCAGAATGGACTAGCTGTGATTGGGTTGATTTCAAATCTTCGATGGTCTCACGTAATGTTTTAGTCCTTTCAGCGATCGTCTTTTCCAGTTGTTTATTTTTTTCTTTTAATATCCTCGAACGGTAATTTACTATTAGTGTAATCAACCCGGATAACAGGATGCCATATAAAATATATGCCCACCACGTTAGCCACCAGGGGGGAAGAATCTCGAAAGTGAATTCTGCTGGTTTACTCCAGGAACCATTGAATTCATTTACACTCACTTTAAACGTGTAGTCGCCGGGGCTCAAATTATAATAGTTGAGCGTTTTGGGATTGCTCTTCGCGTAAATCCAGTCCTTATCGCTCCCTGTTAACTGATATCTGTAGTTTATTTTGTCCTGGTTAAATAGATCATTGGTGGCATAACTAAAGCTAATGGAGTTATGGTCACTGGGCAGTTGCAAGCCAATGGGAATATTGTATGGATATTTTAACGCTGTCCAATTGATCCTGGAATCGTATCCGGAGGAAGCTGACAACGAATCACTAAAATTAAAGGCCTTATCCAATATGGAGACTCCAGTAATATGAACCTCATCACCTGATCCAGGCACCGGATCCTGGTCATTAAAAACAACTACTTTAGGATTTGGACCGGCTACCATCCATACCTCACCACTTTTAGTCCTTGTGCCTGCTTTTTGATGGTAATCCGGGCGTAAAAAACCCTGAGATGGCCCAAGATAATAAATGGAATAATCTCCATTTTCCAGAGGCTCTTTACGCATGACCATAAGACCATTCGTCGAACCTACATACATCTGATCTTTTCCTTCTACCAAGTCCCAAAGCTCCGAAGAATGAAGGCTTTCATCACCGTAATTTGTTATAAGTTGATCCTTGATATTAATGATTGACAATCCCTTTGTTGTCGCTACCCACAGGATATCATTCTCAACTAAAATGATGTCCATAATATCGTTTCCAATCAAGCCTTCTTTTTTTGTGAGATGTTTTATAGTATTCCTGGTCGGATCGATGACGACCAGGCCTTCCGAAGTAGCCAACCAATACTGCGAAAATGCATCCACAATTACATTTTCAACCTCATTACCAGGTATTTGACCTCCTTTTTCATTAATTATCTTAAGTGTTCCATGATTCAGGTCAAATTGGTAAAGACCTTTATTGAGGGCTAACCAATAGACGCCCTGGTCATCAATCATCAGGTCATTAACACCAGAGTCGATTTGTTGCTCATTTGAATAGCGAGTAAGTTTTTTTTGACGAGTATTAATCAAATCAAATCCAACTCCCGCCCCAACACAATAAATACCATCGTTAAGTTCCTTGAAAAATTGAATGTCATCGTTATTTGAGGCCCGTAACATGCTACGGGTAATCGTCTTAATTTGGCTTTTATCTTTTGAGATAATATCTATACCAATATAACCTCCCAGCCAGGTCTCACCTGATGAACTCTCCATGATTTCCCATGTTTCGAGATTCATTAAACCATTGGATTTATCCAGGTATTGGATATCCAGGTCATTCAGATTTTTCAATAAAATGCCTCTGCCGTCGGTGCCGATCCAAAGTACATTTCGGTCATCGATGTAGAGCGGACATATTTGCCAGGTACTAATCACAACTGAATTTATTGGTACCTTTTTGATCATTGTCTCCTCTGGATTGAGGATGCTTAACAAATTATTTCGAGAGATATAAATATTTTGCGAGTTGTCTTCAATAAATTGACCGGATAGATCGGTACCACCTGTGAATTCCCTTAAGTAGTAGACAGAGTCTTTAGCTATATTTATTTTGGCTATGTTACCTCCACCCCAATTTGTGGCCCAAATGTTTGCATTTTTATCCTCGTACAGACCGGTTATCCAATTGATATTGAAATCATCCCATTCCAGTGTTTTATAATAGGACCTATTTTGGTCAATTACCACTATTTTATCTTGGGTGCCAATCCAAATATTGTTTTCCTTATCCGTAAGTCCGGTGACACATTGCTTTATACTTAGCGGATACTGTTTGATTGTAGATGCGTTATAATCAATTTGAAAAATACCAGAATTGCTGGAGGAAACCACCCAATACAGGCCTTCATGATCCATAAATATTTCCATATAGTTTTCTTCGGAAGCGTAGTGATAGGCCCTATTGTTGGCAATATCCAGGATATTAATGCCTTGTTTATCACTGACTGTCCAGATTCGGCCCTCTTCATCCAACAGCAGGGACTCGATCGCCGTATATGGATAAATGTACAAGCGTTCACCATCAAAATGACACAGAGAATTTGTGGTAGCAAGCCATTGCCCGTTAGCCCCATCAGAGATAATATCCAGGACGGTTACATCCGGTAGACCTTCAGATACAGAAAAATTAATGAAACCTGACTTCAGATCTTCTTGTGGATTAAATGGATCGATTTCTTTGATGACTGGTTCTGGGATCTCAGTTACAGCTAATATAAATGGCTGTATACTGGCGGAGTCAAATACAATGGCTTGATTGGGAATATTGTCCCAATCGAGAAGATGAGCTTCCAAAGGCTTTCGCAAGGGTTGGAATTGGGGCATGGAAAACGGCCGTACCGGAAGTTTGTCCAAATCAAGCGGATAGGATTGGGGTGGTTGAATGGTCTTGGGATCCACTTCTTCCCACACGATCTCCTTTTCTTCTGAAAAAGTGAATGGTTTGGTGCGCTGGTTTACTTCTATTTTAACCGAAGCATCGGGTAGATCAGATATTCTATTACAGGACAGCAATACAATCAAAGAAAGGAATAAAAAGAAATGGTGTTTATAACTGGTCATAATTACCCGGTTCAATTCGTGTTGAAATAGTATCTAAGTTTAGGTAAATGGATGATAAAGGCTTTTCCCTGAGGAATCCATCCCAACCACCTGTGATGCAAGCTGCCATATTTCAGGTCCTGAGCAATGACTGGAAGCCAGGGAATGCCGGTTAAGCGATAACTATCAATTGGAATGTATCGGGCATTAAGCCATTGCATCTGATTGGTTTTTTGTGGCAGGGTGTTTTGATTGGCATTCCGACCTATCCTTGCTGAAGATAAAATTTATTAGCTAGATATACCAGTAAGCTGCAAACCCAGAGTCTATGATTGATCCGTTACACCGATGAATGCATTGAATTTACTGAAAAGCCAATCCGAGCAAAGCAAGGTTCAGGTTGTCGGACACCTCAGCTTTATGCCTTACTTCAATGGAATGGTTTCGTTTTGATTTCCATTCAAAAGCTGATTGACGTCCGTCCTATCTCCTGTCATTTCCCAGGCTCCTAACCATATCGGTATATTACCTATGGCATTCAGCCGGTCAAAAAAGTCTTTTAACTGGAAGGGCTCACCGGTAACCTCCTGCTTACGGGCAAATTGTGCCAGGGTGTTTTCCAATAAATATTTACCGGTGATGTAGCTGGTGCCATAACCCGGCTGACGGAGATACAAATGTTGCTCAAAAATGCGCAACTCCTTCTCGGTCTTCATCCAGCCCCTTGGTGTATATTCGGAATGGATGCCGCCGGCTTCTTCCATGGTCATTTCGTTGGCCTGTGCATAGAGGGAGCCAAGGCCCCTGGCAGCGCGCTGGGCGATCATAATGTATACAATCTCGCGGGTGCGAGGTGAATCATCGTAAAGTCCGGCCTGCATGAATAGTTCTTCGACCGCAGTGGCCGTACCTTCATTACGGGAATCGAAAATATTGTAAAGCAAAGGTCCGCGACGAATCACGCTTGGATGGGGTTCAGTATCCATGCGGGCGAGCTCAAACCAGTGGTAAAAATGAGAAAAGAGCGGCCGGGGATCATGGTGGGCAGTGATCAAAAAGAAATTGCGTTCCTCTGCCGGTACAAACGAGCCCAAATGCTCCCGTATAGCTGGTTCAAAATAATCCTTAACTGTAACAATATCCTCTTTCTCCAGAAAATCTATCAGGCTGCGGACACCTTGTTCAGCCAGGGAGTCATAAGCTTCCGGGGAATTTACAGCTTGTAACTGGGGCAAATCCCGGTTGCGGTGTTCTTCCAGCTTCAAGGCTGACCATGCCCGGGCAAGTTCCAGCTTTAACAGGATCACTTCGTCGTTCCAGGTGAGCGGAACCAGGTGGACATTTTGCTGGTACCAGGTATAATTTTCTTTACCGATGCCTGAGGGGCCGTTTTTCATAGGAGCCTCACCCTCCAGCCAGCTCACCAATTCCAGGGTGGAGGTGTTCGCATTTTGAATCGCCGTTACCAATTCATCATCCCCTGCCACACCGGGGAGACCCAGGATGGTCTGGAGGTCGGCGGCCTGGGTACGAATATCGCGGATACCGGTGACCCACAGGTCTTTGGCATTACCGGAGAGGTTTTGCATGGCCTGTTTATTGAGGGGTGGGATAACTTGCAGGTCATGAATCAAGCGTTCTTTTTCTTCGGTAGTAAGGGGAAATACGTACGTCCACAGTTCCGTGATCGCGTGATGCGTGGGGCCTTCGTGGGCAGGCACATCGCTGCGTTCCATCCAGACCGATTTATAAAAAGCAGGATCACGAACCCACGGTTGAAGAATGCGGTCATTAAAGTCATAACCGTTCATTTCGGCCCGGACGATGTTCCAATCCACTTGCTGGGCAACCGGCCAGGATGTGTCATTCATCACCATGAGCCGCTGCCGCAATTGTTCAAATGCAGGGCGCCGCCTAGCAAAAGTTGCAGCTGAATAATCCGGCGCTCCTTCCAATAATGGCGGTTTTTCAAAGCTTCTCCATTCCTGAAAGAGGTTAACCAGGTCTTCGTATTTGGTAGATTCTGATCCTGAAGTTTGATCCTGACTCGCGGGTTGACAGCCGAACATCAGGAACAACAGCACAGGTAAGAGAAGACGGTAATTCATCGTTGTTTTCGTTTTTTCTGAAGTTATGCATTTGGCCACAAACCGGTAGGAACTTTACCACACCGGCAGCGACACTGTGAAAGTTGCTCCCTCTCCAGTAATCGATGTAACCTTAAGTTCTCC
>ERZ795053.1467-NODE-1467-length-29929-cov-18.605978_pt1 | contig 29929 bp, 30 predicted proteins | sample MGYA00375137_ERZ795053 | MGnify/ENA primary metagenome ERZ795053 (study PRJEB30182, sample SAMN05720284) | activated sludge metagenome | isolation source: Anaerobic digester | place: Hong Kong | collected 2014-12-17 ...
GCCGTGCGATGGGCATCGGTGACCCATGCTCTCCTGAGCACCACGGCCTTGCCCCCGTGCCCGACTCGCTTGGGGATCTTCACCGTCACCGCTTGGCAACCTCTATTCGCCGGGGTATGGTCTCGCACGCCGCACCCCTGTGCGCTTCGTGACGCACACCGTCACCGGGTAGAACACTCCGAAGATGCCCGTCGACCAGAATGTCATGTGGAGCACGCATTCGACGGGTTTGCCTGACTGTACGTTTCGACATCTGTGATGTACATTTCATACATGGCTACTGAAATGCCCGTCACCGAAGCTCGCGAGAGGTTCAGCGAGGTGGTGGAAACGTCCGCTCATGAACCTGTCTTTCTGACCAAGCGCGGACAGCGAGAGGCAGTGGTCATTTCAACATCGGAATATGACCGACTCCTGCAGGCCCAAGAAGACGCCGAAGACCTCGCAGCCGCCGATGAAGCGATGGCCGAGATCATGGCGGGTGCTCCGACGATTCCTTGGTCGGAGGTCAAGGCGGACCTCGGCCTCAAATGACGTACACGGTCGAGTTTTCCTCGGCCGCGGCGCAGTCGCTGAAGAAACTCGACGCACCCCTTCGGCTTCGCATCGCCGGTGCGATCGAACTTCTCAGCGTTGAGCCGCGCCCACCGGGAGCCACGATGCTTCGAGGCGGCGAACGGGGTCGCTGGCGTGTGCGAGTCGGGGACCACAGAGTCGTCTACACGATCGAGGACCAACGCCTCATCGTCCTAGTACTGCGGATCGCTCACCGCCGAGAGGTCTACGACCGCTGAAGTGCGCAACCTCGGAAAGGAACACGCGGATAGCCGGAATATGTCGTCGCACAACGCACCCCTGTCCCCTCGAGACCACACCATCGGCAGGGGAGAATCGGCGAACCGGCCCGGTGAACCGAAACGGGTCCAGCCGAGTGATCCTGGCCGGGCCGGACGCAACCGAAGAAACGACGGCGAGTCGAAGTAACGTCCCTGACTCCGCGTACCGGTTCGCGGAGTCAGGGACCGGCTTCAGGTGCAGACTCCGAAGATGCAGCCGAGCCGGGATACCGACCTGACCTGGGCATGCGACAAACGAAGCAGCACATAGCGCGAACTCGCCTGATTGGGTTCAACATCACCTGCCGGCAGGGGCCTTGCGTAGGCTCCCACCTGCAGGTCACTGGCGGTTGGTGTCCCACCGAGGCAGATGGCTCCGCACAGGACGGGGACTCGTCGCGGGTTCACCTTTGGCGTTGGGCTCCAACGGCTTCACGGTCCAGGCTGGTCACTGACGATGAGGTCCGGGGCCAGGTCCAAGCGCAGCGCACAATGTAGGCGAGCAGGATCACTTCCAGTGCGAGGCCAAGTCCGTAGAAGAGCGTCCAGGACTCCCCCACAACATTGAATGCCGCGTAAGGGATCTGTACCGAGGCCACGATGAGGTTCGTGGTCCGGTTCGCGCGAGCGGGCAGGATCACCGACAGCACGATCATGAAGATCGGGATCGCCATGAGCGCGATGAAGGTGGTCAGCAGCGACTGGCTGATGGTGAACTCGAAGACCTTGCCGTTGAGGATGTCATCGACGACTCCTGGCTTGTAGAAGGCGATGATGTCCACGTAGGCGTACAGAAACATGAAGCTGGTCCAGGCTGCGGCGAGTTTGGCTCTCACCGATATCAGCTGGTCGTCCAGTGGGATGGCGGGTTGACGTGTAGTCATTTCGGGCTCCGTTGTTGTAGTGGATCGGTAAGTCCACGTTCGCGGAACCCCGAGGTGGGCGTATCCGCCCGCAGGTTCGAGTCCGCCTGGCCGATGGCACGGTCTCCGTCTCATTCTTTAGGCGGGTACGCCGAGGCGCACTGATCTCTAGGCTGTAGCCGTGATCACCGTCCGCCGCTCCCTGTGGCAAGAGCCACGGCCCGCTGACGCCCCACCCATCGGTCGTCTCGACTGGCTGCTGGTGGGCGTGTTCGCGGTCGCCGCCTTGGTCGAGGGCATCCTTCGGCCGGACCTGGCCTGGCGACCCGTCGTGACGGTGCTCGCCCTGGCGCTGCTGCCTGCCCTGCTCTGGCGACGCAGCCGCCCCCTGCTGGCCGTCCTGGTCGGGTGGGGCGTCGCCGGGTTGCTGTCGGTGCTGCAATTGACGCTTGACGCCGGGGATCTCGGCCTCTTGTCGATGATGGCGGTCCTGTTCCTGCTCTACTCCCTGGTGCGGTGGGGTTCGGGGCAAGAGATGGTCATCGGTGCGGCGTTCGTGGCAGTCGTCGTGGCGCTGGGCATGTACGCCTCCGCCGGGACTTGGGCCGAAATACTCGGCGCAACCGCCCTCTTACTGATGATCGTCGCGCTTGCAGGAGTGTTCCGCTACCGTGCGGACCTCTGGGCGCGCCAACAGCGCGAGGTCCGCAATCAGGAACGGGTGGCACTGGCGCGTGAGCTGCACGACACCGTGGCCCATCACGTCTCGGCCATCGCGGTGCAGGCGCAGGCCGGTGGCGTGGTCGCCGCCATCCAGCCGGAGAAGGCGGCGGAGGCCCTGGCCGCGATCGAGTCTGAAGCGTCCCGGACCCTAGCGGAGATGAGAGCCATGGTGCGGTTGCTGCGGGAGGAGGAAACCGCCGACTACTCACCACAGCGTGGGGTGACGGACCTGCCTGATCTGGCGTCCGCCGACGGGACGCCCACCGTGGAGGTCTCGCTGAACGGATCTTTGGGCCGACTGGCACCGCCCGTGGACGCCGCGCTCTACCGGCTCGCGCAGGAGTCGCTGACAAACGCGGTCCGGCACGCTCGGAGCGCGACCCGCGTCGAGATCGACGTACGCCGGGAGGGCGACACCGTCAGGCTGCGCGTCAGCGACGATGGGCAGAGCCAGCCAGGGCCCGCCCCGGAGCCTGGCTTCGGCCTCCTGGGTATGGCCGAACGTGCCCACCTCCTCGGCGGATCGCTGTCCGCTGGACCGGGACCCGAGGGTGGCTGGGTGGTCGAGGCCGTGCTGCCGGTGGAGGCGCTGGCATGAGCATCCGGGTGGTCGTGGCCGACGACCAGGACTTGGTCCGGACCGGGCTGGTGATGATCCTCGGTGCGCAACCCGACCTCGAGGTTGTGGGGCAGGCAGCAGACGGGCTCCAGGCACTTGACCTGGCAACCCGGCTGCGTCCCGATGTTCTGCTCGTCGACATCCGGATGCCTGGGCTCGATGGCGTCGAGGTGACGCGGCGCCTGGCCGGTCCAGACGTGACGGACCCGATGGCTGTCGTCGTGATCACCACTTTCGACCTGGATGAGTACGTCCTCGGCGCGCTACGCGCGGGCGCCCGCGGTTTCCTGCTCAAGGACGCCGGGCCGGAGCTGCTCGTGCAGGCCATCCACGCGGCGGCCAACGGGGACGCGCTGATCGCTCCAAACATCACCCGCCGACTGCTGGCGACCTTCGCCGACCAGGCGCCGGCGGTACCGGTCCAGCCCATCGACCCGCTCACCGAGCGCGAGGAGGAGGTGCTCACGCTGGTGGCACGGGGCCGGACCAACGCCGAGATCGCCACCGAACTCTTCATCGGCCTGAGCACGGTCAAGACCCACGTCGCATCGTTGATGACCAAACTCGGCGCCCGCAACCGCGTCGAGATCGCGATGTGGGCATACGACACCAGACGCGTGAGAGCTGACTAGGGCGCGTCTGAAGTCGACTTGGGCGTACGGCTACAGCCCGGGATTCCGTCTGCCCCCTGTTCTCTGGGCTTCAGATCCGTGATCGATGGTCGGGAGGCGACAGCAATGTGCTGGTCATGCACCGCTACCCACAGAGATGCTGCGCGCAGCGGAACAAACGCCGAACGTCGGCAGGTGCCGCCCAGTCCAGGATCGCCACTACAGGAGTGGCCGGCCTTGGGTTGCTTGCCCAAACAATTACCCACCGTCACCGTCACACACGGCCGCTGGGCAGGGCCGTGAGCACTTGGTCGGCCCAGTGACCAACTCGAGCACCCTGAATACGCCCGGCGAACCGAACCGGGTGCACCCGCGCAGGGCACGGGACTGACAGTGGATTTCTGCGAGGCTAAACCGGGCCAGCAACGGCGAATGCTCGCTGAGGCGCTTCGCCGGCGGCATCCGGCTACCGTTGCCGTGTCCCTATGAGAAGGCGGTACCCATGGCCACAGACTCCCTACGCCGCCGAGGAACATTCTTGGTTACTGCGAGTGCCGCCATAGCGATGGGAGTAGGTGCGATCGGGCCGGCCGCCGCGGATCAGCCACGGCCCGACCAATCCGTGCGCTTGGCAAAGACCGATGCCGGGCCCGACGGCATCGCCGTGGACCCTTTCGGCAACGTCTACACCGCCAACTCTCGGGCCAACACGGTGACCAGGATCAGCCCGGCGGGCAAGGCGACGACGGTGGGAACGACCGGTGAGAAACCTCGTGGGATAGCGCTGGACGCATCGGGGAACATCTACACGAGCAACCTCCAGTCCAACAACGTCACCAAGATCACGCCAGCCGGGGTCTCGACGATTCTGGGGTCTACCGGACGGCAGCCGATCGATCTCGCCGTTGACGGTCAAGGGAACGTCTACACGACGAACTACTTGGACAGCACCGTCACCAAGATCTCCCCGGATGGGGTGTCAACGACCCTGGCCGCGACCGGATCGCAGCCGCTGGGAATCGTTCTGGACCCTGAGGGCAACGTTTACACCGCCAACGAACAGTCAGACACGGTCACGAAAATCACCGCCAGTGGAGTCGCGTCCACCTTCGGCACGACGGGCCGGTGGCCACAAGCAATCGCGATAGACCCATCCGGCAACGTCTACACCGCGAACTGGAAGTCACGCAACGTCACGAAGATCAAGCCGTCGGGCACGTCGAAGATCCTCGGCCGAACCGGTCGACGTCCCGTAGGAATAGCGGTGGATCCTTACGGGAACGTCTACACGACCAACAACGGCGACAACACCGTCTCAAGAATCGTGCCTCGCGGTGCATCCGAAGTGATCGCTCGCACCGGCAGGCGTCCTATCGGCATCACTTCTGACGCCGCTGGGTTCCTTTACACCGCGAACCTTCTGTCCAACGACGTGACGGAGGTCTTCCCAGTCGTCCAGGGGCCGCCGAACGTCCTATCGTTGAGCACGGTCACCGTGCGTGCGCCCCGCAACCGGAACGCCTGGATCATCCCCTTCTGGAACGACGTCTACAAGAACAAGGCGTCTTGCGAGGCCGCCCTTCCCGCCGTCCTGGAGGCGGTCCAAAAGAACGCCGATCCGGCAGTCCAAGCCGTGTCCGCCACGTCCTGTATGGGGATCGGTCGCGTGCCTTACACATATCGCATCGCCGAGACCGAGCTGACCGTAGCGCAGTGGGTCAACTTCCTGAACCGGGTTGACCCGGGCGGTCGAAACCGGCACCGGTTGTGGGACGCCGCGCAGAGTTCCCGGGTGTGGCCGAAGTACGGGTCGATCAACCGAAACAAGCGCGCACCGAAGGGACAGCGCTACCACGTGGCCAACCCCCAGTGGGCTGACAAGCCGTACAACGTCGCCGACTTCAAGCGGGCGGCCCGACTGGCGAACTCGCTCGACAACGGCCAGCTCATCTCTACAAGGAGTCGTCGCGTGAAGACGGTCTCCGGCGACCGGTTGCGGCGCACGACGTTCAAGGTACGTCTGTCACCCAAGACCGAAACCGGCATGTACACGATGAGCAACCGCAAAGCGACGCGCAATTCCCCCACGGGCTTTGCAGTGTCCAGCGAGGACGAGTGGATCAAAGCTGCCTACTTCGACCCCAAGGGTGGCGGGAAGTTCTCCTATTGGGACTACCCGACGAATCCTGGGCGGTACGTCAACTGTCCGGTGGACATCTCCGGGTGCGAAGAAGGCGAGCAGCCCACGGCGACCCAACTCGACGAGAACGGTGACGTGATCAACGAGAGGAGCCAGCCATTGGCCTCCTTCGAAGCGATTCCGGGGGTCGCACCCGACTGGTGCCCGGCCCCTTTCACCGCCGCGCAATGTGCGATCACACCCTTCCCAAAACTCGCCTCCGACTACATCGGAAACATGAGCACGGTCGGGCAGGCGAAGACTCGCTCCCCGTGGGGCACGTTGGATCAAGGTGGGAATGTCGTCGAAATCACCGACACGATCGCACCGCCGCCGCCGCTCGGGAATCCCAAACTGGTGTGGCGTCGCTGGCACGGCGGTGTCGTTACCGCAACGGCATATCAGATGTGGCTGTCAGCAGTTGGCGTGACGACCCAAACCGTCCCCGGGTATGCCGCCAACCCCTGGCGCGGAATCCGGTTGGTCGTACGCGAGACTCAGGCAGCCTCTGGCAAACGTTGAAGTCACCTCAGCGCGGCTGCTGGCCGTAGGCGCGACAGCGCAGGGGTGGCGGGCACTAATCAACTACCCTGCGCCCGGACCCCAGGCAAGCCAACGGTCGTTGACATGCCTCGCTGCAGGTCAGGGACATGTTTGGTCGCCAGCACCGTGGCGCCCCACCGCCTGTCTACTTGCGGCGGGGCTTGCCGATGTACTGCTTCACCTTGTCCTTGTTGGATGGCTTGACCGAGATGTTGCCCAAGAACTGGACCGTCACCTTCACCTTGCCCTTACGGCCCACCTTGGACCACTTCTTGGGCAAAGAGATCTTGCGCGTACCGTCCTTGGGAAGGTTCACAGACTTATAACGCAACACCGCTTTCGTGCTCACCGCCCGCACGCCTATACGGCCGGTCTTCGGCCCCTTGGTCGTGACCTTGACCTTGAGCCGGATGCGCTTGCCCGGCTTGATCGTCGCTGAGGTGAGCAGCTTTGCGCGAAGGCGTGATTTGACGGAAGGACCGAGCGGCTGAAGCGTGGTGAACGCCGGCACAACCGGTGGCACCTGACTCAACAGGGTCGTCGACAGCATGTCCGCGTACTGCTGCTGACCCACATCGTTCGGGTGCAGTCCTGCGCCGGTGCCTTTCGTGGCGACCGTGTTGATGAAGTAATCGGTCAGGTTGGTGACCCACCGGTTCGCAGAGCACAACCCGTACGGGTGACTCGCGCGATACATCGAGAAGGCGGTGTTCCAGCCGTAGGTCGCGCCATTGCTCTGGATCTGCGCGACCAGGCCGTTCACGGGCACCTCGATGCGGTTGTCCAATCGCGTGTTCGGTGCTCCCAGCGGCGGATCGGTGGCTGGGTTGAACGGCCCGAATCCCGTCACGACCGGACTCAGCGCCGGCACATTGCCCGGGAACGACGTGTTCTGGGGAATGGCGACCACGTCATGGCCGGCCTGCCCCTCGTACAACGTGTTGAACGCCCAGGCGTTGCCGATCTGGTTGAGAGGTGACATCAACGGGTTGGTGAGTATCTGCTCAGGCGTCGGGAAGTTGATGTTGTCCGGTTCCGGCAGACCAGCGGGATTCTTCAGCGTCAACTGCCCACCCCACGGCTGGGTCGGATCCTGCTGGACCCCGCAGAACTCGGTGTTGCCGGGGGTGCCCTTCTGCGTGAGGTCGGGATACATGGCCTGGGTCAGGTTCCCGATCTTGCTGTACCGAACGGGTTCGGATGCGGTGAAGTCGGGCTGCGGCACGCCGTTGACCAGCTTCTGGGTCTTGCACTGAGCGGCTCCCCCGGCCGCGCTGAAGCACGGCGCGAGCTTGGCGTAATCCTGTTGCAGGACTTGAAGGTTGTTGAACACCGCCTCCTCGAGTTCCGGGTTGTCCTGCACCGGGTCGGTGGCCGAGGCGTCCGACGTGAGGCAGCGGTATCCCCCGTCGGACCCGGGAGTGATCAGGTTCATGTTGCTCACCAGGGTGAGCAACGAGAACGGGTTGCTGAACGAAGCGCTGGGGCCATTGGACTCGCAGGTGAACGTGATGTCCTGAATGTTGGAGAAGTCCAAGCTGCCCGACACTTGCGCTGCGTCCTGACAGTTCGGGAAACCCTGGATCGCACTCTTCAGCGAACCCGAAATGCCGCTGTCCGGGAATCCGTTGACGACCACCGGCAGGACATCGGTCGTGGCACAACTGATGATGACCGGAGACAAGCCCGCGTCGTTGCCGCCGATGGACAGCAGCCCGGCGTCGTAGGTCTGGCCAGCCGCGATGGCTGCCAACTGGTCGATCTGGGCAGGCATGAAATCACCCGGACCGGTGTTGCTCTGCTGCGACGGCTGCTTGATCTTCTTCTGCGGCGACAGCAGGCCTCCGGTCGGGGCGACCGCGGGGTTGGTCTCCTGCTCGAGGATCTCGCCGCCAGAGCACGCCACGTCCACGACCGTCACGTTGGAACGGGGATCGGACTGCTCCAGGGCGAGTGCGGATCGGACGAACCCGCTCCAGCGCGACCTGTCGCAGGCCGGCTCATCCCAGTCGATCGTCCCGTCGGGGTTGCGGAACGGCGGGAAGCCCTCACCCGATGCGTACGAGTCCCCGAGAATGCTCACCAGTGTGTTGCGAACCGTGATGCTGCTCGACACGGTCTTCGTCACGGAGGTCTTCGTGTCTTTGACGGCCAACTGGAGCGGGAAGGTGCCCTCCGGAAGCATCGCGTCAAGCGGGGTGCTGCAGGGCCGACCAGCGTAGGTGGTCACCGGTGTGGTCGAGATGGTCCAAGTGCATTGAAGTCGGCTTTTCGACCCGCCGCTGATCGTCGTTGCGCCGGCATCGAGAACGACTTGGAAGAGCCCGTCCTGCGGCAATGGGCCGTACAGTGCATTTCCCGCGGCCTGATAGCCGGGCACGGGCTGCATCGGCTCGTCCGGGATGCCCGGGTATTGGTCGGTGTCCGTCATCGAGGCGGGCATCGACCAGTCCCATTGCACGTTGATGCGGCCCCAATCCGCTGCGGCCTTCGTGTTCTGGTTCTGTCCGACATCCGCCGCTGCGACCCCGGGCGTCAACAGGGCTGCAGTCAGGGCGATTGCGGTCAAGGCCGCGGGCGTTCGGCGAAGTCTCACGGGAGTTCACTTCCCTCGGCAAGGTCTCGGGCAATGGTTGCGATGCTAGGCGCACGCGGGCAGCGTTCGCAGGTTCGCGGCAAGAATTTGGCGGAACCCCGGCGGATCCGATGGCTACCCCGGAGGGCGCACTCGCTCTTCTTCACCAACGCCGGCGAAGACCCGGTGGGTGTAAACTGATCTTGTAGCCGACGGGGTTGGGTTTGCACCCCGGCACCAGTAGCGATGATCGTCTTGCCGGTCATAGGCCAGGCGATGCTCACCACAAAGGGGGATGTGATCCAAACCTCGATCTGCAGCGCTCTTCTTGGTCAGCCCCCCAGGGCCTCGACGAATTGGAGGGCTTCGCACAGATCTAACCAGGTCCTGCGGAGCTCCAGAGTGGGTTCGGCAACATGCAAGGATTGACGGAATTGTGAGAGGAGACGGTCATGAGTGTGGTGACTATCCGCGGTCTCGATCCACGCGTCAAGGCCGAGCTGCAGAAGCGTGCGGCGGAACATAGCAGGTCCATGGAGGCCGCGGCTCGGGCTATTCTCACCGAGGCTGTGCTGGCCCAGGGTGAGGGCCTCTTCACAGCGCTCCACCAGACTTTCGGTGACCTCGGCGGAGTCGAGCTTGAGCTACCGCCGCGGGTCCGGAGCCGCCCTCCAGTGGAGTTCAGCGCGTGATCATTCCGGATACCAACGTTGTCTCGGAACTGTTGCGTCCAGTAGGGGACACGCATGTTCTTCGCTGGGTGCGCGAGAACGGCGATGGTGACCCACGCGGCGTGTCCCACGCGTTCGTTTTGACGCTAACCATGATGGGGACGACGGTATGGATGTCGGGCGAGCGGAATCGGATGTAGCCGGCCGAGCGGCGTACTGATTGACGGCGGATTGGATCGTCGTGTCAGGGCAGTAGATGTTCGGACGCGGACCCACCGGTGACGGGCAAGCGTCAAGGGCATGCAAGCGCTTTCTTGACCCCCGTAGCACCACGTGCGACGTTGGAGTCATGACCACGACAATCAGCCAGCGAGAGTTTCGCAATTCCAGCGGCGACATCATGCGCCGTCTTGAGGCGGGCGAAACGTTCATCGTGACGCGCGCGGGAAAGCCCGTGGGAGAGTTGGGTCCCGATCGTCGTCAGCGTTTCGTCAGTTCCCATTTCGTCGCCGACATCTTTCACGGTGCCCCGCGTATCGACCTGAAACAAATGCGTCGCGATCTCGAGACAGTCGCCGACCCAGGCTTCGAGCCCCCTGCCTGAACAACGCCTTGCCAGGGGAATCCTTGACACTTCCGTCGTGATCGATCTGGAGTTCATCGATCCAGTTCTACTCCCGGCTGAGGTGGCGGTCACCGCTATCACCATGGCCGAGTTGGCGGCAGGTCCGCACGCTGCAAAAGATTCGACGGAAAGGGCACGACGTCAGGACCGACTGCAACGGGCCGAGGCAGCATTCGATGCCCTCCCGTTCGACTCCGCAGCGGCGCGGGCGTACGGCGTGATCTACGCTGCCGTCACCTCAAGAGGACGCAAGGCTCGCGGCACCCGCGCTGTAGATCTGCTGATCGCAGCAGTCGCCGCGGCATCAGGCCTACCCCTCATCACGCGCAATCCGCAGGGCTTCGTTGGACTCGAAGATTTCGTCGCTGTAGTGGCTGTGTAGGTCGGCCCCAGTCCGATTCGTCGGTATCCCTCGCGATCCCGCGTCAGGCGGGAAGTTGGCGCAGATGGCCACGAGCCGAAATGAGTACGGTGCTCCGCAGTTGTCCAGGCCAGCGCCGCCTGCTCGCACCGTCGACCTCCTCCCGCGCACGTCCGGAGGCGTCCTCGGTCACCCTCCGTGGCCGTTTTGCCTACTCCCCAGGCCCTCGCCGTCGCAGCACACAATCACTGCGCACGATCAATAGCCTGGAGACATCCGGGTTGGATGGTGGGTCCAGCGGACGTCTCATGGTCTTCGCTATGCAACACCTCTTGGAGGAGACTATGCAATGCGTGGAATGATCGCGTGGCTCGTGACCGGGATACTCGTCGTCGCTGGGGCCAGCGTCGCGCGCGGGTCGGCCCAGACGGATCCACCCACACCCCTGCAGATTGCGACCTTGACGGCGGCGAACCCCACCAAGGACGACCAGTTCGGCTACTCGGTGGATGTGGCCGGGGACACCATCGTCGTCGGTGTTCCGTTCGCAGGTATGGGCGGGGACAAACGGGGTGCGGCCTATGTGTTCACCGCCAATCGGGATGGCACCGTCACCCAGACCGCGATCCTGAACTCACCCGAGCCAGCAAACGAGGAGTATTTCGGCGCCTCGGTGGCAATGTCGGCAGACACGATCGTGATCGGTGCCCCCGGCGCCACAAGCAATCGTGGGGCTGTGTACCTATACGAGAAGCCCGCGAGCGGTTGGGGCGATGCCACCAAGACCGCGACCCTGACTGCTTCCAACTCCGCCGAGGCAGCCTGGTTCGGCTACTCGGTCGGAATATCCGGGGACAGCGTCGTCGCCGGCGCCATAGGCCACGATCGTTGGCGCGGTGCAGGGTACGTGTTCAGCAAACCATCCGGCGGTTGGTCCACCGCCACCGAAACCGCGATCCTGACCGCGTCCAATGCCGCTGACGACGACCGGTTCGGGTACTCCGTGGACGTATCCGGCGACACCATCATCTTGGGTGCTCCGGGCGCCAAGAACTCCCAGGGCGCGGCGTACGTGTTCGGCAAACCATCCGGCGGTTGGTCCACCGCCACTGAAACCGTGATGTTGATACGACCCGTTCCTGTTGTCGAAGACTGGTTCGGCTTGTCGGTGGGGGTTTCCGGGGACACGATCGTCGTGGGTGCTCCGGGTACAAGCGACAAGCGAGGTTCGGGGCACGTGTTCAAGAAGCCGCCTGGGGGCTGGGCCACTGTCACCGAAACCGCCACCCTGACCGCTTCCAATGCTGCGGACGGCGCGCAGCTCGGCATGTCGGTGAAGATCTCCGAGGACAGAATCTTGATCGGCGCTCCGTATGCAGGAAGTGGCGGCAAGGATCGGGGGGCGGCGTACGTATTCAGCAAGTCCCTGGCCACCGAGACCGCGATCCTGACCGCTTCCAACCCTGTCGATGACGACTCGTTCGGCTGGTCGGTGGGGATGTCGGCGGACACGATCGTCGTCGGCGCGGTGGGTGTCGTCAAATTCCAGGGGACGGCTTACGTCTACGGCGCCCCTGGCATCTCCGTGGCACCTGGGAGTTGGGATTTTGGAAATGTGCGCAAAGGCAAGGAGTCCTCACGCACGCCGGTCACCGTGACGAACACCGGCCTCGCGCCTCTGGTGGTGTCCGAGATCGGCCTGTCCGGTGCGAATCCTCGGCAGTTCAGTATCGCCAGCCAAACCTGCACCGGCACTCCGATCGCCGCGGGCAGCACCTGCACCGTGGACGTGCGCTTCTCCCCCACCCGTTTCGGGGTGAAATCCGCCAGCCTGACACTCGCGTCGAGTGCCACAGCGAGTCCCCAGGTGGTCGACCTGACCGGGGTCGGTACGGGCAAGAAGAAGCAGACCCTCACCCCGAAACCACCGAAGCGGCTCAAACGAGTCGGCACCACAGTGATCACGAGGCCCAAGGCCCGCACCAACGCGCAACAGCGAGTCCGTACCACCGTCCGCGGCGGTCCGATGAAGGCGTCCGCGACCGGGCAGGTGCGCTACTTCTCTGTCCTGCGCGCGAAGTCGGGCAAGGTCGCGATCCGCACTTACGGCCGCAAGGACCTGAAGATCACTGTCACGCAGAGGGCGCCGGCAACCAGTGGCTATCTGCGGTTCAAGCGTGACACCGTCTATGTCAACGGCGAGCGCCAGTAAGGCCTCCCGTTCGAAGACCACGCGGGCTGTGGCATGTGCACTTCGTGGCGGTTGACCGACACCTGCGAAGCCTGCGATGGCTGCGCGCGCCCGACGTGCGTCTCGTCCGGGCTAACGGCGTCCACATTTCTCAGCCGGTGTAGGACCGCCCCGTCAGTACGCCTTGCCATCCGCCATCTACGGGGCAAAGCAATCACGTCATCGATTGCCGCGGCGCGGGAGATCGCACTTACCGGTGGCGTCAGCCACGGGCCAAAGCGCGGGGTGCAGTCGCAGGCCGCGGTCGGCTACGGCCATTGGGCGCACACACCGAGGTCCTGCGCCGCAGCCGCGAGACGACGATCCTTGGTCCACACTGAGGTGCCGGGAACGAGGCGTGCCGCTCCCAGGAGATGCGCATCGACAAGACCGATGCCGCGTCCGAACAGAGCCTGACCCTCGATGAAACTCATGATCTCGTCGTGAGTGATGGTGCCGATCATCGGAAGGTCACGCAGGTGGGCAAGAAACTCGGTGCGACCCGAGATAGACCCCAGCGCCAACTCGGCGATCACGAACTCATGCGTCGCCACCTGTGCCTGGACAAGCAACTCCACCAGAACGGGTCTTGTGGCGCGCAGATGATCGATCCAGATCGAGGTCCGCCCAGAATCACCGCCTTGAACGCGCCCGCGGTGCAGCCTCGGCTTTGGGGTCTGATCCGCCGAGCAATGCCAACCTGCGTGCGCTCTCCTGAGCGATGAGGGCTGTTAGTCCTCGGCGGACGAGGGCGGCTCTCTCATGCGTACCCGTCAGTTCTTCAGCACGAGCCAGCAACTCCTCGTCGATGTTGATCGTTGTCCGCATGGCATCAAGATACGCGTCAAACGATGTGTCTCTTGGGAACGCACGTCCCACCTTCCTGGTGGGCGTCCCGCGCATCTTCGAGAAGATCTTCAACGCCTCCCAGCAGAAGGCACATGCGGAAAGCCCGGCGAAGGCCAAGATCTTCGAGCGGGCCGCCAAGGTGGCGATCGACTACGGCCGCGCGACCCTCCACGGTGGCGCCTCGCCGTGGCTGAGACTTCAGCACGCCATCTTCGACCGGCTCGTGTATTCCAAGATCCGAAGCGCGATGGGTGGCAACCTGCGCTACGCCATCACCGGCGGCGCGAGCCTCGGTGAACGCCTGGGATTCTTCTACGCAGGCATCGGACTCACGGTGATGGAGGGCTACGGGCTCACCGAGACCACTGCATCGGGAACGTTCAACCGCGCGGAGAACGCTCGCATCGGGACGGTGGGCCAGCCTATGCCGGGCACCGCGGTGCGCATCGCCGACGACGGGGAGATCTCTGGCTGCGCGGACCACAGGTGATGGCGGGCTACCACAACAACCCGGACGCCACCGCCGATGCGATCAACGAGGACGGCTGGTTCCAGACCGGGGACCTGGACGACGTGGACGTCGATGGATTCCTGCACATCACGGGTCGGAAGAAGGAGATCATCGTCACCGCAGGGGGCAAGAACGTGGATCCTGCGGTACTCGAGGATCGGATGCAGGCGCACAACCTGATCGGCCCGACGATGGTGGTCGGAGAGGGTCAGCCTTTCATCGCTGCCATCATCACGCTCGATCCCCACGCGCTGTCCGCGTTGGCCAAGTCCCGCGGGAAGGCCGGCACCTCGGTGAGCGAACTGCGCGATGACCTGGATCTCAACGCAGAGATCCAGGCCGCGGTCGACGACGCCAACGCCGCGGTCTCCAAGGCCGAGTCCATCCGGTCATGGCAGCTGCTGGACGCGGTTTCACTGAGGAATCCGGCCTGACACCGACGCAGAAGCTCAAGCGCAACGTCGTCGCCGACGACTACAGCGAGGAGATCGCGGCAATCTACGGCTGAGGCCGGTGCAACTAGCCCGTGGCGTTGAATTTCGAGAAGCCGGTGCCCCGGTCGGCGTGGCAGCCGTCGCCGAAGGAGATCCCGAGGTTCCCGCTGGACCGTGTGCCCTTGCGGTTGATGATCCCGGTGATGAAGACGCCGATCTTGCCGTCCACGGTCAGCTGGCCATCTTCGGAGAAGTACACGTTGGTCCGTTTGGCGGGGTCGAAGGGGTTGGGTCCCTTCTCGACCTTCATGGTGCCGACGGTGCCGTTGACACGGCCAGGCGGTGATGCGCCGAAACAGGTGAACGAGAGCCGCTTGAATCTGAAGCTCTTGATCCGGAACGGATCACCACCGACCCGCTGCACCTTGACGATCAACTTCGAGCCGGGATTGTCGGCAATGGTCCCCGTCAGGATGCGCGTCTCGGCGCTGGCCGGCGGTGCAGCCGCAAACGACGCCAGCAAGACCGCTCCCACGAGCGGGGCTGCGAATTTCTTCATGTGGACGCCTTCCATGATCCGTTGCGACGTTCATCGATCCACTCGCCATGATCATCTTCACCGATCCACGGCTCGACACACCTGTCGGTCCGGAAGGATCCCCCTGGGGTCGCGACAAGTGGCCGTTCGGCGGATGTGGCTACCCCTCGAACGGGCCACGATCGTCAGTCCCCTTGGCGTGGACTGGTCCCCGAAAACGCAATGACCCGTTGGTTGCCAAGTGACCCGTAACTTGGGGGTCATCGCGCAACTAGCGGGACATCCCAACGCCTCTTGGCGTCAAGCCGTCCCCTTCGCGTGCGACGCCAAAGGTGGTGACAGCCGGATGGTTGGCGACGGGGCTCACGCGAAAGCCCGGTCGGCTGGACCCGCCTGGGGCTGCGAGCCGACGTACCCATCTCGTTTGTCGCTGTTCCCAACGGGTACTGACTCAATATGGACCACGAATCGGACCCCACCAACCACGCCGATCCCCAGGGCAGCCAACCGAGCAAGACCGATGCGCAACCACCCGGCGACAGCCAGGTGACGAATCCCAATCGGATGATCGGTGACGGCGACGAGGCCGACTCCGACTGAACAAACGCGAACACGCCGGCAACGGGCCAGAACGGGCGACGCACGGAAACGTTTGCGCCGAGGTAGCCCGGTAGTCTCAGACAAGGCGGTGGGCACAGTCGTACCGCGGAGACTGGAGACACTGCAGTGAGCGACAACCCGGACGTACCCTCCTTCGGCGATTTGGGATTGAGCGACGCCGTCCTCAAGACCCTGCGCGAGGTGGGCTATGAGACCCCATCAGCGATCCAGGCGGCCACGATCCCACCCTTGCTCGAAGGGCGCGACGTCGTAGGCCTGGCACAGACCGGGACTGGCAAGACCGCTGCTTTCGCCCTGCCCATCCTCGACCGGCTCGACCTGTCGCAGAAGAACCCGCAGGCACTTGTGCTGGCGCCGACTCGGGAACTGGCGCTGCAGGTGTGCGAGGCCTTCGAGCGCTACGCCGCCGGCCGCCGCGGCGTGAAGGTGCTGCCGGTGTACGGCGGCCAGGGCTACGGCGTGCAGCTCAGCGCGCTGCGTCGCGGGGTGCACATCGTGGTGGGCACGCCTGGACGCATCATGGACCACTTGGAGAAGCGGACTCTGGACCTGTCCGAGGTGCGCTTTCTGGTTCTCGACGAAGCCGACGAGATGCTCAACATGGGTTTCGCGGAGGACGTCGAGACGATTCTGGCCGACACCCCTGAGGACAAGAACGTCGCACTGTTTTCCGCGACGATGCCCGCCACGATCCGCCGGTTGTCGAAGAAATACCTGAACGACCCGGTCGAGATCACTGTGAAGACGAAGACCACGACCTCGGCGAACACCACGCAGCGCTATCTGGTGGTCTCATACCCGCAGAAGGTCGACGCGTTGACGCGGATCCTCGAGGTGGAGAACTTCGAGGGCATGATCGTGTTCGTCCGCACCAAGAACGAGACGGAGACACTGGCCGAGAAACTGCGCGCCCGGGGGTTCTCCGCGATGGCCATCAACGGTGACGTTCCGCAGGTTCAGCGTGAGCGCACCATCAACCAGCTCAAGGCCGGCAAGCTGGACATTCTCGTGGCCACCGATGTCGCGGCGCGTGGTCTGGATGTGGAACGCATCAGTCACGTGGTAAATTTCGACATCCCCACCGACACCGAGTCCTACGTCCACCGCATCGGACGTACCGGTCGCGCCGGACGCAGCGGCCAGGCGATTTCCTTCGTCACCCCCCGCGAGCGTTACCTGCTCAAGTCCATCGAGAAGGCCACCCGGCAGTCCTTGACGCCGATGCAACTGCCGACCGCCGAGGACATCAACAGCACACGGCTGGCGCGTTTCGACGATGCCATCACCGAGGCCCTGTCCGCCGGTGACATCGATTTCTACCGCGACGTGGTCGCGCACTATGTGAATGAGCACGATGTGCCAGAGCGGGATGTGGCCGCCGCCTTGGCCGTCGTTCTGCAGGGCGACACTCCCCTACTGGTCGAGCCAGAGCCTGAGCGACCGCCGCAGCGTGAGCGCCCTCCTCGCGAAAAAGCGCCTCGACGAGAACGTGGTCGCTCCGATGTCCCGATGGCCACCTACCGAATCAACGTCGGGCGACGGCACAAGGTCGAGCCGCGCCAGATCGTGGGAGCTCTGGCCAATGAGGGAGGTCTGCGGCGAGAGGACTTCGGGCACATCGACATCCGCATGGATCACTCCCTGGTCGAGCTGCCCGCGCAGCTTCCGCCGGACGCCTGGAAGAAGCTGCGGAAGACCCGAATCTCGGGCAAGCTCATCGAGCTCACCCCGGACTCTCAGGAGCGGCGTAAACCACGGCACAAGGACAAGCGGCGTTAGGCCCTGACCCGCCGTTGGAGTTGGCCGGGGGTGTCGGGCGGGCTTTCCGTCCCAATCCCCGCGCATCCGTTGGAGTTAGGTACGGACGTTGGAGATCGGTACAGGCGTTGGAGTTGGACGCCCGTTCCATCTCTCACGTCTGTGCATTTGTCCAACGCATGTGCACAAGTCCAACGGCTGTTGGCCGGGGCCCGGGCGCACCGGACACCGCAAGATCAGCCCGCCAACGTGATGTAGCGTTTCCGCTACACTATCGTCATGACAGCGAGCAGATTCGTGACGTCACTGCGTCAGCAGGCGGGGCTCACGCAGGCTGATGTGGCACGCAGATCCGGCCTGCCACGTACGGCGATCAATGCCTACGAATCAGGATCCAGAGTTCCGCGCTTCGATGCTCTGTCCCGGATCGCCGAGGCTTGTGGAATGCAGCTAGGGGCCTCAGTGCGGCCGAGACTGAATCTCGAGCGCAATGCCGGGGAGCTGGCTCAGGTACTGGACCTCGCAGAGCATCTGCCCCACCGGCGCCGTCCTGAGCGACTGGACTACCCGACACTGAAGGATTCATGAGCCAGCTGGGCGACCGGCTACTCGCGGTCAACGACGCATTGAACCAAGCCGGAGTCGACCACGCATTCGGCGGCGCGATCGCTCTGGCCTACTGCACTGGTGAACCACGCGCCACCATCGATCTGGACATCAATGTGTTCGTTCCGGTCGAGAACCACGCGGAAGCCTTGGCGGCGCTGCCCCCCGAAGTGAACGTCTCGCGGATCGCTCTTCAGCAAATCCGCAACGAGGGGCAGGCGCGTGTCTGGTGGGGCGATACGCCACTGGACCTCTTCTTCAACACCCACGGATTCCACGCCATCGCAGCCACCCGCGCCCGCGAGGTCCCGTTCATGGGGCATCGAATCCCTGTCCTGGACTGCACCACGGTAGCCGTGTTCAAGGTGTTCTTCAACCGGACCAAGGATTGGGCTGACCTGGAAGCCATGTTCGAGGCGGGACAGTTGGATGTCGACGTCGTGGCAGCGTTCGTCCGGGACCTGCCGGGCGAACACGATCTGCGGATTGGACGACTACAGGAGCTCGCCGACGATTGACATGCCGAATCTGTCAAATACTGGACATTGTCCAGAAAAGCCGGGTAACCTTCACACATGCCTTTGGACCCGGTCGCACTCCTTCGCGAGCACCATGTCCAAGTCACCGCACAGCGCGTCGCCATTCTGCGAGCCGTGTCCCACCACCCGCACAGCACTGCGGATGACGTCACCGAATCGGTGAAAACCGAGATCGGCGCGATCTCTCGCCAAGCGGTGTACGACTCTCTCGGCGTTCTCGTCGACAAGGGCATCATCCGCCGCATCCAGCCCGCCGGCTCCCCCGCCCGCTACGAGGACCGGGTCGCGGACAACCACCACCACCTCGTCTGTCGTGGGTGCCACAGCCTGGTCGACGTCGACTGTGCAGTGGACTACACACCGTGCCTCACCCCCAGCGACAGCAAGGGGTACGCGGTCGACGAAGCCGAAGTCATCTACTGGGGTCACTGCCCCGACTGCATCACACACACCGCCAGAAATTCACACTAGGAGGAATCCCTTGTCCGAACCGACCATGGACAGCAGCGAAGGCCAATGCCCCGTCGTGCACAACCGCCCGACCAGCAACCGCGAATGGTGGCCCGAGGCCATCGACCTGAGTGCACTGCAGGCCAACCCGCGCGAACTCAACCCGATGGGTGACGACTTCGACTACGCCGAGGCGTTCTCGAACCTCGACTACGACGCGCTGAAGCAGGATCTCACCGAACTGATGACGGACTCGCAGGAGTGGTGGCCGGCGGACTACGGCCACTACGGGCCGCTGTTCATCCGCATGTCGTGGCACGCTGCAGGTACGTACCGCATCAGCGACGGCCGCGGCGGTGCGGGATCCGGCGAGCAGCGTTTTGCTCCGCTGAACAGCTGGCCCGACAACACCAACCTGGACAAGGCCCGGCGGTTGCTGTGGCCGATCAAGAAGAAGTACGGCAGGGCCCTGTCGTGGGCGGACCTGCTGGTCCTGGCCGGAAACGTGGCTCTGGAGTCAATGGGCTTCAAGACGTTCGGGTTCGCCGGTGGGCGCGAGGATGTCTACGAGCCCGAGCAGGTCAACTGGGGCAACGAGGATGAGTGGCTGGACGACAAGCGCTACAGCGGCGAGCGCGACCTGTCGAACCCGCTGGCTGCAGTGCAGATGGGCCTGATCTACGTCAACCCGGAGGGCCCCAACGGCCAGCCCAGTGCACTGGCCTCCGCGCGTGATATCCGCGAGACGTTCGCACGGATGAACATGAACGACGAAGAGACTGTGGCCCTGATCGCGGGCGGCCACACGTTCGGCAAGACGCACGGTGCCGCAGTGCCGGACGGTCACATTGGTGCCGAGCCGGAGGCCGCTCCCCTGCAAGAAGTGGGCTTGGGCTGGAGCAACAGCTTCGGAACCGGCGTGGGCAACGACACCATCACCAGTGGACTTGAAGGGCCATGGACCCCGACCCCGACCCAGTGGGACAACAGCTATTTCGAGACGCTGTTCGCCTACGACTGGGATCTGGAGAAGAGCCCGGCTGGCGCGTGGCAGTGGATTCCCACCGACCCCGCGGCTGCCACGGCTGCGCCCGACCCGCACGACCCGGCCAAGCGCCGGCCACCGGTGATGCTGACCACCGACCTGGCGTTGCGGATGGACCCGATCTATGAGCCCATCTCCCGGCGCTTCATGGAGAACCCCGACGAGTTCGCCGACGCCTTCGCCCGCGCCTGGTTCAAGCTTCTGCACCGCGACATGGGTCCGATCTCTCGCTACCTCGGCCCAGAGGTGCCTGCCGAGGAAATGATCTGGCAGGACCCGGTGCCGCCGGTCACTCACGAGCTGGTCGACGATGCGGACATCGCGTCACTCAAGGGCAAGGTCCTGGACTCGGAGCTGTCGATTGCCGAGTTGGTCTCCGCGGCCTGGGCTTCGGCGTCTACGTTCCGCAACAGTGACAAGCGGGGCGGGGCAAACGGTGCCCGTGTGCGCCTGGCACCTCAGCTCGGGTGGGAGGCCAACAACCCGGCCCAGCTACAGAAGGTGTTGCGAGTGCTCGAAGGCATTGCGCAGGAGTTCAACGCCGTCGGTGGGGCCAAGCAGATCTCGATGGCCGACCTGATCGTCCTCGGTGGCTGTGCTGCGGTGGAGCAAGCCGCCCGCAACGCCGGAGTCGACGTCGTGGTGCCCTTCACCCCGGGGCGCACCGATGCATCCGACGAGCAGACCGACGTCGAGGCGTTCTCGGTCCTCGAACCGGTTGTCGACGGTTTCCGCAACTACGTCGGCAAGGGTCTCACGCAGCCGGCCGAGCACGTTTTCGTCGACAAGGCGCAACTGCTCACGCTGACCGCCCCGGAGATGACCGTGCTGGTCGGAGGGATGCGCGCACTGAACGCCAACTACGACGGATCGGCGCTCGGCGTGTTCACGGACAAGCAGGACACGCTGAGCAACGACTTCTTCGTGAACCTGCTCGACATGAACACCAAGTGGCACCCGACCACCGAAGAAGCACTCACCTTCGAAGGCCGCGACCGCACGACCGGCGCGCCTAAGTGGACCGCGAGCCGCATCGATCTGGTCTTTGGGTCGAACTCGCAACTGCGGGCCCTGGGTGAGGTCTACGCCGCAGACGACGCGCAGGAGAAGTTCGTGCGCGACTTCGTGCGTGCGTGGGACAAGGTCATGATGCTGGACCGGTTCGAGGTCAAGTAGTCACAGAACGGTGAGGGCGCCCCTCCAAGGAGCGCCCTCACCGTTCTGGCTTTGCCGGCCCGAGCGAGCTAACCCGCGTACATCGCCTCGATCAGGTCCCGGAAGTTCTCCTCGACGACATTTCGCTTGACCTTCAGGCTCGCGGTCAGCTCGCCTTTCTCCTCGGACAAGTCGCGCGGCAGGATCGTGAACTTCTTGATCGTCTCCCACCGGTTGAGTTGTGAGTTGAGTTCGTCGATGTCGGCTTGGAGCGCCTCGCGCACCTCGGGGCTCTGTGACAGCGTCTCGAAGTCACCGGACAGGCCCTTGCTCTGCGCGAAGTTCTCCAGGGCCTCAGGGTCCAGGGAGATCAAGGCCGAGGCGAAGTTCCGATCGTTGGCCTGCACGACCAGGTTGGAGGCCAACGACGAGATCACCTTGAACTGCGCGGCGATCTGACCGGGCGCGATGTACTTGCCACCTGAGGTCTTCACCAGGTCCTTCTTACGGTCGGTGATCTTCAGGCGGCCCTTCTCATCGAGTCGCCCGATGTCGCCGGTGGCCATCCAGTCGTCGGCCAGCAGGGTCTCGGCGTTCGCGTCCGGCAGGTTCCAGTAGCCGCGCATCACGTGTGGGCCACGCAGCAGCACTTCGCCGTCGTCGGCGATCATCACCTGGGTGCCCGGCAGGGGGTTGCCCACCGAGCCGAACACGAGGTCGTCGGGGTGCACAACACAGGCCGCGCCACTGTTCTCGGTCAGGCCGTAACCCTCGATGATCGGCAGTCCGGCAGCGTCGAACCACCGTGCCACATCACCGTTGAGCGCGGCCGAGCCGGAGATCATCACCTTCATGCGTCCGCCGGTCAGTGCGCGGATCTTGGAGAAGACCAATTTGTCGGCCAGGGCCATTCGAGCACCGGCGGTGGGCCCGGCGAACTGGCCTGCCCGCTGCTTGGCCTTGATGTCGGTCGACGCTTTGAACGCCCAGTCGAAGATCTTGGCCTTGGCACCGCCGCCTTCCTTGGCCTTGGCATTGGCGCCCTGGTAGATCTTCTCGAAGATGCGGGGCACCCCGGCCATGATCGTCGGTTGGATGGACGGCAGGTTCTCGACGATTTTCGGCACTCGGCCGTCCACGTAGGTGACGAACCCGACCTGGTAGCCGGCGGACAGCAGTACCTTGCCGAACGAGTGCGACAGGGGCAGCCATAGGAAGTGCACGTCGTCGGGTTGCGCCACGTCGAGGGCGGACATACTCGCACCTTGGAACACCCAGTTGCTCTGCGGAAGCATGACACCCTTCGGCGATCCAGTGGTCCCGGAGGTGTAGATCAAGGTCGCCAGCGTTTCGGGCTTGATGGACGCCACGGTGCGCGTGACGAGGTCCGCGTCGCCGGCCAGTGCCTGGGCACCCAGCGCGTCGAGTTCGGCCCAGGACATCACGCGGTCCCCGTCACCTTGTCCCTCGATGAGGATGATCTTCTCCAGTGTCGGCAGTTGGTCCATCTGCGAGAGCACCTTGTCCGCCTGACCCTGATCCTCGGCCACCAGGTACTTGGACCCGGAGTCATTGAGGATGTAGGCGTACCCGTCCTCGCCGGTGGACGGATAGATCGTGGTGTTCGCGCCACCGGCGAGCATGACCCCACCATCGGCCAGGACCCACTCGATTCTGGTGTTGCTCGCGATCGCGACCCGGTCCTCCGGCTGCAACCCGAGGGCAAGCAAGCCGGCCGCGATCCGGTTCATCTCGTCGCCGGCTTCCTTCCAGGACCGGACCCGCCACGTACCGTCACCGGCGGGCGAACCGAAAGCAGGGGCATCCGGCGTGGCGGCCACCCGGTCGAGGATGGATTGCGAGAGCGTGTCCGCGCGAGCAGGTAGAGGCGCGTTCAGATCTCCGGAGATGTTAGCGGGCATAGAAGGACTCCAATTCGTGTGTTGGACGGCAAGGTCGGGTGAAGAAACAAGTCATTCGTCGTCGGAATCGAGTATTGCCGAATCGTCCGGGCCAGTCGGTTCGCTGACGGTCTCGACGAACTTGTCTGCGACCTCACGGCTGGCATGCTCCAGTTCGTGATCGATGTCCTCCGCATGGTCACGGGTCTTGCTCATGATTCCTCCGTCGACGGCTCGACAGCGCCTCGTTGCTGATCTTGGTCCGGTCAGAATGACACAATTCCTGCGGCATGTCAGCCGGGGAGATCTGCCCGGACCCTCACACAGGCTCAGGCTGCCGGACTCGGCTCTCACTGCACCGCAATTGTTGATTGTTCTGTCGCGTACAGCATCAGCGTCGTGTTTCCGTAGGCCTCGGGTGGGCGAACCACACCGGATCATTCAACCGGCGTCACCGGCTTCGGTTACGCTGCGCAAGTGCCAGTAGCTGAACTAGGGGAAGGACTTCTCGTCCGCCTTCTGACCGACTTGATGAACAAGGTCGCAAACACTGAAGGGGTGGGACTCATCATTGCCAACAGAGACGGCGAGCTACGTCATATAGCCGCTGTGGGCAATGGTCGGTTCTGGGATGAGTTGCAGATCACCGCGCGTTCCGGACCGATTCTCGACGCGCTGCAGACGGACAAGGCGCTCATTTGCGATCCGTTCGACCTGCGCAAGTACCCAGACCTGCAGCAGATGAGGGACGTGCTTGCCAAGCAGGAGCCATCGGCGATCGTCGTCATACCCAATGTGTGGACCTCCGGCGCTCAGCTCGTGACGGTCGTATACCTGGCAGCCTCACTCAGCGATGCAGAACTGGAAGTCATTGGTGAGCATGAACCACTGTTCGCATATGCACTCGGTCTGCTGGAGTACTGCGGCGAGGCGGAGGCGCAGGCCGAGCAGATGGTGCGCATGGTGCAGACGCGCAGCTGGATCGAACAGGCGAAGGGCATGATCATGACCCGGCGCTCCATCGGTCCCGATGATGCCTTTGCGGTGCTCGTAGAACACAGCCAGACCTCGAACGTGAAGGTGCGGGATCTGTCGACGGCCCTGGTCGGACTAATGACCGGTCCCGACGGGGACATCGAGGTCTCTGAACAGGCGATCGCTGCGGCGAAGGTGCTGTGGGAGGACATAAGCACTCGTAACGGTCAGTGACGACGGCTGTGATGTCGATCGAGACATGACCGCACTACTGCGTGGGTGGTCCTAGTCGTGGGATGAGAGCCCGAGGAACTGCTCGCCGCGGGCGCCAGGTCCAGGTGGCCTGCCAGTACTCCGAGTCCATTTCCCGCGGCCCCTATTGAGTTTCTTGGTGTCAGTCGAACCCCGCGGCGTCGATGCTGGACCTCCACAAGTACTCGCCACATCGGACGCCACTGGGCCCGAAGCGTCGATCTGACGACCAAACCTTGGGTCTGCCTTCAGGGGACACCGGTCTCACCCCCCACCGCGTGGATTCCCCTGATCAGGCGTCTGGAGGCTGCGTCCATTAGAGCTAGGGGGTGAACTTCTCGATGGTCAGGTCGCGCTCGTTGTTGGCACCCACTCGCAATGCTTCTCCTGGGATGCACAGCGTGTGGGCATGGATGGCGGTCATTGCGCTGCTCGCCGTGGGGTGGTCGCTGCGCCCGGCGTGGCCCGAGCAGCAGATGAAAACCTCACCCCGGATCGGACAATTGCTGGGGTGAACACCGGGCTGGATCGGCCCTTCGGAGGAGCATTTGACAGTGACGGCAACCTCTACATTCCCAGCGGAGAGAGCAACTCGGTGCTGGTGTTCGCCGCGGCAGACCTGACTGGGACCGGAAACCTGAACCTGACCCCGGTGCGCACCATCAAGGGCGGCAATACCGGACTCGCCCTACCTGCAGGGGTGGCTTTCGACGGCAATGGTGACCTGTACGTCGCTCAACAAATTGGCCCGGTGGAGGTCTTCGCTGCAGCAGACCTAGTCGGGACCGGTGAGCTCGACCTGAACCCATTGCGCACAATCATCGTGCCTTCGACAGGAGGTGGGCAGCTCGTTTTTGACGACAACGGAAATCTGTATGTCGGCGCCGGCTTCTCGGTGGTCGCATTCAGTGCCGTTGATTTGACGGGCACCGGACCCTCGACTCCCACTCCCCTACGCACAATCGTCGGCGACAACACTGACCTGTCGCTTCCGACCGGTCTGGCCTTTGATGGCAACGGGACGCTCTACGTGGCCGACATTGACTCCAAATCGGTGAAAGCCCTCACGTCCGGGAGCCTGGCTGGGACCGGCGACTTGAACCTCACCCCGGCACGCACAATTGTTGGCTCCAACACCGGCCTGTCAGAACCCTTCGGTGTCGTCTTCGGTCCTGATGGCAGACTCTACGTCGCCAGTTCCGCCTCCGATAGCGTCGCCGCGTATGCGTCTGAGGACTTGGCCGGGACCGGTGACTTGAACCTGACCCCGGCACGCACAATTGTTGGCTCGAACACCGGGTTCTCACTGCCGGTTGGTCTAGTCGTTCGACCCGACGGCACCCTCTACGTCTCAAATAATGGGTCCCAGTCGGTGGCCGTCTTTGACAGACTGGCTGTTGAAGCGTTCAGCGCGGCGCCCGATTCCGTCACGTTCTCCGACCAATTGGTGAACACGACCTCAGACGGTTCGACGGTGACGGTGACAAACAATGGCCGAGCAGACTTGGCCTTTGGTGCGGGCGCATTGACCTTGACCGGTGGTGACCCAAGCCAGTTCGCTGTGGATGCAGACGACTGCTCCAATCAGACATTGACCACCGGAGACACCTGTACTGCTGATGTCACTTTCACCCCTACCAGCGCCGGAGTCAAAAACGCGAAGCTCACGTTCACTGACAATGCTCCGGGTAGTCCTCATACCGTCGCTTTGACCGGTACTGGGTTGAGTCCAGCACCTACGCCACCTATGCCCACACCAACAGTCACGCCAACGCCGACTCCGACACCGACCCCGACGCCGACTGGGCGCACCAAGCTGCCGTTGGACGTGCGTTCGTGAGCGGGATCGGCTGGCGTCAAGCAGGCGGGCATGACCACAGTGGTCCGCAGCGCTGAGACTCTAAAAGCCGGCACACTGCGGATTCGGGTACGTTTCACCGGGCAGACCCCCAGCGCCTTTGGCGAGGTGCAGTACGCACGCGCCTTCATCTCCAAGAACGGTCGGGTGCGAGTTCGCACCTATGGATATCCCAGTCTGAAGGTGACTGTGCGCATCCGGGCAGTCCCCAAGCCAGGCAAAACGACGCGGTACAAGGCCACCTCCTGGCAACGGAGCTGGAAGACGGCCTAACGAACGGGCAGAACGCAGGATCCAGATTCGCCCGCGCTGTAGGCCTGAGACCGGCGATCAGCCAAACGCATCGGATTCGGGTCCCGCACGATCTGCTGGAAGTGGAACGCGTCTACGCAGGACTGATACCGACGCGCTCCCCTGACGGCCGAAAGACCTGTCGTAGTCCGACCACGGCGCGCCGGTGACGGCTGCGTCGGCCACGCAGTGATCTCCCGAGAAGTCGGTTGCTGATCGTTGCCGTCAGCGTGATCCAGGATCGGGAACGACGAACCCGTCGCGACCAGCGCCCATACTCAGCAAGGTTGCCTTCGTTCGTTGATAGGCCTCGGCCATGCGCGCATTGTCTTGATTGCGCGGAAGTTTACGCACGAGATCGACCATTCGGATGGGGTTTGACACGTTGAGCGTGGGGTATCCAGCTGCCTTGGTCACCGCGTAGCTATCGTCCGACTGCTCGGTGAAGGTCCAATTGGAGATGACACCCTCTTTGTTGCGTGGCCAGTGATCGTACTGACCACTGAGCTGGTTGCCGTGCCCGTAGATGATCCACATGTTGCCGATCTTCTGCACGGGTTGGACGACATGAACATGGTTGCCCAGAATCAGGTTGACGGCTCCGCTGGCCGCCAGAGCCTTCGCTACTCGTCTTTGTTGGGCGTTGGGCGCGGCGACGTTCTCATCGCCGGCATGCGTTGAAACAATCACGATGTTCGCACCCGCGGCCTTGGCAGCTTTGGCATCAGCGACCATCCGCGGTGCCGAGATCGTATTGCAACACCACGGCTGGTCCGAAGGAACCGTGTAGCCGTTGTATCCGTACGTGTATGCCAGATGCGCGATCCTTATGCCGTTCACCGTGTAGATGCTCGGCGTCTGAGCTTCTCCTCGACTGCGTGCTGTGCCCGAGTGGCCGATGCCTACCGCGTCCAATTCATCCAAGGTCTGTTTCACACCGGCTAATCCTTGATCCAGTGTGTGGTTGCTGACGGTCGAGCAGGCGTCGTAGCCGGTCTTCTTGATCGCTTGCGCGAGTTGCGGAGGCGTGGCGAAGACGGGGTAGCTCGTGTAGGGCCCCCCAGCCGGTGCCAGCGTCGTCTCAAGGTGGCAGATCGCGAAGTCGGCGGCCTTGATTCGCGCCTTGACACCGGCCAGTTCCGGGCCGAAGTCCATACGACCGCCACCGTCTGCCTCGGCCTGCATCCAGAGTGAATCGTGGATCAGAATGTCGCCGCTGGCGACGATATTGACTGACTTGGGGGGTCCAGGTGTGCCAGTGGGCTTCGTTGTTTGCTCAACTGGTCGGACCGATTCGGTAGAGGGGGTTGCCGCATCATCTGACCACGTCGCCTGCAGAGACCCACAGCCAGCCAATCCCATGAGGACCAGTGGAGCCAGCAGTACTTTGAGCACGCCGACGATCGTCGTCGTCTGATGATCGGCAGTTGTGGTGCGCGCTTGCCGCCACAGCTTCGGTTGTGCCCAGGGTTTCGCCCGCGAGGGCGGACAGACCCGGGGCGGCGGCATCACCCTCAGCATAGATTCCTAGCGCAGGGAAACCGGATTTCGACGTGCCAACAGACGCATCCAATGTGGGTGCCTGCAGCGTGTCAACCCATCGCGATCCAGACTGATCAACCCAACCCGCGCTGGACGAACGCGTCGAGCTGCGCCTCGGGGACCGCGCCGACGAGCCGATCCACCACTGCCCCGTCCCGGATCAACAGCAGGGTGGGGATACTCATCGCGTCGTACTGCTGGGACACCTGAGGCGAGTTGTCCACGTTGACTTTGGCGACCTTGAGCCGGCCCGGGTACTTTGCAGCCATCCTTTCGACTGCCGGCGAGACCATCCGGCAGGGCCCGCACCACGGTGCCCACAGATCCACCAGGACCGGCACCTTCGCCTGCAGAACGATGCTGCTGAAAGTTCCATCCGTCGCGTCGGTGAGCCACGGCAACGCCACCTTGCAGGATGCACACACTGGCGTGCCACTCGCAGTCGCGGGGACACGGTTCTTCGTGCCGCAGGACGGACAGGATTGGATGCGGGCGTCGGGCATAACTCAAAAATATCAGCGGTCCGGCCGCCTGACGGGTCGCGCTGCGATACTTGCACCGTGATGGAGGGGACTGCGGATGACCGCGCAGAGGTTTGGCGTCTGGCTGCGCAGAGAGCAGCCATGTCTGCAGCCGAGAAGGCCGCAATCGAGATCCAGCTGCGTGATCGGATTCGACATCTTGAAGGCGAACTCGCACGCGCCCACGGCACCCTCACCAACGTCGTGGCCAGCCGTTCCTGGACCGTCACGGAACCTCTCCGAAGGTTGCGTGCCCGACGATTTCAAGTCCCCCAATCCCAGGCAGCCTACGAAACGACCTCCCGCGAGGAGCTCTTCGAACGGCGCATGGCTGCAGCATATGAAGCACGGTGGTCGAACTGGCCGCAGTCCGAATCCCCCGGCTTCAATCAGAAGATTTGGCAGCGCCGGCTCACCGACAGGCGCCCGATCCTCAAGACCTACTGCGACAAGGCCGCCACTCTGGAACACGTGCGGCAATTGCTGCCCGCGCAGGTTCTTCCGGAGCGGCTGACCACCGCGGATTCAATGGCGCAACTGTCCTTCTCGGAACTCCCTGATGAGTATGTTGTCAAGGTCACCCACGCCTCGGGCGGCTCGGTGGTGGTGTGGGATGGACCCGAGTCCCCCGGCTACAGCCACGAGGTCTGGGTGCGTCGCGCCTACCATCGCGGCGATGTTCCATTCGAGGTGGTGCGCGCGGAACTCGGCCGTTGCCTCGAGCACGACTTCGGCTGGGATCTCTTGGAGTGGGGCTATCTGGGCGTTCCCCGGACTGTGGCCGTCGACCGTCTCTATCGCGGCGCGGACGGTGGCCTGCCCGACGACCTCTCCATTTACGTGTTCCACGGTCGGGCAGAAGTGATTCGGCAGGCCAGCGATCGGCAGCGCAGCACTGAACGCTGGGCGGGCATGTTCGACCGCGACTGGAAGACTCTGCCAATCCGACACGGAAGAGCCACCCCGGCTGAGTTCCCACGTCCCGAGGAGCTCGATTTCGCGATTGAATTGGCGGAGGAGCTCTGCACCGACGACGAGACGATGCGCGTCGATTTTCTGCTGACCGCTGACGGTCTGCGCTTCGGTGAGATTACTCCCTACACGATGTCGGGCAACGTGGAGACCGACACGGACACAGCCGATCAATACCTTGGGTCGTTCTGGTGAGTCCCGACGCAGTACACGACTGGCGGGACAGGTTCGTTGCAGCCGTCCGCACCAACGATATCGACGCTGGCCGGAGGCTG
>ERZ795053.1468-NODE-1468-length-29923-cov-9.389380_pt1 | contig 29923 bp, 19 predicted proteins | sample MGYA00375137_ERZ795053 | MGnify/ENA primary metagenome ERZ795053 (study PRJEB30182, sample SAMN05720284) | activated sludge metagenome | isolation source: Anaerobic digester | place: Hong Kong | collected 2014-12-17 ...
CCGATCTCTGCTCACCTGGATCAACCTGCGCGGCGTGCGCGAAAGCGGCACGATCTTTGCCCTGCCAACCTACGCCTTCGTGGGTGGGGTCTTGCTGGTTGTGGGTATCGGGCTGGTGCGCTACACCGGTTTGTTTGGCGTCCCGGCCATGATCCCCCAGGTCCACGACGTGGAACCGGCACAGCCGGTCACACAGTTGCTGTTTATCTGGCTGGTGCTGCGCGCCTTTGCCGCCGGCTGCACGGCGCTAACCGGCATCGAAGCCATCAGCAACGGCGTGCAAGCCTTCAAACCGCCGGAATCAAAAAACGCGGCCAAGACCATGGTGGCCATGGGCATCATCGCGATGTCGCTCTTCGTGGGCATCACCTTCCTGGCTACCCACCTCAACATTCTTCCTTCCGAGGAAGAAAGTGTGCTGTCGCAAATGACGCGCAGCGTGGCCGGCGGCGGCGTGATTTACTATTGGGTTCAGTTTTTCACGATGATGATTTTGATTTTGGCGGCCAACACCGGCTATCAGGACTTTCCACGTCTCAGCTCCTTTTTGGCGAAGGATGGCTTTATGCCGCGCTGGATGACCCACCGCGGTGACCGGCTGGTGTACAGCTATGGCATTATTGTGTTGGCGTTTCTGGCTTCGATCATCATCCTGGTTTTCCGCGCCGATGAAATTGCTATGCTTCCGTTGTATGCTCTGGGCGTGATGCTGAGTTTCACACTGTCGCAGTCGGGCATGGTGCGCCTGATGGGTAAAATTGGCAAGCTCAAGCCGGGTGAATCGCTGTTTACCGGGGTGACGACCATTCATTTCGAGAAGGGTTGGCCCTGGAAGCGGGCGTTAAATGCCGTGGGGGCGACGACAACGGCCGTTGTCCTCATTGTGCTCATCGTCACCAAATTCACCGAAGGGGCCTGGGTCATCGTCCTGGCTGTGCCGGCGTTGGTGGTATTCTTCCGCAGCATCAACCGCCACTACGGCAACGTGGCCGAATCGTTGAGTACCCGTGATCTGGAATTGGCCGACGTCACCCGGCCGGTGGCCAACGTGCTCATCGTGCCGGTGGCCGACGTGCACCGGGGCACGCTGTATGCCCTGCAATTTGCCAAAACCTTTTCCGGCGACGTGCGCGCTGTGTCTATCGTCACCTCCGAAGAGGCGCGCGAACGGCTGACCCGCCGCTGGAATCGTTTCCCGGAGATCACCAAAGATTTGAATCTGATTTGTATCGATTACGAGTATCGTGACGTGCTGTCGCCGCTGGTGGATTACGTGGAAGGCGTTTGCCAAAACGAGTTCCCCGGCCAGGTGGTGACCGTGGTGATTCCTGAATTTGTGCCGGAATCGGTTGGTTCGCAGTTTTTGCACAACCAGACGGCCAATTTCCTGCGCTTCCGACTGCGCGGCCACCGCAACGTGGCGGTGATCGACGTGCCGTATCACATTTCCTAGCTTGGGGCGCTTTGCCGCGTAAAAAAGAGCGCCTGGTTGCTGAACCAGGCGCTCTTTTTTATTTTAGAACTGAGCTCGGCTTATTCGCCGGTGGCCGGGTCCGGCGCGCTCTCGGGATCGCCATTTCCCTGGGAGGATTTGGTGGGCACGCGGACGCGAATCTGGTGTTTGCCATCGGCCACGGAGACGATGGTTTGGACGTCGATATCTTTGGGCACCAGGCCAAAATCTTGCAGGGTCCAGATGGTGGTGATGCGGTCGCTGAGGTTTGGCCATTGGTCTTTGGCCCACAGATAGCGCCGCCGGCTGAACTGCCAGATGGGTTCGGGTTGGTAGGCGGGCTCAAAGGCGCAAAATTGCTCCCAGATTTCATCGTTGTCGGTGAGGGGGAAGAGGATGTCTAGCATGGCTTTTTGGACGATGGCTGCGTTACGGCCGTTTTCCTCGTCTACCCAGTTCACATGATAGTTGTGGATGAACATGAAAATGCCAAAATGGGAGTAATGTTCGACTCGCCGCAGAATATTGTGCTGCTCGCCATAGGCGGCGTCATACGTGGCGGTGAGTTCGATGCTCGGTTCCTCTACCCGTTCATGGTGGTCATTGGAGACGTGGAACAATTGGGGATCGACGTTGTACAGGTATGAGACCAGGGTCGTAATGCGTTCGGGACCGACGTTGAACTTGGCGAAATCGCCGGCATGGATGCCGTCCAGAACGGCGTCGGCGACACCTCGCTGGCGGGCCTGGTCGTGGGCGCGCTGGACGCCGATGTCGTAAGCCGGTTTGCGTGTGCCGGGGGGGAATTGGGGCACGGCCGTCACCGGGCGCAGTCGTTTCAGGCCGCCATTGGCCACAAAAATCTGGAAGAGCGTGATGCTGACCCCGGCCAGAATAATCGCCGGTAAAGCCTCTGTTTTTTGGGTCACCAACACAAGCATCATAAAGTAGCTGGCGATCATGCCCCGCAAGCCGGCAAACCGCAGGGATTTGGCTTCGGCCGAGCCGGGCAGGATCCCTCTTTCTTCGAGCACATCGTTGCGGACAAAGAAAACTGTGGTGCTGGTGATCACAAAAGCGCTGACAAAACCAAACGCATAATACGATTCAACAACCACGACCTCACGGATGATGGGGATGAGGATGGCCGAGACTGCCCAGATCACGCCGATGCCAATGCGATCGTCGATGAAAAAGCCGGGCAGCCGGCCCAAACGGGCGGCGTTGGCGGCTACGGCCGCCCCGCCGACGTAGCCGCCGCCCTGTGCCAGCAGCAGGATAATGGCCAGCAGCGTACCGGCAATGAATAAAAATGTTTCGCCAAACGTCCCGGTCGTGGCTTCGCTGACATGGCGGGCCAGGGCGATGTCGTAGGCCAGGGCTTCGATGATTTCATCGTCGGACAGGCCGGCCAGTTCTTCGGGCAGGGTCGGGGCATTGCTGAGGGGGCCTTCGACGACGGCCGCAGCATATTCGGAGGCAAACAGCTCGTCGGCGGCGCGTAAATCGGCGTTGGTGACGGTGATATTTTCTTGGGAAACGCCGTTGCCCAACGTCTGCGCCGAGACGATTTCATATTCGATGAGCAGGGTGCTGTAGCCTTCGGTGGCCGGGATGTTCCACTGCTGGGCGGCAAAAAGTTGGAAAACGCCGGTGCCAATCAGAAAGACGGCGGCCAGGGTGAGGGCGGTGTTGATGGTTTTCCATTTGGGGCGGGCGGCATGTTTGCCGCTGGCGGGAATGACTTCGTAGCCGGAAAAGCCTAACATGGCGCTGGACATGGAGCGGAAAAATAGTTGGAACATCACCACCGTGGACAGGGCGGAAATGTCCTGGGTGGCCCGCACGACATGTTCGGTAACGCCCGCTAATTGTAGACGGGTGACGATGCCCTGGGTGAGAAAGGCCCAATCCGGATTGGCAACGGCCGTTACCCCCACCATGCCCAACGCCACAACCGTAAAAATCGTAAAAGCCCCGCCGCCAATCAAGAAAAGCGGCACAGCCCGTTTAGGCCCCATCGCCACCAGGACAACCATGATGAAGAAAGCAAACACTTCGGCCAGCAGGATGCGGTAAGGAGCCAATTCCGGCAAGACGAGCATGGTCACGTCGGCCGCCGAGATGGAGCTGATGATGATGGTGAGAACGGCGTCGAGGAAAAATAAACTGGTACCGATCCAGGACAACCAGCGCATCTTGGCCGGGCCGATGGCTTCGACCAGGGGGCCGCTGCCGCCGGCGTTGGGCCGAAGGTAGGCGCCGGCTTTGTAGGCGGGCACGATGCCCAGTAACAGCAGCACCGACAAGACGATGAACGCGGCAATGGCGATCTGGTGATACCCTTGCGCGCCGTGGATCGCGAGCAAGGTCTGGTAGGCGGCCACGCTAAAGGCGTCGGCGGCGATCTCAAAAATCAAGGCCAGCACCCCAAGGCCGGTGCCGCCAAGCAGCAGCCCTTCGATCATCAAACCGGGCAGTTTGCGGTTAGCTTCCTGGCGTTCAGCCGGATCGATATAGTTTTTGAACATAAGGCAGGTCTCCTGTCACGGGTGGACAACTAAAACGGACGGTCTGACAGGCCGTCCAACGTTAAGCAATGCAGAAAAGTTTGCGGTGGCAGGTGAATGAGGGAGGGGGTGAAGATTTGAAAGGCCAGTATGTGCTTGAGACGCAAAGCGCCAGTTGAGATCATGTACTTGTTTGTTCGACAGCTGTGTGTGGCCGTAAATGAGCCATCATAAAAAGGTGGTCAGATGAAAATATTATAGACCAGGTTTTTTTCTGCGGCCAATGGGTGCAGGTTGATTTCGCGGTGCAGCCGGTGCGAGGTGGTCAGGGGTAGGGGTCGGGCGTGTCTGTCGGGGGCAGGGGATAGGGATTGGGCGTGGCTGTGGCGGTGGGCGGCACGGCCGTTTGGGTTGGCGTGGCCGTGTTGACCGGTGTGGCGGTGTTGGTTGGCTGCGGGGTATGTGTGGGCTGCGGCGTGTTGGTCGGACGCGGCGTATTGGTCGGGCGCGGTGTGTTCGTGGGTTGGGGCGTGTGGGTGGGACGCGGCGTATTGGTGGGCTGGGGCGTTGCGGAAGGGGTGATGGTGGCCGTGGGCACGGCCGTTGGCGTGCGTGATGGCGTCATCGTCGGGCGTGGAGTGGGTGTGGCGGTAGCGCCTGGCCCTGATTGGGTCGCTGTGGGCGAGGGCGTCCGGCTGGGGGTGGTGGAAGGTGTCGGTGTTCTGCTGGGAGTGGTTGATGGCGTTGGCGTGCCAGTGGGCGTGCGCGACGGTGTGACCAAAGTGGGGGGCAGATTCGTGGCCGTTGCCGGTGGTGTATTGCTGGCCGTAGGGGCCGCCGTGGCCGGGGGGCTAGCGGTGGCCGCCGCCCCTTGCGACGTGGCCGTGGGCGCAGTTTCCGGCGTGGCGGTGGCGTCAGGCTGATCGTCGTCGGGTGCGGCCGTTGGAAACTGGACGACTGCAGCCGGGGTGGTGATGATGCCTCCCTGCTCGGCGGCGTCGGTTGGCGTCAGAGCCAGGCGGGCGGCGTCGGTGGCGGCCTGCTCGATGATCGATGGATCGACTGGCGCGAATACCTGGCTGTCACGGCCGTAATCTGCCTGGCCTTGGGCCAACATGTTGGCCATGACCGCGTTGTCAGGTCCATTAAGCCAAAGCGCCAGCCAAAAAGAGACAAAGATACAAACAAAATTCGCCAGCAGCGCAGCCAGAAGGATCAGGCCGATGAATTGTCGCCGGGAACGCTCTCTGGCAGGGGGGGCGGAGGAAATCATTCTCGCGTGGTGTCCAACGGCAACGTGATCGAGAACGTGCTGCCCTGTCCCAGTTCACTTTGCACCTGGATGCTGCCCTGGTGCATATCGACCACCGCGCGGGCGATAAACAGACCTAACCCAACCCCGCGCATCTCGTGGTTGATGCTGTTCTGGGCACGGAAAAAGCGATCAAATAGGTGCGCCTGATCGCTTTTGGCAATGCCGATGCCGGAATCGGTGATGTCCAGGCGCATGAGGTGCAGATTTTCCTTGAGACGTACGGCCACCTGACCGCCGGAGGGTGTGTAATTGTGGGCATTGCTAAGCAAACTTTCGATAGCCCAGCCCATCTGCGTCGGATCGGCCGAAACGCAGGGACTGGTTTCAGGTAGTTCCAGTTGCAGGGAAACTCGTTTGGCATCAAAACGGCCGTGCCAGTTATTCACCGCCGACTGCACCAGATCAGAAAATTGCACCTGCTGCCTTTCCAGCTTGATCGTCCCGGCCTGAATCTCAGAAATGTGGATAAGCTGGTTGATGTGGTGTTCAAGCTGCTGGCTGCCTTTTTGGATGTTGCGCATAAATGCTGTCTGGCGATCATCAAGCTGCTCGGTGCCGTTTTTTAGCAGCAGATTGGTGTAGACCTGGATGGCGTTTAAGGGCGTGCGCAGTTCGCGCGAGATGCTGGTGATGAATGCATCCTTCAGGTGCTCGGCCTCGGCTTCTTGGGTAATGTCGCGCAGGACCAAAACCACCCCGAAGCGCTCGCCAGTGGGAGTCAACACCTCGGTTGCCAGGGTCATCAAGCTGCGCCGGCCGATTTGCAGTTGTTTGGCCTGGGTAGACGCCCCGATCTCGGCGACGACGCCAGCCTTGGCCGGGTCCGGTGCGCCAGGGGCCGGCAGCAGTTCGCGGATGGGACCGGCGGATAAAAAGTCGTGCGAGAGATCGGCGAGCAGTTGTTGGGCGGCCACGTTGGTCACGACGATGCTGTTGTTGTCGTCCAACAGGATGACGCCATCGGTGATGGTGTTGAGGATAGTTTCCAGTTCGCGGGTTTGCTTGACTAGCTGCTGGGTGCGGGTTTCCAGCCGGGCAGTCATCAGGTCGAGGGAGGCAGCCAACTGGCCGATTTCATCTTGTCGGTCGATGCCGGTGCGCTGATGGAGGTAGCCTTCGCCAACGGCCGTTGCCGTCAGCACCAACTGCGACAGCGGATCGGTAATGCGGCGCGTGATGCTATATCCGATCAGCAAGACGGTCAGGAAGGTAATCGAAAAAATGATCAGGAAGGTGTTGCGGTTCTGGTTGAGTGGTGAGGCAATGAAATTGTCGGGGAAAGCGACGCTAAACAAGCCAAAGGATTGGCCGCGCAGCCGCCAATCGCCAAAAGCCAGGCGGTAATCCTGCCCCATCACTTCCAGTCGTCGCAGGGGCACTTCGGAATCGGCTTTGGTAGACACAACCTGTACGCGTTCTGGGCTTTCCCGCAGCGCGGCGACGATGTCCGTGTAGGTTTCGGAATTGGTCGGCAGGCCCAGGGCGCCTGTCTGGTCATTGGGGCTGAGGGTGGTTTCCAGGACACGGCCGTTATTGTCATACAGCGTCACCCGCGCCAGCGCATACTGCGACAGGTCGACGACCATACCGCGCAGATAAGTGCCCACCATCGCGGCCCCCACCTGTTCGCCATCCTGTAACACCGGCCCTATCGTAAACAGCATATACCCTTCCGGCGTTTCGCTGACCATCACGCGCTTGTCGCCGAATGCGTCGCTATACCCGCCCAGGATGAGATTCAGGTCTTCGAGACTGGAGAAATCACGGTCAGAGAGCGGCTCGATTTCTTCCGGCGGCACGCTGTTTAGACGCTGCCAACCATAAACCTCTCGTCCATTGCTGTCAACAATTTCGACAGCGTCCGCCTGGTTATTGACGATAATGGGAAGGATCAGGCTGTGCAGCCCTGCTGTATCCCCTGCGGCTAAATTTTGGCCCACGCCCTGCGTTGCCGCAATGGCCCGCAGGGTACTCAGCCGGGCATCCTCAAATTCCACCATTCGCTCGGCCACCACCCGGCCGGCGTCGATGAGCTGCGTGTTATAGCGCTCGTTGGCCGATTGGGAAAATTGGGAAGTGATGATATACGTGCCAATACTAGCCACTACCAGGGTGAGTAGCAGAAACGGGACAATGATGCGCGCGCCAATGCCGTATCGCAGCTGGCGCCAGAATGATTTAGTTTCGGACACGGGTTTTCAGGTGTCTAGGACCTTCTGCCGTCCTTTCCTTTGGTTTGTTTCGTTTAATTTGCTATCGCTATCTTTGGCCTCTTTACGTTTTGCCGGGAGAGAAATGGTCTTCCGGCGTTACTGGGCGAAAGCAGGGCGTTGAGTTGTTAAGGCCTTTTGAATACAGTAGACTTTGCCCATGTTTAAGTCATATGTCGAGTGGATTCGTCAACGTGTTGGCCGTCAAAAAATATTTTTGGTTACTTCTTCGGTGATAGTGCGGGATGCTTCTGATCGCATCCTCTTGCAGCAGCGTACCGACTTTGATGTATGGGGGTTGCCCGGTGGCGTCCTAGAAATTGATGAAGATATTCAGGCATGTGCCCACCGCGAATTAAGAGAAGAAACCGGTCTGGAGGCCGGAAAGTTTAGATTGGTGGGTGTTTATACAGAGCCCCAATTTGACGTGACGTATCCGAATGGGGACCAAGTACAACAGTATACGATTTGCCTTACAGGCTATCTTTCCGGGGGTGATATGGCGCCGGACGGACTGGAAACCAGAGCGCAGGCGTTTTTTACACTGGACGAAATGGCAGATTTGTCGATCCCGCACTGGTATTGGGCGATGATTCGCGACGCGGAACGGGGCGGCCCGCCGGCCTTTTTGCCGCCACAGGCTGCCTCACGGCCGTTTGACCAGATTCGCCTGATGCGCCAGTTCGTGGGGCGGGAACGCATTGTGGCGGTGGGGGCGATGACGGCCGTTTACCGGGCCGACGGCCGTTTCCTCCTGGTGCGCCGCCAGGACAACGGCGAATGGACCTTTCCCGCCGGCTATTCTGATTTGGGCGAAAATGCGGCCCACACGGCCGTGCGCGAAACGCTGGAAGAGACCGGCTACCACGTCATCCCGGAGCGCATTCTGGCCGTTTACTCCTCGCCAACCTACCACCACACCTTCCCCAATGGCGACCAGGTAAAAAATGTGGGCACGCTTTTCCTGGCCCGGCTCAACGGCGGCGAGGCCGTGCCCGAAGCCGCCGAGGTGTCGGCCATTGCCTGGTTGCTGCCGGCGGAAGCGCTCCAGGCCGTACCCGAGCTTTTCCGGCCGCTATACGCGCAGGTGTTTGCGGCCATGCCGCCAGTTAACGGAGACCCGACCGGCCAGGCGTGGCCGAGGAGCGCTTTACTAGATTGAAAGCGACGACAAATCAAAAAATTACCTGGTTGGTGTTGATGGTGCTGGGGTTGTTGGCTCTGGGCACACTGGGCTACGTCTTGTTGGAGGGCTGGGGGCCGGTCGATGCTCTGTTTATGACGGTCATCACCCTGACGACGGTAGGCTTTAGCGAGGTCAAACCGCTTTCCACTACCGGCCGGTTGTTTACTATGGGCTTAATTTTGCTGGGCGTGGGCACGCTGGCCTATGGGCTGCGCACGCTGGGCGAATTGGTGCTGGAGCGGGATTATTTGCGGCAGTGGAGGAAAAAGCGGATTATGCGGCAGGTAGAAACAATGCGCGATCATGTCATTGTGTGCGGTTACGGCCGTGTCGGGCAAAGTGTGGTCACGACGCTGCTGGAGGGCAAACGGCCGTTTGTCGTCGTCGAAAAAACCGTGCGACCCATTGAGGCGCTTATCGCCCTCGGCTGCGCCGTGATTGAAGGCGACGCCACCAACGACGCCGTGCTGCGTCAGGCCGGCGTGGAACGCGCCTGGGGTATGATCGTCTGCGCCGGCGATGATTCGGTTAATCTCTTCATCGTCCTGTCGGCGCGGGCCATCAACCCCGATTTGTTCATTATCGCGCGCTGTGTGGACGGCGGAAACGAGGCCAAAATGCGGCTGGCCGGGGCCAATCGCGTCATTTCGCCTTACCAGATCGGCGGGCGGCACATGGCCAACATCGCCATCCGGCCGCACATCGTCGATTTTTTTGAAGTGGCCACGCTGGACAGCGGCGAAGAAGTGTGGGTTGAAGAGGTCATCGTGGCGGCTCAGGCCTTTTTAGCCGGCAAAACGGTAGGCGAAGCCGACGTGCGCCGTGAAACCGGCGTCACCCTCATCGCCCTAAGGCACACCATTGAGCCTGGGCAGACCTCGACCATCGTCCCCGATGCCAATACCCGCCTGATGGCCGGCGATGAACTTATCGTCGTGGGCACGCGGGAGCAGCTGACCCATCTGGAAAGGCTGGCGCGCTAGATGCGGCGTTGGCGTTACGGCGCGGTCTGGGTTTTCAGCGGGGCGCTCCTGCTGTTGCTGGCTTTGTGGGGCGCGCGCACGGCGCGCACCGTGGACAATTATACCGATCCGGCCGGCCCGGTTTTTTACGGCCGTTTCGCCGAACCAACCGCTGCTCCTCGCAGCACCCTTCGGATAGTCACCTGGAATATCCGCTTTGGCGAAGGGGCTGCCACGGCCGTGGCCGAAATCCGCGCCAATCCCCACCTGCGTGACGCTGACTTGCTGCTGCTGCAAGAGATGGACGAGACCGGCGTGGCAGACATGGCCGCCCGTCTGAAATATGATTATGTTTACTTTCCGGCGTCGGTTCATGCCCATCACGGCCGTAACTTTGGCAACGCCATCCTGAGCAAATGGCCGCTTTCCCGGCCGGAAAAAGTGCTGCTGCCCTTTGCCAATCCCAGCAATAGCCAGCGGCGCACGGCCGTTCGGGCCATCGTTACGGTGGCCGGCCGGCCCATCACCGTCATCAGCACGCATACGGAGACCTACTGGCTGGGTCGGCGCGAGCGGCTGGGGCAGGCGGCGGCCATCGCCGCCGCCATTCCACCGGGCGAAGGGCCGGTCATCGTGGCCGGAGATTTTAACACCGTCACGCCGGCGGACGTGGGCGCGCTGGTTGATTTGTTTACGGCCGTGGGCCTGAACCACGTGTCGGCAGGGGCCGGGCCATCGGTGGCGGTGGCCGGGGTCGGCGTGGCGGCTGACCACATTTTTGCCCGAGCGCTGCCGGTTGTGGCTGCTGGCGCGGTCGCCGAAACGACTGCCAGTGATCACGCGCCGGTGTGGGTGAAACTTGCCTGGACAGGGCAGCAATCAAGCGACGGCGCGCCGTAATTCAGATATAGTTAGTTTGCTGCAATCGGACTGTTTCGTTTTACTTTTGGGTTAATTCATAATCAGGAGGCGTTGGATGAATGGAAAGCGGGGGTTTTTGGGCCGGATAACGGCCGTCATGGTTTTGCTGGTATTGCTGTTAGGCATGACCCAGTCGGCGCGCGCCGAAGGCGTAATTTTTGGGGAGCTGGTGGCCGCCGGCGATGAGATTGAAGGGGACGTGGTGCTGAACGGCAACGACGTGCGCCTGGCCGGTGTGGTGGACGGCGACGCCTTTATCGTCGGGCGGACGGTGATTGTGGATGGCAGCGTCAGCGGCAGCCTGTTTGTCATTGGCGACAAGGTGGTGATCAACGGCGACGTGGGCGGCAGCGCCTACGTGGGCGCGGTGTCGCTGCAGGTGGGGGAAACGGCCGTTATCGGCCGCAGCCTCTACAGTTTAGGCGTCAGCATCCTGACCGAGCGCGGCTCGAACATCACCCGCGACTTGTATGCCCTGACCTTTAGCGCCCGGTTGGGCGGCAACGTCGGGCGCGACACCCAGGCGGTCATTGGCATCATCGAAGCGGTTCGTTTTGTGCTGAACAGTGTGAACCGGGCCACGACAGGGCAGCCGGTCTCCTTCCTGGAGCCGGGCCTGACGATTGACACGCGCGGCCGGGGCACGATGTACCGCGTCCAGTCCCAGACCGATGAGACTGACCCGCAGGCGGCGGCGCTGGCCGCCTGGCTGGCGGTGCAGGGGCGGCTGCTGGTCAGTTACCTGGTTGTCGGGCTGCTGGCGCTGTGGCAGGCGCCCGGTTTGCTGGGCAAGTGGTCGGGCGAAGCCGGGAAACGGCCGTGGCCCGCTGCCGGTTCTGGCCTGGTGGCTTACATTGTGGGTTTTGTGGGGGCGTTCATCATCCTGCTCGTCCTCATCGCGGTGGGTGTGGCGCTGGCCGCGGCGACGTTTTGGGGGCTGGCCTGGACCTGGTGGGGCATTTCTCTGTCGGGCCTGGGGCTGGCCTTTTGGATATTCATTTTATTTGTCTCCTATCTCAGCAAGGTGATCGTGGCTTACCGTTTTGGGGGCTGGTTCCTCGGCCGGTTCTGGCAGCGGGCGCAGCGGCGCGTCTGGGCGTTGCTGCTGGGCCTGGTGCTGTTTGTCTTGCTGGCGGCTATCCCGTATGCTGGTTGGGCGTTGAGCATGGTCGTGACCTTTATCGGTCTGGGCGCGGTCGTGCTGGTCTTTTTCCGCGATCGAAGTGAAAAGGGCGAGGCGGTGGGGGAAACGGCCGTTATCACCGCCGGGTAGCATGTATTCATTTAACCTGGGCACGATTGGCGGGTTTTTAGCGGCGATGTGGGCGTTGATCCGGGGCGTCTTGGCGCTGGACCCCAACGCCTACGTCGCCGCCCTGACGCAAGATGGCGGCGGCCGTCTGTCGGTGGCCGTGTTGTTTACGGCCGGCCTGTCCATCACACTGGGGCAGAGCGTGGTGCTCTTTGCCAATCGCGTGCCGCGCCGCCGCTTCTTGTTCAGCCTGATTTTGTCTTCGCTGCTGCTGCTGGTGGGCGTTTTCTTTTGGGCGGCGACGGTCTGGCTGCTGGCCACGTTTCTTTTTGGCGCGCAGCAGTCCATGCGCAACGTGTTGATCATGGTCAGCCTGAGTTATGCGCCGATGGTGTATGGCGTTTTTGTGCTGCTGCCCTATCTGGGCAACATCATCGCCATTTTTTTGCGCATCTGGATTTTGGTGGGCGTGGTGGGGGCGGTGATGGTGATCATGCCCCTGGCGTTCTGGCAGGCGCTGCTTTGCTGCCTGCTGGGCTGGCTGTTTTTGGAATTGGCGACGCGTTTTCCGCTGGTAACGGCCGTTGAAGCCTGGCTCTGGCGCATCACCACCGGCGCGCCGGAAATGCTGGCGACGGCCGACGTGGTGGACCAGTTTGTGCAGGAGATGCGGGCGGCGGCACGGCCGTTTGCCGGTGACCTGCCTGACGAGGACGGCCGTCCATGAGCGCTGTCGTGGAACCGCTGTTTTGTCTGTTTGGCCTGGGCCTGCTGCTGCTGGTGGTCATGGCTTTTGCCTCACCGCTGGAAGCTTTAGGCTGGTGGTCGGGCTGGTCCCGGCGGCGCTCATCGGCGGCACGGCCGTCCGATCAACCCGCCCTGCCACTACCCCACTCCGACGCCGATTATTTCCTCGTCTACCTCACCGCCATCGGCGGCATCTCGGCCGAGGACATCTCCAAACGCGAGCGCGCTTTCCTGGCCGAGCTTCAGCGGCAGGTGCCTAACGCCGAAATCATCCAGGACGTTTTCCCCTTTTCCGTGACCAACAATCCGCTCAACGGCGAGCGCCAGCTTGGCTGGTTGTGGCAAAAAATCCACAACAGCCGCATGAAGCGGCGCGGCGGCTTTGTGGCCACCCTGATTTTTGTGCGCAATTTGCTGCAGGTGGCAGTTTCCGGCGATCCGCGCTATGGCCCCATCTACAACGTGGGCGTGGCCCGCGAGATTGGCCTTAGCTTGCTGCGGCATGGGTATCAGCCAGGCAGCGGCAAGCCCATTACGGTGATGGGCTGGAGCGGCGGCGGGCAAATTGCCGTCGGTGTCGTTCCTTACCTCAACCAGGCGTTGGATGCGCCGGTGTACGTGGCCTCGATTGGCGGCGTCATCACCGACGATCCTGGCGTGGCTTACGCCGAGCAAGTGCTGCATTTGCAAAGTTCCAAAGACAAATTCCCCAACATTTGCGACATTTTGTATCCGGGGCGGTGGCCGTTTGTGCGCTATTCTGCCTGGAACCAGGCGCTGCAAGACGGCCGTATTCACACCATCGACCCCGGCCCCATGACCCACACCGGGCGCGGCGATTATTTCGATTACCGGGCGACGCTTCCCGACGGCCGTACCCACGGCCAAAAAACGGCGGCGCTCATCGGGCAGTTTGTGCGCCAGCAAGCTTTGCCGGCAGCGGCTTAAACGACGTGCGCATTCTCGGTCTGGTTGTCACGGTGATAGCGGCTTCTTCGCTGTTCAATCCCCGCAGCGGACCGCTGCATGTTATCTTTTGGCTGCCCAAGCTGCTGGCGACGGCGCTGTCGCCGCTGCTGGCGCTGGCCGGGTGGCTGCTGGCGTTGGCCGGCCGGCGGCGGCGGGATTGGCTGCTGGCGGCGTTGGGATTGACCGGTACGGCCGTGGCTCTGCGCCATTTCAACGAGATTACCCGCCCGCGTGACATTGCCCTCTCAGATGCGTTTGGCCCGGACTGGGCGGCGCGTATCCCCCCGGCGCTGCACGGCCGTTTGTCGCCGCACCGCTGGCGGCCGTTGGTCTGGGGTGAGCCGCACGGCCGTATCCAGCGTCACGTAGTCTATGGCCACAATCCCGACAACGACGGCCCCCTGCTGGCTGACATTTTGCAGCCGCCGGCGGGCGTAGCGCCCAGCGGCATGGCGCTGATTTACGTGCACGGCGGGGCCTGGCGTTTCGGCCGGCGCAACATCGGCAAATTCCCCTACTTCCGCCAGTTGGCCGGGCAAGGCCACGTGATCATGGACATCGACTACACCCTGAATCCCCAAACGTCGGTTCCGGGCATGGTGATGGACGTGAAGCGGGCCATCCTATGGTTAAAAGCCCACGCCGCCGACTACAACGTGAATCCCGAGCGTATTGTCTTGACCGGGCAGTCGGCGGGCGGCCACCTGTCGCTGCTGGCGGCTTACACGCCCAATTACCTGGGCTTGCAGCCCAAAGACGAAGCGGGGCGGGCGGTGGCGGGCGATACGGCCGTTCATGCCGTCATTTCTTACTATGGTCCACCGGACATGACCGCTCTGACAGAAGACATCCAGGCGCGGTTTACGGCCGTGCTGACCGGCCGGGTGAACCGGCGCATCAACCAACTGCTGGCGCGCATTGGCGAGCATGGTTGGGAGCAGGCGTTGTCTTCCCTGGTGGGCGGGCCGCTGGCCGACATCCCGGACATGTACCGGCTCATCTCGCCCATCACCTATGTCGACGATGGCTGCCCGCCGACGCTTCTGCTGCACGGCACGCATGATTTCCTGGTGGATCATGAGGCGGTGAAGCGGCTGCACCGGGCGCTGCGACTGGCCGGCGTGCCGGTGGTGCACATCGCCTTACCCGGCTGTGAGCACAGTTTCGAGTCGATTTTGCCGCGTGTGTCGCCGGCGGCGCAAACGGCCGTGTATTACATGGAGCGGTTTCTGGCGCTGTTGGTTTGAAGCTGGGGACTGGGGATTAGAGACTGGAGACTGGAGACGCAATCTTGCCAATCTCCAGTCTCCAGTCTCTTTTAATTTACCGTGGACTGATTAAATTTTCATACCGCAAAATGACCTGCCCGGTGGCGTCTTTGAGTATCAATTCGTTGGGGTTGATCTGATAGCTGGTGGCCTGGGGCAGCAGTTGGAAATAGCGGTTTTCCTGTTCCATGATGCCCGGCGGATCCACGCACAATGTTTGTGTGGCGCTGGGGCTACCAATGGTCACCTGGCCGTTTTGGCCGGTGAAGGTGGCGTTGAAGTTATTGCAGCCGCCCGTGCCGGTCACCTGCCCATTGTTGCCAAACAAGGCCGTCACTTCTGTTCCGTTGATTACCGAGACGAGCGCGCCGACGCCATCGTAATAGTAGGATAGCCGCCAGGAGGTTCCGGCGATGGGCGGGATGGTGGGCACGGCCGTTACCGTGACCACGCGCTCTTGTACATCCTGACGGCCGTTGGGTCCATTGGCTTCCAGGCGATAGGTGTATGTGCCGGCGTCGTTCAGGCAGTCCGGGGCGGCGCCGCTGGCCGGGGCATTGTCCAGAATGACTGACCCATTGCGCAGCAGCCGGATGACAGTGACGGAGCCGCCGACGGTCCAGTTAATGTTGACGCAGTTTCCGGCCTGGATTTGCTCCGGCGCGACGCTGAAAGCGGTGATTTGCGGCGGGGCGACGGTGGGCGTGGGGGGAACGGCCGTGGGCGTGTTGGGCAGCGGCGTAGCCGTGGGTTGGGCTGGCGCGACCACGGTGAGTGTTTGCTGGCGGTTGCTCACGCCGCCGGGACCGTTTGCCTCGATGCGGTAAGTCGTGACACCCACCTGAGCCGGGCAGTCGGCCGTGGACCCATTCACCGGGGCACTGTCCCAAATGACCGTGTTGTCGCGGAAGAGGCGGATGGTGGTGATCTGGCCTTCCACCCACCAGTTTAGCGTCACACACTGCCCCAAAATGACCTGATCGGAGGGGGTGACGGTGAAGCGGTGAATGGTGGGCGCGCCGACGACGGGCTGAACGTTAACCGTAATTTCCCGCACTTCAACCGTGTTGTCTAGCCGCTCGACCCGCAGTTGGTAAACGGCCGTTTGCGGCGGACATTCGGAGCGCGAGCTAACGGCAGGCACAGGGAAGTTTTGCCAGTTTTGGCCTCTCTGGTAGAAGTAAACTGCCCTGGCCCCGGTCACATTCCAGCTAAAGGTCACGCACTCGCCGGCGTTGATGGTCGACCGATCCACGGTGAATTGGATGTTGGCTGCGGGCGTTTGGGTTGGGGCGGGGGTTGCCGTAGCCGGGCTGGGCACGCGAATGCCCACCCAAATTCGGTCGCCAAAAGTTCTGCCCTGTGGATTGCGCATTGTCCAGAAGGCCTGATAGGTGCCCGGCGTCAGCGGGGAAACCAGGTCGACAAAAATGTCGGTGGTCTGGCCGGGCGCGACAGTGCCCTGAATGACGGCCGGCTGGCCGCCCATCTGCGCCAGCGGCGAATTGCCGCCGACAAAAACCAGCGCGTAGCGGTTGTCCCAGGTGCAGGTGCCGGAGTTGCGGATGCGCCACCACTTGCGGAACGGCTGACCCGGCGGAATTTCCGGCGGGGCGGTCATGTTTTGGTCGTCCAGATTCAGGTCTTGCACGAAGGTCATCTGGTCGATGCACGGGATAGGCGTGGCGGTGGGGAAGGGCGTGGCGGTAACGGGCAGCGGCGTGGGCGGCGGCACAATCTGTTCGGGCGGCAGGCCCAGATATTGCTGAATCAGGGCGCTGAGCCGGCCGGAATTTTGTAGTTGGGTTAAGGCGTTGTTGATTTGTGCCTGGGTGGTGGCTGCGCCGTTGATCAGGGCGATGGCCAGCCGCTGCGGGTTGAGGCCCTGGCCGACGATTTTGAGGCCGCCGGCGGCGACGGCCAACTGGGCGGGCTGCAGGTCGAGGATGGCCAGGTCGATACGGCCGTTGCGCACATCTTCCACCGCTTGCCCGGCCTGTTGGTAAATGAGCAGCCGGTCGGCGGGCATAATGCCCGGTTCCACCAGCGTCTCTTGCAGCCAGCGCTCGTAGACGGTCGCCCGCTGCACGCCCACGCGATAAGCCGCCAACTGCGTGACCGAATTGATGCTGGCGATGTTGGCGTTCTGGTTGGCCAGGACGGCGTCGTCACTGACAAAATAGACGTTGGAAAAATCAAACGAGGCTTCTCGCTCCGGCGTGACGGAGATAGCAGCGATGGCCACGTCAATTTGCTGCAGCTGCAGCGCGCCCCCCAGGCCGTCGAACGACATGTCCTTGATCTCCGCCTGGACGCCTAAAATTTGCGCCACCTCGCGGATGAGGGCCACGTCAAAGCCGTCGGGTTGAAAATTGTCGTTGTAGTAGCCAAACGGCGGATAGTCCAGGGAGGTGCCGACAACCATTATGCCAGAAGTGCGAATGCGCTCCCACGGATCGGTGGCGGCGGGGATGGTGGGTGGAATGGGCGTGGGGGTGGCTTCCGGTCCTGAGAAGTAATCGAGCAGCGCCGCCGTAAACGCAATGGCGACCACGAGTGCGCCAGCAATCAGGAAGATCAACAGCAGGTTCGATAGCAGGTTCGATTCTTTTCTGGCCATGTTTCCCTCCATCTCCGCAGCAGGCTCTACTTTGGAGATTTGTTACCTAATTAAACATAACTGAGATCTTGACACGCGTATTTATATCATAATTCCTCAGAATTTGTCTACATAATGATGAGAAAGAAAAACACCCGCACGGCCGTTACCAGCCGTGCGGGTGTTGTTGATGGGGTTAGCCGGAAATTACCGGGGCGCGATGCCCTGGGTAAAGGCCAGCACGTTCTGGCCGCTGCTGTTGAAGATGACCAGGCCGTTGGCCGAAATGTTGTAGGTGGCGGCCGATTGGAACAGCGTGAGGAACTGCTGTTCGATCTGCATAGTCGCGTCGTCACACATGATGTTGGTGCCAGAGAGCGGGCCAACGCTAAGATTGTTGCCGCTGGCAGTGTAGCTGCCGTTGTAGGTGTTGCAGCCGCTGCTGCCATTGACCCGGCCGTTGTCGTCGAAGACGGCCGTGATCACCAACCCCGGCGGCAACAGTTGATTTGCGTTCATATTCGCCAGCACCCAATTCACCCCAACCAGCGGCGATCGGGTGGGTGTGGGCGGCACACTTTGCGACACGTTCACCGTCTGGTCGCGGGTGACCGTCTGCCCATTGCCGCTGGCCTCCAGACGATAAACAAACGTGCCGGGCTGGTTCAGGCAGTCCGGAAACGCGCCGCTGAAGGAGGCGCCGTCGATGATCGGCGAGCCGTTGCGCAAGACGTTGACGCGGCTGGCGCCGCCGCCCACGTTCCAGGTGACGTTGACGCACTGTCCGGCGGTAATCTGGCTTGGGCTGACGACGAAGGAGTTGATGGTCGGCGGCTGCGGGGTGGCCGTGGGAATGACGGGCGGGGTGGCGGTGGGCGGCACGGCCGTTGGCGGCGGCGTCGGTTGGACGATGGTCACATCACGCTGCTCGCGGCTGGTGCCGCCGGGGCCGATGGCTTCGATGGTGTAGGCAATACGGCCGTTACCCGGTGGGCAGTCCGACGAGGAGCCGCTGATAGGCGCGCCATCCCAAATCGGGTTGCCGCCGCGCAGGATGCGCACGGTGTTCACGTTGCCCGATACCTGCCAGACAATGGAAACGCACTGCCCCACGTTGATCTGGCTGGGGTCGACGGTGAAGCGGTTGATAACCGGCGCGCCGGGCAGCTGCTGCACAAAGATGGTGAGCTGGCGGATTTCGAACGTGCCATCGCGCTTCAAAACGCGCAGCTCATAGGTGGTGGTGGTCGATGGACACTGCACGCTGGTTCCCTGGCCGGGAACGCCGAAGTTTTGCCAGTTGGCGCCCTGCGGGTAAAAGAAGACGGCCTGGATGTTGTTGACGTTCCAGGAGAAGGTGACGCACTCGCCGGCGCGGATGTTGGTGCGGTCTACGGTGAAGTTGATGTCTGGCGATGGCGTTTGCGTGGGAACGGCCGTAGCCGTAGGCGCGCCGACCACTTCAATGCCCACCCAGACGCGGTTGCCAAACAACAGGCCCGCCGGGTTGCGCATGGTCCAGAACCCCTGGTAAACGCCGGGGGCCAGCGGCGAAACCAGATCGACCGACACGTCGTAGGTGTCGCCAGGCGCGACGCTGCCCTGGATGGCCTGCGGCTGGCCGCCCATACGCGCCGCCTGGTTGTTGCCGCCAACGTAAACAAACGAGTAAGTGCCATCCCAGGTGCAGGTGCCGCTGTTGCGGATGCGCCAGCCTTTCTGGAAAGGCTGGCCCGGAGCAAACTGGGGCGGATTGGTCATGTTTTGGTCATCGAAATTCAAATCCTGCACGAAGGTCATGGCGTCGCGGCAGGTGGGTTCCGCCGGCGGCACGGGCGTGGGTTGTTCAGGATCAGGCGTGGGCAGAGGCAAAATCTCGTTTGCATCCAGGTTCAGGTATTCGTTGGCCAGCGCGGCCAGACGGCCAGAGTTTTGCAAAGCGATGAGGCTTTCGTTGAGCCTGGCCTGCAATTCTTTGGCGCCGGGCGGGATGGCGATGGCGTAACGCTCGGTGTTAAGGCCCTGGCCGACCAGTGCCACGTCGTCGTAGGCTTGGGTGGCCAGTTCGGCTGGCAGCAGGTCGCCAATGACGAGGTCCAGGCGGTTCTGGCGCAAATCGCGCAGCGCATCGCCGGCCTGCAGATAGACAAACAGGTTTTGGTCGGACATCAGGCCGGTGTCGATCAGATCGTCCTGGATCCAGTCGGCAAAGGCGGAGCCGCGCTGCACGCCGACGCGGTAATCGACGATTTGTTCCGGGGCGGTGATGGGACCGATGTCGGCGGATTTTTGGGCCAGGATGCCATCCTGGCTGACATAATAGATGTTGGAAAAGTCGATGACGGCGTCCCGTTGTTCGGTGAAGGAAATGGCCGAGATTGCCAGATCGATCTGGCCCAAAATCAGGGCGTCGCCCAGGCCGTCGAAGGCCATGTCGTTGATTTCTACGTCGACGCCCAGTTGGTCGCCAATTTCTTGGATAAGGGCGACGTCGAAGCCCGTTTGCTCGAACTCTTCGTTGTAAAATTCAAAAGGCGGGTAGTCGAAGGAAGCGCCGACGACCATTTTGCCGCTGGATTGAATTTTGGCCCAGGTTTCGTCGGTTATTTCGCCGGTTCCGGCGTCGGTGGTGGGCGTTTGGGGCACTTCTGCGGTAGGGGCGGGGGTGGGTTTCGGTTCTGACCGTGAGCAACCGGCCAGAAGTAGGAAGACGGCCGTAATCGCCGCCAACACCATGAACCAAGGGTGAACCTTCTGTCTTGTAAACATACTCCTCCACTTATTTGCATGTCTTGTTCCTGGTCCGGGTTGGTGATTTGCAAAAGTTGCCAGGAGAAACCGGATAAAACAGTGTCAAATACTTTAACATAATGATACCATTGCTGCTTGCCTGGGCAACAATTCGCCGGGCGTTTTATTGCCGGCGGTTGGCTCCAAAGACGTGTGGCTGTCGGTCGCAGCGTTCTTCACGGGGCATGGGCTGCTGCCCGGTGTGGTGGACACGGCCGTTTGTGTGCCAATTGTGGGCGTCGGTGGTAAAGTGGAAGTGGGCAGGACGGCCGTTTCGGCGTTGGAAACGGCCGCTGTGGTTTGTGCGGGTTGCGCGGCGGGAACAGCAGGTGATTGTGGTGCTATCCCCTGGTAGCTAACCAGCCATAAAAAACAAAGCCTACCAAGTAACGAATTAACGAAGTATACGATTGTTCATCTGGAGCCTGATTCGCGGCTGGATCCTCAGCCTGGGTTGATGGACATCGCTATGTAGTCAAATATGGGGCAAAGGAAAGCGTGAGGGAACGTAGCTGGCGGCGGCTCCTGGCGGTAAGTTTAGGGCTGGTGGTTTTGTTGGGCCTGGCGGGGATGGCGGCGGTGAGCCGCTGGCCGGAGCTGGGAGCGCTGGCGGCACGTCCACTGCGCCAGGTTTTGGGCAATCGGGGAGTCGCGCTGCTGGAGACGGCATTATTTGAAGCGCAGGATGGCGTGCAGCGTGCTCAGTATGGTTTGGGGCTGCAAGAGGCGGCCGCGCCTTGGGAGGTCGAGCCGGCAACGGCCGTTATGCCCACCCCGACCGCCACCTTGCCCGCCACGCCCACGGCCGTTTCCTCTCCCACCCCGCCCCCGCCAGACGCCACCATTGCGCCCACGGCCGTGCCGACCGCTACCCCATCCCCCAGCCCCACGTTGCCTCCTACACCCGTCCCCTGGACGCTGCCGCCGCTGGTCCCCTTTGGCGAACTGGCCGGTGAGGGGGAGTGGCAGCCCTATTTGCACAATCCGGCCGGGGAAGTAGTCGGTTTGCGCACCTTTTTGCAGCCGGATGCGGAACGGCCGTATGCCCTTGTCGCCGTCGTGGCCTTCGATTTAGCCCGCGTCAACCTCCACTACGTCTTGGGCACAATGGAGCCCTCCCTGGCCGATGGCCCGCGGGGAAACGGCCTGATTCCGGCCGAGCATTTGCAGGCCGGCAAGTTGCTGGCCGCATTCAACGGCGGCTTCATGGCCTCTCACGGCGCGTATGGCGCCATGTCGGAGGGGGTCGCGGCGCTGCCGGCCAAGGACGGCTACGCCACCGTGGCTATTCGGCAGGATGGCGGTGTGCGCATCGGCGTCTGGGGACAGGACATTTTGGCCGGGGAAGATTGGGCGGCCTGGCGGCAGAACGCCCGGCTAGTGGTCGAAGATGGCGAAATCAATCCGCGCGTTTATAATGGGTCCATCACCACCTGGGGCGGAAATATTAACGGCAACATTGTCACCTGGCGCTCTGGTTTGGGTATCAGCCCAGACAACACGGTTCTTTACTTTTTTGCCGGTCCGAGCATGAGTATGCCAACTCTGGCCGCGGCGATGACGGCCGTTGGCGTGGCGGATGGCCTGCTGCTGGACATCAACGAGTCGTGGGTGCATTTTACGGCCGTGGCCGCCGGGCCTGACGATTCGTTGCTGGCCGAGCCGCTGTTTCCGGAAGGCATGGAAACCTGGATAGATCGTTATCTGCGCCAATCAGACCGCGATTTTTTCTACGTCACTGCCCGTGAGCCCTTATCATGAGCGAGTGATGAGCGCCGCAACCTTTGGCGGGGCGGCGCCGTTTTGGAGAAGATTTTATAAAACCGGAAAAAATGGTGGCCAACAGAAGGGCGGCCACCGCCCAAATAAGGAGACAGAGATGAATAAGAGATCGAATTGGTTGATTGTTAGCTTGCTGCTAACCGGCCTGGTCCTATTGGTGGCCTGTGGCGGTCAGCAAACCGGCGAAGAGCAAACGCTTTTTGTGGGGCCAAATCTGGTGGAATGCACCGGGGTCGCGCCGCAAATGTGCATGCAAGTCAAAGACACGCCCGACGGCGAGTATCGCCTGTTCTATGACCAGATCGAAGGGTTTACCTTTGAAGAAGGGTACGAATACGAACTGCGCGTGCGGGTAGAGCCGGTTGAAAATGCGCCGGCCGACGCTTCCTCGCTCAAATACACGCTCGTTGAAGAAGTAAGCAAAACCCCGGTGAGTGCAGCAACCAGCCAACCGGCCGCCGAGGGCGACGTCAAGACCCTCTATGTCGGCCCGGAATTGGTGGATTGCGTGGGCGTAGGGCCGCAGCAATGTATGCAGGTAAAAGAAAACCCGGGTGACGAGTACACGCTGTTTTACCAGCAGATTGACGGGTTTACATTTGAGCCAGGCTATGAATATGAACTGCTTGTGCGCGTAACGACGGTAGAAAATCCGCCAGCCGATGGGTCGTCGCTGCAGTACACGCTGGTCGACGTCGTTAGCCAGACGCCGGTGACGGCGGGCGCGACGGCCGTGGAAACTGACCAAGCCGCCTCGCTGGTCGGGCCGCTGTGGCAGGCGCAGACCATTCAAGGCACGGCCGTTTTGCCAGATACCGAGGTAACGGCCGTTTTCGGTGAGGATGGTTCGCTGGGCGGCAGCGCCGGCTGCAATAACTATTTCACCTCCTACCAGGTAGACGGGCAAACTCTCACCATCGACGCCCAAATTGGCAGTACAATGATGGCTTGCCCGGACCCCATCATGCAGCAAGAAGCCCTGTTCTTGTCAGTTTTGCCCACAACCACATCCTACCAGATGAACGGCGCCACCTTGGAACTGTTGGACGCTGGTGGGGCTTCTGTGGCTACGTTTGCAGTGGTGATGCCTACCTCCTTAACGGGCACGACGTGGCAGCTTACCAGCTTTAACAACGGGCTGGGCGGCGTGACGTCGGTGATCGAGGGCACAGAGATCACGGCCGTTTTCGGCGAAGATGGCACCCTGTCCGGTAACGCCGGCTGCAACAACTACAATACTGGCTTTACCACCGATGGCAGCAACATCACCATCAATGCCGCCATTGCCAGCACCATGATGGCCTGCGAAGACGCCATCATGATGCAAGAAACGGCTTACCTGGCCGCCCTGCCCAATGCGGCGACCTTCACCATTCAGGGCGATACGCTGGAACTGCGTCATGCCACCGGTTCGCTGATTGCCTCGTACACGGCCGTTTCCTCAGAAGCTGCCTCGCTGGTGGGGCCGACCTGGCAGTTAACCACCTTAAACAACGGGGCAGGGGCAGTTGCGTCGGTGATGGCCGGCACAGAGATTACAGCCATGTTCGGCGAAGACGGTTCGCTGTCTGGCAGCGCCGGCTGCAACAATTACGTCACTTCATTTACGCTGGATGGCCAGAATATCGCCATCAACGGGGCCATTGCCGTAACCAGCATGGCCTGCGCCGACCAGGGCGTGATGGATCAGGAGGCCGCTTATCTGGCGGTCCTGCCGAACGCGGCGACCTACACTGTTGAGGGCGATACGCTGGAGCTGCGCGACGCCACCGGGGCATTGTTGGCCGGGTACACGGCAGTTTCCTCGGCTGCCGCTCCGGCTACCACGCTCGTTGGGCCAGAATGGCGGGTCAACACCTTTAATAACGGCAACCAGGCGGCCGTCGGCCTGCTCGCCGGCACAGAAATCACCATGATGTTTGGCGAAGATGGCAAAGTGCAAGGTTCTGCCGGTTGCAACCGATACTTTGGTGGTTACACCCTGAACGGCGATGCCCTGACGGTTGGTGCGCTGGCTACCACGCGCGCCTTCTGCCCCGAGCCGGAAGGCATCATGGAGCAGGAAACCCAGTTCCTGATGGCTCTGCAATCGGCGGCCACTTTTACCATTCAGAATGGCAGCCTGGATATTCGCACGGCTGATGGGGCGATTGCCGTATTGGCTGGTTCGGGTAATGATGCCGCCAGTGGCCCGACTATGGTTGAGCCTATCGCTGGGGGGGATACGGCCGTTAACGAAGATCGCGTCGCCGCCCTGGCCAGCGCAACCTACAAGGTTTCCGTCGTGCCCTCCGGCAGCGTGACCCTGGCCAACGGCCAATACAGCGAACCGGCCGCGCCCGGCTCAGCCAGCTCCATTTCCGTCACTCTCACCGACAACATTGCTTTAGGTCAGGTCGATGGGCAGCCGGCGGCAGCGGCCGTGCTGGTTTCCAGCGGTGGCGGCACCGGCAACTTCTACCAGCTAGCCCTCGTAACCTTTGCCGATGGCCAGCCGCAAAACATCGCCTCTGCCTTTTTGGGCGATAGGGTCCAGGTCAATTCGGTGTCCTTTACCGGCGATAACGTCATCTCCGTCGACATGGTCATCCAGGGACCAGATGATCCGATGTGCTGCCCCACCATGCCCGTTGTCAACACCTACGAATTACAAAACGGAGAACTGGTACAAACCAGCTCAACCCCCAAAGCGTAAGGCTTTCCGCCAGCTACGCGCTGCATAATTAATTCGTAAGAAGGGTTGCCAGACAGCCCGGCAGACAGTAGACTATTGCACGCAGCAATAGTCTACTGTTTGTAGTAAATCGCTGCACAGATGAAAAATCTGAACAGAAGGTGACATATGTCGGCAATTAAACCGGAACTCATCACAATCATCGAAGGTCCAACACCCGATTTTCATCCTACGCCACAGCGCTGGTTACAATCGATTCACGAAGGCCCGGACGATAGGGCTATCGCTCTGTGCCAACTGCGCACCATGAATGGCGATGACATTATGAATCGCTGCCAGGACGCCTGGCGCGAAGGTCGTCCTGTCAAACTGGACTACCCTGACGAATTGCGGATGCGGCAGCAGGCAGACGTGGTGGCCATGCGTTTAGAGGCTTTAGACGAAGGACCACTGCTTTCCTTGTGGGTTTCCTTAGATTTCGACATCGAAGAGCTGGACGACGAAGAGTTCGACGATGAAGATTTTGAGGATGATGATTTCGACGAAGATTATGAAGACTACGAAGATTACGACGATGACGATGGCCTTAACTTCTTTTAGTTAGTCTTTCTCAGGCGAATGATGGCCGAGAGAAAAGACCTCCCATCATTCGCCTTCACTTCCCCTCTTCAATTTGTCACCCTGTTTCTCCCACAACTGCATAGCCTGCTCCCACTGTACTCTTTAGGACACGAGACACGACCAGAGTGATTGAATGAACCAAACGCTAGATAAGATCCAACAATGGTTTTTGGCCCACGGCCTGGCAATTTTAGCAATCATACTCCTTAGTGTGGTCGCTTATTTTTTGCTAGGCATTTTGGTGCGTTATGCTACCCGCCGGGTCAAAGCACTCGATGCCGAAGAAGGTACAAGCCTGGATAAGCGCGCCGAGACTATTTCTGAAGTGCTTTACAGCGCCGGGCTGGTTGTGATTTTTGTGACGGCGGCGGTGATGCTGCTGGAGGAGATAGGCGTGCCGATCGCCCCGCTGCTGGCCAGTGTAGGCGTCGTGGGCCTGGCTTTGGGGTTGGGCGCGCAAACCCTGGTTAAAGACGTCATCAGCGGGTTATTTATTTTGCTGGAAAATCAGTATGTGGTCACAGATGTCATTGAGGTGAACGGCATCGTAGGGAACGTGGAATTAATGACGCTGCGGGCGACTACATTACGCGATGCTTCCGGGACGCTGTATGTAATTCCCAATGGCGAAATCCGCACTGTGGCTAACCGGACGCGGGATTGGTCACGAGCGATCATTGATGTGCGTATCGCTTATGAAGCGGATGTTGATCGTGCTCTGGCTACGCTGCAAACCATTGGCGACGACATGGCGGCGAGTGAAGAGTGGGGGCCTCTTTTGCTGGAAGCGCCGCAGGTGACCGGCATAGAAGGGCTGGAAGATTGGGCTGTGCGACTGCGAGTTATGGTGAAAACCGGCCCTAACCAACAGTGGGACGTTCAGCGTTATTTGCGGCGGCGTATCCGCCTGGTATTTGCCGAACAGGGGATTGATCTGGCTTTTCCGCGCCAGGAAGTGGCGCTGCTCAATTCTCCCGGCAACGATAAGCGCGAGGGTTGACGTCGATTAGGTTATTCCTGGGTGGCCACGTAAAGTTTGCTGCCGTCGGTGACAAAGATGCGTAAGGGCGCTTCGGCCACGGCAAAGCCCTGGACGTGATTAAAGAGTTCAGCGCCGGTTTCGCTGGTGGCGCGGTATTGGGCGATGACACGCCCGCCGCGAGCTATCTGGATGATACGGCCGCTGCCCGGATCGGCGACGAAGATGGAGGCGTTGAGTCCTTTACCCACCAGTTGGGCAGAGGTTGGGGCGACCAGGGGGGTGATGAGGCCGCCGTTGTCGAGCAGTTCGGTTTCGTCCCATTGCACGCGGCCGGAGCGGGTGTCGTAATAACGCAGACGGCCGTCGCCATACAGCAGCAGCAGAGAGCCATCCTCACTGTACAAATCCAGGTCAATCGCCGCGTTCAGGTCGGCGCTGGGGTCTAGGGCCAATACCTGCTCATCGTCCTTGATGATAAAGCCGTCGCCGTCGGGGAAATATTTCCAGATTTCGCGCGCCCCGGGGTCCAGCACGTACAGCCGCTCGTCAAAAGTAGAAATGGCCGTGGGAATTTGCCAGACGCTCGACAGGCCCAGCGGCGCGACGCGTGTATCTTCCATGTTAGGGAAGTAGGTGAGCAGTGCGCCGCTGGTGTCTAACATGGCCAATCCGGCCCGGGTAACGGCCGTGCCCGCCGACCGCCACATCACATCGGCCAGGTTTCCGACAACGTGGCTGCCTAATGCTTTGCCCTTAAAAACCACCTGGGTTGGATCGCCAGCCATATTCAGGTAGCTTTCGTCGGTGGGGTGGAAATACACCGTGCTGTTGCTGTCCAGTGTAAAAATGCCGCCCTCAAAACCATCCTCCAGCACCACATCGGTAAGCACAACATCGCTGGTAAATTCGTGTAGTTGTTGGGCTTGCAGCCGCGATATGCCGTCTAGCTGGTCCAATTCAGCCATGGCTTGCTGCCGCAGACTGGCAACTTCCCCGTCGCCAGCGCGTAAAAAGTCGGCTTCGTCAGCCAGGGTAAGAACCTGGCGATAATAGTCGCGGGCCTGCTCTGGCGTGGCGGCGCTGTCGGCCAGGACGATGTTTTGGCTGATGGCCATTTTCAGTTCGGCAAAGCGGCGCACGCGCCCCCGTTCCAGGTAGACACCGGTGACGATGATGGCGACCAGCAGGGGAATGACGATGGCGATGATGGCCGGGATCGCCCAGTTGGTCGGCTCCTCTTCTTCGCGGCGTGGGGGGCGCAGGCGCAGCAGCATTTCAGTGAGCCAATCAGTGAAGTTGGCGAGGCCGAAGGCGGCGCTGGCGGTGGCTTTGCGGGCGCCGGTTTCTACGTCGGTGGCCAGTTTGTTCGCGGAGATGGCGGGGCGGGCGGGCGCGGACGGCCGTTCGCCAGTTGATATGGTCGGGGGCGAGGCGGCGCCCTCGCGTACCGGCGGCGGGAAGGCGCTGCCGGCTGCGGCGACGGCCGTTGTCGGAAATTCGGCGATGGTTTCGCCCACGTCTTCGCTGGTGAATTCGATAAGGAGCAGGCGGGCTGTTTGTTGGGAAACGGCCGTTTGCAAGGCCGCCAGCCCATCCTCGACATCCGTGTCTACCAGGGCCGGTGTCAAGGCTTCGGCCGTCAGATTGGCAATGCGCGGATCGGCCAGCAGCAGCAGGTTGCCGTCTTGCAGGCGGTGGTGGAAGTAGCGCACGTTCAGGCCAGCCGTACGCCCCAGCGGCGTGGATTGGGGCGGGGGCTGCGCGGGCAGCCGCTCGACGCCAAAATTATGCCCCAGAAAGGCCAGACCCTCGCCGGCTTGCAGCATGAACAGCTCGCCGTTGTGCAGCGCGGCGCAGGAAATTGCGCCGACGCGCGTGGGGCCAGAATTTTCCAGGTTCAGGCGCAGCAGCCGCTGGTTGGCGTCGGTGATGGCCTGGCGCAGGGCGGCGGTGACGCTGCCGGTGGCCTGGTAAAATTGGCGGCTGATGAGGTCTAGCAGGTCTTGGGCGAGAACGGCCGTATCCTCCGGCGGCCCGCTCAAGGTCAGATGCACAAATAAGAAATCGCGGCGGCGGCTGCGCGTGGCTTTAGCCGGGGCGGCCTGGGCCAGCAAACCCGGCACGGCCGTCGGGGCGCCGGTAGCCGAATCCACCAGCGTCTGGGCCTGCCCATTGACAATATTGAGCTGTCCGGTGATCGCTTGAAGTTCCATAAACGGCGTACACTCTCCCACTGACTTGCCTGCTGCCGCGTAAGCATAGCACGACTGTTCGTGTTTACAAAGTATGGAAACAGGCGGGGAATGCCGCCTATTTTAAAGTGTGATATGCTTTGAGGCGTTCGGGGCGACGGCCGTGGCCGCATTCCACCATTCAATTCCCGTCCACTCCCGCCCTGGCTCAGAATATTATGGCCGTGAAATATTGTTACATCTGCAACCAAGAACCAGAAGATAGACGCAGCGACGCCGCCAGCCTGGCCGAAGGCGATTACTGCCCCATTTGCAACCAGCCGGCCTGCCGCCGCCACCTTTCCATGGTGCGCTGGCGCTGGCGTGATACCGGCGAGTTGGACGCCGCCCTGGTCTGCAAAGAATGCGTGCGCACTTATGCTCACCGCAGTTGGGACGTGTTTCGCCGGGATTGGATTACCTGACCATTCCGCAAAATGGCCGTGCCCGAAACCACCCGGTAACCGCCAGCCGCCGTGTCTACCCGGCGTTTTCTCTGTTTTGCCCGATTCACGGGAGGTTGTTTATGAGCGTGGGCTTTTATCCCCGGCCCAGCAAGCAAGCCTCATGGGGGGTTAGGTGCCGTAGGTGGGCATGTCTGGTCCCACAATTCCTTTGAACAGCGCCAAAATTTCTCCCGGCTCGGCATGCCGTTTCTGCATGGTCTGTTTTGAGTAGATGAGCTCGTCGTTGACTTTTACCTCGAAGGCTCCTTTGCTGCCGGTGATAAAGGTGAACGATTTTATGATGTGCTGGTAGTGACTTAGCAGGTCATCCGCCACACGGACGGCGCGTTCTCGATAGTTTCAAGGAACGCAATATTCAAGGGTGATGGTGTATTTTTTATTCATATGGACCTCCAAAGTTAGGGATTATTTCCCCTAGTATAGTGGCCTGGCTGTTGGCCGCAACATATCTTGACAACATGCCGCGCCTGGGCTACCATACTCGTCGCTTAGGGGCCTGTAGCTCAGCTGGGAGAGCGCTACAATCGCACTGTAGAGGTCAAGGGTTCGAATCCCTTCAGGTCCACTGGTAAGAACCGGGTTTTGCTAAACCCGGTTTTTGTTGACAAATTCATAAGCAACAGCTGTGATCAGGAGTAGTAGGCGGCAAAATGGTGACTTGTGCCTGGCAGAGAGTCGCGCCATAGGCTGAAAGCGCGGCAAATGAGCGCCGAACTCGCCTGTGAGCTGCAAGGGTGAAAGGCAGGCTAAGAGTCGAGTAGTCCAGTAGTCAAATAGTCGGGTAGTCGGTTGGCCACAAGACTACCAGATTAATAGACTAATAAACTACCAGACTAATAGACTACCAGACTAACCCTTGCCGATTCGTACCCGTTACGTGCTTGAGTGGATGGAAATGGCGCAGTTCGCTATTGCCAATTCAGGCAGAGTGTGATATTTTATGCGCCGCCTTAACGAATGGGCCTGTAGCTCAGTTGGGAGAGC